>Ga0172379_10004144_pt1 | contig 21854 bp, 16 predicted proteins | sample GrowelOW334metaG_FD_119756 | JGI IMG/M metagenome (GOLD analysis project Ga0172379, IMG submission 119756) | Groundwater microbial communities from an aquifer near a municipal landfill in Southern Ontario, Canada - Groundwater well OW334 metaG | ecosystem: Environmental > Aquatic > Deep... | reverse complement strand
TTTTCAAACCCGCATTGCGGGCATTTGATTGTGGATTTTAGCTTCATAATAGTTTTATAGTGCCTTATGTTGATTTATTCTAAACTTATCATGCTGTCATTCCTGCGAAAGCAGGAATCCACTAAATAGATAGCAACGTGATTATGGGTAGATTCCAGATCCTCCCAGAGGCGAGCAGGCAAGTCCGGAATGACATTCGAAAAGAAATTTATGGTTCAGGTGCAAAAACTTGAACTGATAGGGGAGGGATTTATTCTTCAATAAAATAATCAGAATCTATTCTTTTAATTTCATAAGCGCTTACATTTGATACCCCAATGTTATTTTCGATCATAAGGTCGGTCAGCATCTCACCGTCAATTAAAATAACCTTATGAGGAATATTCTTAACATAATCAGTAGCACCACTTGTAAAATGAGATGTAGTTATAAATACGCCTTTATTCGCATGTTTTCCTGCAAGACTTCCGACGAAATCTCTAATTACGGGTTCACCAATGGAATTTTCTCATCGTTTAGCCTGAATATATATAATATCTAGTCCAAGTTTATCTTCTTTAATAATGCCATCAATACCACCATCACCACTTTGCCCAATTGCCTTTCCGGCGTCTTTCAATGATCCGCCATAGCCCATCTTGAGTAGCAATTCAACAACCAATTTTTCAAAAAACTGCGGCGAGCTTTGCTTCGTTTGAATTAATATTTCCTGTGAAAGTTCTTTTTTGATTTTCTGATAGCCATACTCAATCAGTTCATGAGGAGTCTGTGATTCCATCTCTGTATTTTCGACAATTGTTTCCTTTCTTTCACGATTCCTCTCTTTTAAACTTTGCTTAAATTCAATATATTTTGGATACGTTTCAAGCAATTTTAAATTAACCTGCTTCGGTTTTTTTGCTAAAACTCCTGCGCCATCATCAGAAATTTTTATAAAACTTTTTTGAGTTGATTCCAATAAACCCGCTTTTAGTAAATATAAACGAGCAAATCGCGCCTTATTGTTGAAGATATAGGCGCTTCCAGTTGGATATTTTCTAGTTTTTTCTTCTTCGGTAAGCTTAAAATAATCAGCTAAAGCATCTAGGATTTCATTCATATTATGGCTTTCCCCATCAGAAACAGCTTCAAGGAAGGGGAGCATAATTGTCTGAAAATTTTGTGGTATTGGCATATTATTAACACTATTTTTATAATTTGAAGATAATTTTTTTGTTGCGCGGTATGCGACAGATTTTGAACCAATGCTTTGACAGGCTCAGAATGACATTATTTAGAATGACATTTGACGTTTAGTCATTAAAAATTGATTAGAAATTTGAAATTAAAAATTAGAAATTCAAATCGTCTGTTGCATAGATTCCCGCTTTCGCGGGAATGACATCTAAAAATAATAATTCTATATTTTAAATTCTACGACATCTCCATCCTGCACGATATATTCCTTTCCTTCGGTGCGGAGGAGTCCTTTTTCCACGGCGCTTCCTTTCTGAGAGATAAAAACAAAGCCTCGCTTTTGGAGGACTTTGATGATCAAATTTGAAGAATAAAGTTTAGACATGGCAGATGGATATTTTTACTAGCGTCGGTCTCTCTATCTTAGTTACTTTTGGTTTTTTATTATCTTCAAAATATAGTCCCAAAGCTTCATCTAAGTTCATCAATGCTTCTTTTTTAGTTTTTCCAAAACTTGAAATATCCACATTTAAACACTGAGCAACATAGTATTTGCCCTCTTTCCAGACCACATTTTTTAGATCAATTTTTCCCATAGTTTTGCTTAATTTCTATTTCAATAATACCGTTTTGGTTTCAATAAGTCAAATTTGATGGAGTTAAAAATCATTTTAATGTTGTTCGAGCAAGGGTACTCTGCGTCGAGAACCAAAAGATAATAACTTCTCGACTCTCCCGAGTATTCGGGATCGCTCGAAGAATAACAACATTCAAACAATATAACACTGTAGCAATTAGATTTTAAATTCAATCACATCTCCATCCTGCACGATATATTCTTTCCCTTCGGTGCGCAGGAGTCCCTTTTCCACAGCGCTTGCTTCCGAGCCTGCTTCGAGAAGTTTCTGCCAATTAATGACGCTGGCGCGGATGAACTTTTGTTCAAAATCGGTGTGGATGGCGCGGCCCGCCTGAGGCGCGGTCGAATCTTTTTTGATCGTCCAGGCTCTAGTCTCGTCCTCTCCTGTCGTGAGGAAGGTGATAAGCCCCAAAAGCTCATAGCATCTGGTGATAAGTTCGTCGAGGCTTGAAATGTTCTTGTCCATGTTCGCTTCTTTTCTGAATTCAATCGCTTCCGGTTCAGCAAGTTCCGCAAGGTCCAGCTCGAATTTGATCGGAACGAAGATCTTGTTCTCTATTTCCGGCAAAAACTTGTCTTTGTCTATCTTCTGATTTTCATTTACATTCACAACAAAAAGTACCGGCTTGTTGGTGAGAAGGCTGATGCTTTTTGCCGCTTCTTTTTCTGTTTCTTCAATTTGCACCGTGTTTGCCATTTCACCCTTTTCCAGCGCTTCTTTATATCTTGCCAAAATATTTTTTTGGATCAATGCGACCTTGTCTCCGGATTTCACGTCCCTTTCGGACTTGCTTAGCATCTTGTTGACCGTTTCAAGATCGGCCAGTATTAACTCTAAGTTTATCACTTCGATATCGTTCTTCGGATCCACCTTATTTCCGACATGGATGATGTTTCCGTCTTCAAAGCCTCGGACGATGTGCGCGATCATGTCCACTTCCCGGATGTTGGCGAGGAACTTGTTTCCGAGGCCTTCTCCTTTGTGCGCGTCTTTCACCAATCCTGCTATGTCCACGAACTCGATCGCAGTCGGCACAATTTTCTTGCTTTTTGAAAAAACAGCCAGCTTCTCAAGCCTTGCGTCCGGAACTTTGACGATCCCGATATTCGGATCGATGGTGCAGAAAGGATAATTGGAAATATCCACTTCTTTTTTGGTCAATGTTTTGAATAGGGTCGATTTTCCGACATTCGGAAGCCCGACTATCCCGACTGAAAATCCCATATCTTTGGTATTAAGTATTTAGTATTAAGTATTGCCTGAATCTCGCCGATTTTATGGCTTTTTTCCTCCTCTTGGATAAGGGGAGGTCAGGAGGGGTTGGAAATATATCCCAAAATACAAACCACCCCTCACCCCTCCTTATCTAAGGAGGGGAAGGCTGCAAGGCAAAATACTGAGCAAAAAGCTTCTTCTTATAGCTTAGTTTAAAAGTCCGGCAAGGTCAACCGAATGCGATAAAAATAAGGAATAATTAAATATTATTCCTCGATATTAACCTTCTTTTTTTTACCGTTTTTCGGTGACTGCAGAATACTGCGACGAACCAAGCTATGGCGGTTACCCCCATTAGAGGGAAGGCAGCGCCGTCCTTGATGTTGTTTCCGTATAGGATCGATAAAATTATGATTCCAACTGCAGCTACGTTGGTTAGTATGTTTATTTTTTTGAACATTTTTTGACCTCCTGGTCCCACTTCATGCAATTCTACATGAAAAAGCCGCCTTCGTCAATCCTATTTTTTTGCTGATGCGAGATGTTTTGCGGGAAATAAAGCTATTTTGAGAGCCGATTGCTTTTAAAATATGCGGGTTTATGCTACAATTACGGTGTAATATCCGGCCGGTGTTATGGCTTGGTGGCCAATTTCTTATCGATATTAATAAAATTAATCCAAAAGAATGAAAATCGTAATAGATTTCGATGATACTATCTTCGATACCTATATGTTCGTGCAAGAGATAATTGAACATTTTAAGAGAGTGGGATTTACGTCGGATGAATTCAGGGAAATATACAGGAAATCGAAGGAAAAAATGAAAGATTTCGATCAGAAGGTCGTAGTTGATCTTTTTTTTCAGCTGAAACCTTTTGACAAAGAGGAGGTTGTGAGTGAGATCGATTCCCTGATCGAGAGGTCGGAGGAGTTTGTTTATCCCGATTTCAAGAAGTTCGCCAATGAACGTCTCCGGAAGGAGCTTATTCTTCTTTCTTTCGGTTCGACCGATTTCCAGAAGAGAAAGATCGACAACGCGAATATAGGCAATTTTTTCGACAAGGTCCATATAACTGATAAGGACAAGGTGGTCTATCTGGAGAACATCTACAGGGGCAATCCGGAAGATCTGATTGTTTTCATAGACGACAAAGCTGTGGAGATCGACAAGGTCAAAGAAAAGTTTCCGGATGTGGTCACGATCAAAATGGAGAGGCCTAGGGGCGGGCATGTAAAGATCAAATCGGAAAAAACCGATTATGTGGCGAAGAATTTTTCCGACGTGAAGAAAATAATTAAAAAAATAAGCGAAGCATATGAATCAAGTGGACCGATCAATATTTAAGGCGTATGACATAAGAGGGATCTATCCGTCGCAGCTTGATGAGGATGTGGCCTATAGGATTGGAAAGGGGTATGCGACTTTCATTCTCGGAGAAAATCCGAAAACAAAGAACATAGTGGTTGGTTGCGATATGAGATTGTCGAGTCCGGCGCTCAAGGAAAAGCTGATAAGCGGGCTTGTTGATAGCGGGCTTAATGTCATTGATGTCGGGCTGGTCAGCACTCCGACATTCTATTTTGCGGTGGCATATTACGGATATGACGGAGGGATCCAGGTATCGGCGTCTCATAATCCCAAGGAATATAACGGCTTCAAGTTGGTGAAAGCAAAGGCGCTTCCTGTAAGCAAAGATTCCGGGATCATGGAAATGCTGGATATCATTGAAAAAAACAGGTATGTTTCGTCCGATAAGAAAGGAAGCGTTTCAAAAAAAACCGGGATCATGGAAGATCTGGTCAAAGATCAAACCTCTCTTGTGAATATCTCCAAGCTGAAAAAATATAAGATCGTCATTGACGCAGCAAATTCCATGGGAGCCCCGGACATGGAAGCATTTTTTGAAAAAGTTCCGGCGGATATCGTCAAGCTAAATTTCGAGCTTGATGGTTCTTTTCCTTCGCATGAAGCCGATCCGCTGAAGGAAGAGAACCTTGTCCTCTTGAAGAAAAAAGTGGTTGAGACCAAAGCTGATTTCGGCATTGCATCCGACGGTGACGGAGACAGATATTTCCTTGTAGATGAAAAAGGGGAATCGCTGAGACAGGAGATCTTGAGGGGGATCATGGCGCAGGAAGAGCTGAAAGAAGATCCGGAAGCCCTGGTTTGCTATGATATAAGGCCGGGAAGGATCACGAAAGACATGATCGATGAAATGGGCGGAAAGTCCGTGGTCACTCCGGTGGGACACTCGCTCATAAAGGCGATGATGATAAGGAACAATGCGGTATTCGGCGGGGAATCTTCCGGGCACTATGCCTACAGGAGGCCCTATGGCACGTTTGAAATGCCGGTGATCCTGGTTGCCAAATTTTTGAGATATCTTTCCGGAAAAGACGCGCCTTTTTCCGAGATCATGAAACCCTACAAGATATATTTCCATTCCGGAGAGGTCAATTTCAAGGTGAAAAGCGTTCCCGACAAGCTGAAGGAGATCGAGAGCAAGTTCTCTGATGCCGAGATCGGAAAGCTTGACGGAATAACGGTCACATATCCGGATTGGTGGTTCAATGTCAGAGGGTCGAACACCGAACCTGTCATCAGGCTGAATCTTGAAGCAAAAAGCGAGAAGCTCAGGAAAGAGGGGATCGAGAAAGTTTCAAGGATAATCGAGGGTTAGAGATCGTTATATATAATATCAATAAAAAACAGGTATTTCCTGTTTTTTTAGATCGTAAATAATAAATAATCAATCTCGTTCTGTGTGGATAAGTTTCGTGTTTGCATACTTATTGAACTATGTTACAATAGTATGACAAAGTATGACATTAAGATAAATTTAATCTATGGCACGAAATAAGTCAAGAATAACAATAACGCTGGACGAGAAGCTGCTCGCAAATCTGGACAGGCTGATAGACGGCGTAAAGATAAAGAACAGATCGCATGCTATTGAATACTATCTTTTGAAGAATCTGAGGCAAAAAAAGATAAGGATCGCGGTGATACTTGCGGGGGGAAAAGGAATATGCTTAAATGGAAAAACAACGATCACATCCAAGGCCATGGCCGAATATGAGGGGCAGCCGATAATAGACCGCATGCTCAAGTGGCTGAAGAGAGAAGGAATTGAAGAGGTGATAATATTTGCGGGAAAATTTTCCGAGGCGATAAAGAAACACATAGAAAGCCGGGAAGATCCCGGCCTCAAGATATCCTACGAATCATCGGATTCGGGTACGGCAGGGTCATTGAAATATCTGAGAGGCGCTATGGGCGAGACATTTATTCTGGTGAACGGAGACGTTCTCTGTGAGGCCAGGATCGATGAGATCTTTGAATTTCACAGAAAGAACGGAGGAGACTGCACTATCTGTATGACGAGCAAAAAAGACCCGCGTTCTTTCGGTTCGATCAAGCTGAACGGAAACCGGATTGTTGATTTCATCGAAAAGCCGGATTCCGGTAAAGTGGAATCCTATCTCATAAATGCAGGGATCTATCTGATGGAACCGAAAGTGTGTTCGATCGTTTCGAAAGAAGGATACAGAAGCCTGGAGCGAGATCTTTTTCCTGCGCTTTCAAGACAAGGCAAAATCTATGGATACTATTTAAATAAAAAGTGGGAACATTTAATAGGATCAGAAAAAAAACAAAATGAAGATAAATAAACATCTGCTGAAGCTAAAACACATAAATTTTAAAAGACTATTCAAATTTTCTGTGGTCGGGCTGACCAGCACTTGCATAGATTTCGCGATATTGAACCTTTTGAGCGTTTCGACCGGGATAAACAAGGGTGCATATGCGGCGGTATTCAGCGTCATATCGTTCCTTGTGGCGAATGTCAACAGCTATCACATGAACAAGAACTGGACTTTCAAGTGGAACAGCAAGGACGCGAAATACAGAAAATATCTGAAGCTCAGTATTGTGGGAGTGGCCGCGAATCTGGCGTTTGTGTATTTTTTTACGGAGTTTGTCCATCAGGACCAATTCTCAAGCATCGTTTGGCTTAATGTTTCAAAACTGACGGCAACGGTCCTGGCAGCATTCATAAATTACTATAACTACAAGAATCAAGTCTTTACTAATCCACAGGTTAATGAACAAACAGTATGATAGGGGCGATATTATGCGGAGGTTTCGGGAAAAGGCTGAAGCCGCTTACGGACCATATTCCCAAGCCGCTTCTCGAAATAAAAGACAATTATACGATCCTGGACAGGCAGCTTCTGCAATTCAAGCATGCCGGCATCGACAGGGCTGTGCTTCTTTGCGGTCACCTGCATGAAAAAATAAAGGAAAGATTCCAGAGCTGTTGGAACGGAGTGAAGGTGGACTATCTCGTGGAAGACAGGCCTCGCGGGACCCTTTATGCCATCAACAATCTCTTCAAAAATTTCGATTCCGATGATTATGTCATAAGGAACGGCGATATCGTCTGCGATGTGAATATTAAAGAGATGATGAATAATCACAAGAATAAGATGCTGATGTACATAACGCCGCTGATCTCCCCTTATGGGATAGTGGAGCTTTCCGAGAGCAAGATCATAGGATTCAGAGAAAAACCGAAGCTCAGCAATTTTATCAATGCGGGAATATATATAATATCCAAAGAGCTGAAGCCTATTCTGTTCCAACATGAAGAAGGGGATATAGAGAAGCTCGCATTCCCCAAAATATCTTCTTCGGGACTCTTGAATTTCTATAAAGAAGATGTTTTTTGGCAATCCGTCGATTCTATCAAGGATCTTGAGATCGTCAAAAAGGAATATGAGAACAAAGAAGATAAGCCTTGGGGATATGAAAAGATATTGGTCTATACGGAAAACTATCTGACAAAGGAACTCTATCTTATGAAAAGCGAAGGAACATCGCATCACAAGCATCTCAAGAAAGACGAAACGATGCATATAGTGCAGGGTGAAGCGGTCGTAAGATTCGACGATAGTGAAGTCAATTTAAAGGTGAATGAAAAGATCAGGATAAAACCGAATACGCCTCATGCCATATTTGCGCTTGAAAATACGATACTGCATGAGTATTCGACTCCTCATCTTGATGACACCATCAGGATATTGGATCAATATGACAGGGTCTGATTAAAGGATCCCAATCTTTGCGAGGCAGGCATATTTATTGGAATCAGGCAGGGGGAAGTGATCGTTCATCGGTCATTTTTACCCTGTTTTTTGTCAACAGTTTGGAATTGACACGTATATACTGAATCTGTTATATTTAAAACTACTTCGGGCGATTTCCGGTTATATCGAAACTGCCTAGCAGCCAACTGAATCCCGAAAATTCGGGATGACAGCCAACTGAGGGCTTGTAATTTCTAGCCACTTAAATGGTGGTTAGTAGCTACGAGCCTTTTTTGATATAGGACGTTTATCTCATGACGGAATATGCAAGATGGTCGTGTTTGATGTATTGCAGAAAGCAAAAAGTTATCAATAATACCGAAGCGATGAATTCCAACTCCATATCAATAATAATTCCGACTCTGAATGAAGAAGGCAATGTTCATGAACTGGCCTGCCGCATTCATAGTGCCTTGAAAAAGGCGGGTATCGTCTATGAGATCATATTCATCGATGACCATTCTTCGGATGGCACATGTGAAATGATCAGGCAGCTGTCGGCCAGCTATCCGATCATCCTGTATTCGAAGCTTGGCAAAAGGGGCAAGGCCCATTCTTTGCTCGAGGGTTTTTCCTATGCTAATTTTGACCTGATCGCGATCCTCGACGCCGATCTCCAATATCCCCCCGAGGCTTTGCCCGACATGGTTGAAAAAATAAGAGCGGGCTGTGATGTCGTCGTGGTAAATCGCACCATGAGGTCGATAAGCCCCGTTCGGCGGATAATAAGCGGGGGTTTCAATTTATTTTTCTCCAAAATGTTGCACGGATTTGATTTTGACGTGCAGGCCGGAATGAAAGTTTTCAAAAAGGAGGTTGTCAAAGAGATCAAGATAGATCCTTCCCCCTGGACCTTTGATCTTGAATTTTTACTTAAGGCAAGATTTTACGGATATATGATCGGAAGCGTTGATATTGATTTTGCGAGCCGGAAGCAGGGAAAGTCAAAGATAGAATTCCAAAAAGCCATATATGAGATCGGATCCAATGCCATAAAGTTGAAATTCAAAAAAATACCTCAGATCGCGATCTTTCCGAAAAAAGGATCTGCCATGATGGGCGCCGGGGTGGCTTTCAGCAAAAAACGCTTCATCACTCACACAACTCTGGATCAGAAATATTCAGCCGCTATAACTTTTGTTCCATGGCAGAGGAACGTCGCTTTATTGGCGATAGCTGTCTTTTTGACCGGCTTGTATATCGATCCGATCGGGATCCTTTCGGTGGTCGTTGCTCTGCTGAGCGCAATTTACTTTCTTGACACAGTATTCAATCTTTATCTTGTCATGAGAAGCCTGAAGGATCCTCCGGAAATAAAGAGTGAAAAATGGGAGATGGACGAGTTGGAAAAAGAATCCCTTCCGGTTTATACAATTTTTTGTCCGCTTTATAAGGAGGCGCATATGCTGCCGGGATTTCTGGATGCGATCGGAAAGCTCGATTGGCCGAAAGATAAGCTCGATATCTTGCTTCTCTTGGAGGAGAGCGACAAGGCGACCATCGAAACGGCCGAACACATGGGCCTTCCGCCGCAGGTGCGGATCATCGTGGTTCCCGAGTCCCTTCCCAAGACCAAGCCGAAAGCCTGCAACTATGGTCTGGCTTTTGCCAGAGGAGAATATACGGTAATATACGATGCGGAAGACATTCCCGATCCCTTGCAGCTCAAAAAAGCATATCTGGGTTTCAAGAAAGTTCCGCGGTCGGTCGGATGCCTGCAGGCCAAGCTCAATTACTTCAATCCTAATCAGAATTTGCTGACCAAGCTTTTCACAGTGGAATATTCTCTTTGGTTCGATATGATCCTGCCGGGGCTGCAGTCGATCAACACTTCCATCCCGCTTGGCGGAACCAGCAACCATTTCCGGACGAAAGACCTTCTTGAACTTGAAGGCTGGGATCCTTTTAATGTGACGGAAGATTGCGATCTGGGAATGAGGATATTCAAAAATGGTTTTACAACAACCATTATAGATTCGGTGACTCTCGAAGAGGCGAACAGCGATCTGAAGAACTGGCTTAGACAGCGGTCGCGGTGGATCAAAGGCTATATTCAGACCTATCTGGTGCATATGCGCCATCCTATGGATTTTTTCCGCGAGAACGGAGTTCATGCTCTCATCTTCCAGCTTGTTGTCGGAGGAAAAACTGTTTTCATTTTTATTAATCCTATTTTGTGGATGGCGACCTTTTCCTATTTCGCTTTATACGGTCTGGTCGGACCGATGATCGAGAAACTGTATCCGTCAGTGATATTCTTTATGGCGGCAACCTCCCTTGTTTTCGGAAATTTCCTTGCCATGTATTATTACATGATCGGGTGCGCCAAGCGCGGACAGTGGTTGCTCATCAAATATGTCTTTTTAGTTCCGTTCTATTGGGCTCTGATGAGCGTCGCGTCCGTGATTGCGGTCTACCAGCTGATCATGAAGCCGCACTTTTGGGAGAAAACGAATCATGGACTGCATCTTTTGAAAAAGACGGCGGAAGCCCCTCGGGAGATTTTGCCTGTCGCAAGGAAAACAGCGCCTGCATTCAATTGGGAAAAAGTTCCGCATCCGGAATATGCCGGGATGGATCATGGATCGCTTTTGCCGGAAAAGCCGGCGGCGGCGGATCTTTCTGCCGGAAGAAAAAGAAAGCGGGGATTCAGTTGGAGAAAAGTGCCGCTTGGCGGATATTGGAAGATGCTGTTTGAGCCCAAAAATATATTTATTGCGGCAATAATGTTTTCCAATGTGATCAATTTCATCTTTAATATATTTCTGGGGAGGGCGCTATCGTTTGAAAATCTTGCACTGGTGACTCTGGTAAGTTCGCTCTGGTATCTGGTTTCCATATTCACCAGTGCCTTGTCGTCAACAGTTAACTCCGAAACTGGATATCTTTCCAGTTCGGGAAAAAAAGAATCGAGCGTCATGTTCCTGGAATTCGTGAAAAGTAGGGGGGTGCTTCTGTCTCTGATCGCCGCGTTTGCGTGGGTGATCGCGGGACAATTCCTGTCAGAATTTTTCAATATCAAAGACCATTATGTTCTATTGCTCTTTGCGCCCGTTTTTATATTCGGGATAATTTCGGCTTCCAACAGCGGATTCTTGCAGGGAAATCTTTATTTTTCTTCGGCCGCAGTTGTTATGGCCGTTGAACCGATCTCCAAACTTCTTTTCGCTATGATCCTTGTTTATTCCGGGGCATCGGGCTGGGTCTATGCCGCGATCCCTTTCTCGATCATGGCGGCCGCGATTGTGTCTTCGTATTTCATCAAAAGAAAGAATAATTTTGTCCCGGAAAAGATAAAATTAAATTTTCCGAAAAAGTTCTATCTCTCATCTCTTGCTGCCGGAATTTCCATGATGCTGTTCTTCAGCATGGATATAATACTTGTTAAGCATTATCTGCCCGAGCGGATGGCCGGGGAATATGTCATGCTGTCTTTTGTCGGAAAGATGATCTATTTCATGGGAACGCTTCCCATTGTATTCCTGATCCCGCTTGTCAGCAGGAATATGGGGCAGAAAAAAGATTCCAAAAAGATCTTCTCGCTGGTATATATCTCTTCGTTCTTATTATCGATCTTGGGGGTATTTTTTCTGGGAGTCATGGGAAGGGTTACTGTACCGGGGATCTTCGGACCGAAAGTTTCGGGAATATTGCCATATCTCAATATCTACGCCATTTCGGTTCTGCTTCTCGTAATTACGAATGTTATAGTGACCTATCATCTGGCCAGAAAGAGATACATTTATTCCTTCATGTCGATTATGATCCCGCTGGGAATGGTTCTGGGTCTGTCGCTTTACCACAATTCTATCCGGGATGTTGTTGCGGTGATCTTCTGGTCAAGCTGTTTCGGGTGGGTCCTGATGGAGGCGATGAGCGTTCTTGAGGGCAGGGCTAAGTTCATAAGGAACAACCTGAACGATCTGGCCGATGTTTTCAAGAGCGGCTATCCGAGCGTCGGTCCTACCGGCGGAGACCAAAAAAAGATCCTGATCTATAATTGGAGGGATACGCGCCATGAGTATGCCGGCGGAGCCGAGGTCTATATACAGAAGATCGCTGAAAATTGGGTTGAAGATGGCCATAGGGTCACTATATTTTGCGGGAACGACAGCCACTCGCCGAGAAGTGAAAAGGTGGGCGGAGTTGAGATAATCAGGCGAGGCGGATTCTACTTTGTTTATTTCTGGGCTTTTGTCTATTATATTTTGCGTTTCAGGGGAAAATTCGATGTGATCATCGATTGCGAGAACGGGATTCCGTTTTTCGCTCCTCTTTATGCCAGAGAACCGGTGTTTTGTCTTATGCATCATGTTCACCAGGAAGTGTTCAGGTTGTCTTTAAGCAAACATCTTTCGGCTCTAGCATGTTTTTTGGAAAAGGTTCTGATGCCGGCCGTTTATAAAAAAGTTCCTTTCATAACGATATCCGAATCAAGCAAAAAAGAGATCGAGTCGCTGGGACTTGGAAAAGCCGGTATTAACATTGTAAATCCGGGGATCGAACTCAAATGCCTTCCGGGCAAGAAAAGCGAGAGGCCGGTCATTCTGTATCTCGGAAGGCTGAAAGCATATAAATCAGTCGATATTCTCATCAGGGCATTTGAAGTGATATCCAGGAAAGATTCGAACGTTTCGCTGGTCATAGCCGGGAGCGGAGAAGAAGAGGGAAAATTAAAAAGACTGGTAAAAAAATTGCGTTTGGATGGAAAGACGGTTCGATTCGCGGGGAAAGTTTCCGAGAGAGAAAAGATATCACTGCTGCAGAAGGCATGGGTGCTGGTTAATCCTTCGTTTATGGAAGGATGGGGGATCGTGGCGATCGAAGCCGGAGCCTGCGGAACTCCGGTCGTTGCGTCCGACGTGCCGGGACTGAGAGATTCGGTAAAGAATTTCGAAACGGGATATTTGGCGTGCTATGGAGATATAGGATCTTTTGCGGACTGTATCCATAAGATAATACAGGACAATAAACTTCGCAGGAGAATGGGCATCCGGGGCCGGTTATGGGCGGAAAATTTTGACTGGGCGAAGAGCAGCAAGCTATTTTTTGCGATCATATCAAGTTTGCAGATCCGGCGTATAAAAGATGAACTCGCCTTTTACAAAAATCGCGTATTGTGATATGCAGATAATATATTTAGATAAAAAACTATATGCCTGAAAATAATAAAGACATTACCGTAACAATAGGTGTGCCTGCCTATAACGAAGAAGCCAATATAAAAGAACTTCTTGATTCTTTGATTCGCGTCCGGGAAGATGGTTTTGTGATCAAGGAGATATTTATCATTTCCGACGGAAGCACGGACAAAACGTCCGCGATTGTCGCATCTTTCAAGGACGAAAGGATACGGCTGATAGATTCTCCCGAAAGGAAAGGCAAGCCGGCAAGGATAAACGAGGTCTTTTCTGTTGCCGGGTCGGATATTGTCGTGATCCTGGATGCGGATATCAGATTATCTTCGCCGGATGTCATAAAGGATCTTATCAGGCCCATTATTGAGGGAAGGGCTGTATATTCATCCGGCCTTGCTTTTCCGCTCCCGCCCAAGACATTCGTTCAAAAGATAGCTTTTACGGGAGTCGGGATCTGGAATGACCTCAGAAAGTCGAAATATGCCTCGCCTTTATATTTCTCGGAAGGAAGCGTCAGGGCTTTCGGGAAGACATTATATAAAGAAATGAAATTTCCTGAAACGTCGGCGGACGATGTTTTTCCCTTCCTCTACTGCGAACAGAAAAAATATGCTTTTGTTTCAGCGGAAAAAGCTCTCGTTCATTACAAGCTTCCCGAAACTCTTTCCGACTACCTCAAGCAATATAAGCGGTTCATAAAATCCAAAGGGATCCAGGAATTGAGCTATGACAAGGAATTCGTTGAAAAGTATTATACGATAGGACTTGAGGCTAAGGCGGTCTATTTGGCGAGGAGAATGATAAAAAACCCCTTTTGGACCGTACTTTATCTGGGAATGGTCCCCCTGGTGAGAATTCTATGTATGATAGACAAAGACAGAACAGAGGCGAGATGGGAACCGATCTCTTCTTCAAAAAAAATAGAGGTCGGAGAAAGGAAAAAGATAATGATCATTTCATCCTATGACTCTATCGGTAATCCGTATTATAACGGTGGCGGGGCGCTGGTGGTTCATGAAGTGGCCAGACGTCTTGCCGACAGATTTGACGTGAAAATAATTTGCGGTAATTATCCCGGTGCAAAAAAACGCAGGATCGATGGCGTATGCTATGAATATGCCGGCTTCAGTTTTTTCGGTCCAAAGCTCAGCCAGCTGATCTTCCAGGCGTCGCTTCCGTATTATGTTATTGCAGGCGATTTTGATGTTTGGGTAGAAAGTTTTATGCCGCCTTTCTCAACCGCATTCCTGTCTGTTTTTACAAAAAAGCCCGTCATCGGCATGGTTCATATGCTCGCCGGAGAAGATATGCGCCGAAAATATAAGCTGCCTTTCCATATTATAGAGAATATGGGCGTTAAAATGTGTAGAAATTTTATCGTGTCCACAAGAGAAAGCGGGCAGAGAATAAGAGAGATAAATCCGCATGCGCTCATTGAAGTCATTCCCAACGGAGTGGAAATCGATCTTGCGCAAGGCCGGCCGGTAAAAAAACATTTTCTATATATGGGAAGGCTGGAAATAGATCAGAAGGGATTGGATTTGCTTTTGGAGGCGTACAGTTCGATCGCGCAAAAGACAGAATTTTCATTGGTGATCGCCGGAGGCGGACCTCAAAGCGAGAAAGAAAGATTGGTGAAAATGGTCCGTGAACTGGGAATCGCGGAAAAAGTGAAATTACTGGGCAGGGTTGACGGCCAGAAAAAAAATGACGCATTCAGAGAAGCGATCGCCGTGGTCATCCCTTCCCGTTTTGAAACTTTTTCCCTGACCGCCCTGGAGGCCTTGGCTCACGGTGTTCCGGTGGTTTCTTTCGATATCGAAGGATTGAGATGGCTGCCTGGAGATTTTTCATGTAAGGCCGAGCCGTTCGATGCAATGGCAATGGCAAAAATTATGCAGGAATTATCCGTTCAAGGCGGAGAGCGGAAAATAAACATTGAGAAATTAAAGGTATTTTTGAAAGATTATAACTGGGACAATATTGCGGGAAGATATGGAAAACACATCGATGACGTCTTGGGCTATAGGGACAAAGGATCAGATGTCAACTCAATTATCGAGGAGATAATCAGCAAGAGGACGCCATGTGTTTTTATATCGCCTCATTTGGACGACGCGATCCTTTCTTCGGGCGCGTTGCTCTTGCGTCTGGCAACAAAAACTGAAACTACGGTCGTGACAATATTTACCGAGGCACCCCTGCCGCCTTATACATTTTCGACCGGAGTAAATCTGAAAATTTGCGGAGGATATAAGAATGCCCAGGACCTGTTTTGTCTCAGAAAATCAGAAGACGTGGAGGCATGCAAATCCATTGGCGCAAAGCACATTCATCTTGGCTTTCAAGACGCTTCATTCAGGAAGAAAAAAAACGGATCTCCGATCTTGAAAATTATCGGAAGATTCTTACCTGAAGTGGTTCATGTTTATCCGACTTATCAGTTCGATATCATCTCGGGAAAGATCTCGAAGAACGATGCGCATACTTTTGCAATGATCGAAAAGAAGCTGAGATATTTCAAGAAAAGAGCGGGAAACTGTGTTGTCTTTTGTCCCCTTGGCATTGGCGGAAATGTGGATCATGTCATGGTCCGCGAGATTTGCCGGAAAGTTTTTCCAAAGGTTGTTTTCTGGGAAGATTTTCCCTATAATTTGAGGGCCAAAGTAAAAGTTGGTCTTGCCCCGGTGTCGAGCCTGGGTTCACTGGATATATCCGGCCTCGAGGATAAAAAGAAAAGATTGATCTCTTTCTATAAAAGCCAGATTAGACCCATGTTCCCCGATGGCATCGTTCTCAAACCTGAAAATTATCATTCGGCAGACAGCAATGCAAATCGTTTTCCCGAAGTTCCATGATCCCATTTATATATCATTAGTTTATGAAAAAAGAAAATCTGTTTACAATCTCATTTATTCTGCTCTCAGCGATGATCCTGGTATTGACTATCCACGGGCTCAGGGGAAATCCCACGAGCCAGGAGCTTAATTCGTTATATTGGGAGAAGACAGGACCTTTTGAATCGTCGAACGAGCGAGGCCGGTTTGCATTGGCCTACTCTGTTGTCGAGGACAGGTCATTGCAGTTATCTTTGCCGCTTGCCGGTTTTTCCACCCCGGACTTGGCCATCAATCAGAAGGGGCAATATGTTTCCCTGTTTGCTCCCGGCACCGCCTTTCTGATAATTCCGGGATATATAATTGGTAAATATTTCGGATTCTCTCAGCTTGGCGCTTTTGCCGTAATAACTTTGTTCGCTTTTTTAAATCTGATCCTGATCAGGGCTATAGCTATTCGGCTTGGAGCGCATCCCATGGCTGCCAATCTGGGAGCGCTTTCCTTCATTTTCGCGTCTCCTGCTTTTACCTATGGCGTAACTTTATCCCAGCATCATATCACCACGTTTATCGTTTTATTCGGCGTTTATCTGTTATTCAGGCGGAAAGAATGGTATTCTGCGCCGATTTTTTGGTTTTTGTTCGGACTGTCTTTTGTAGTTGATAACCCAAATATATTTTTTGTTTTTCCTATCGCCATATGTTTTATGAAAAAAATCATCAGCATCGACAAAAAGGGTACCGAATTTGTTTCGATCAAAATAAGATCGCTGGGTTTTCTGGCGATGATAGGAATGGTCGTTCCAATCGCTTTTTTTCTGTGGTTCAATGGCGTTTCGCAAGGAAGTTATTTTCAAATTTCCGGTTCTCTGCAAAGGGTCACCTCCATAAACAGTGAAGGCCTGCCGGATAATCCTGTTTTCAATCAGGCGGTTGATGTTCAGCTGCCACAGGGAACGCCTTCCAAAAAAAATGTATTTGCTTTTTTTGATACCAGAAATCTGATCAATGGCTTTTATATACATTTTATAAGCCCCGATAGAGGGATCATTAATTATACTCCGGTCGTGCTTCTTGGCATTTTCGGTTATTATTTTCTATATGCCCGAGCTGGAGCTTCATTCAGCAATCTCCTGTTGTCTATCGCAGGATTCAATATACTGCTTTATTCAATGTGGGGCGATCCCTATGGCGGATGGGCTTTCGGTTCACGGTATCTGATCCCGACCTATGCCGTTCTGTGCATAGGCGTGGCTCTGAGCCTGACACATTTCAGAAAAAATATCGTTTTTATAGTTATATTCCTGTTTCTTTTTATGTCGTCTTCCGCCATAAACACCCTGGGGGCTCTGACAACTAATGCCGTTCCGCCCAAGATCGAGATTTTGGCACTGGAGAAAACCAGCGGTAAGGAGGAAAAATACACTTATGAGAGAAATCTGGAGTATCTTAATAAATTCGGATCAAAATCATTTATATTTCAAACGTATTTGAGAGACAGTATCACAGCCAGACAATATCTCGGGATCATTTTTACGCTGATAGCTGTCGGGACCGGGATTTTGATCCTGCGGCTGTATTCGGAAGAAGGCAATATCAAGATCGCTGATAAAATAAAAACATGATCATAAATGTCTCAAAGTATAATATGGAATTGCTTATCAAAAAAAATACCCTGGACGGTCTTGGGCTTTATCTGATAAAAAACTGTATTTTTTTTGTCATTTTATTTTTAACCGCAATATCTGTTGTGGGTTATCTCTATTATTATAATAATGGTCTGGGGTTGGCTTATAACGATGCGCGATCTCATTTGGATATCGGAAGAAGAGTGGTGGAAGGCCTGAATACCGGCATCGCGCAACTTGGAAGCGTGTGGCTGCCGCTTACTCATATTCTGATGATACCTACCATATGGAATGATTTTATGTGGCATTCCGGACTTGCCGGAGCCTTGCCTTCCATGATCGCTTTTATCGGAACGGGGGTTTTGATCTATTACTTTCTCAAAGAATTAAATGTTGGTCTGTCGGGAAGGCTTGTCGGAGTGGCCATTTTTGTTGCGAATATCAATATATTATATTTGCAATCAACCGCAATGACGGAACTTACGCTGTTGGGAACGATGACTGCGGGATCTTATTATTTTTTACTTTGGTTTAAGAGGAGCAATATATTGTATCTTATTTATGCATCTTTCTGGATCATGCTCTCAACACTTGTCCGATATGACGGATGGTTTTTGCTTTTTTTCGCGACGCTTATGATATTCTTTTATGTATGGCAAAAGTGGGGATACGCAAAAAGTGAAGGCATAGTAGTTTTGTTCATGACGCTGGGGGGGTTTGGCGTGGTGCTATGGCTTATATGGAACTTGCTTATATTCAAGGACGCTTTTTATTTTATCTTCGGGCCATATTCTGCATATACGCAGCAAAAGCAGCTAGAAACCGCAGGAGTTCTTGCGACTAAAAATAATTTATTCTTATCTGCGGAAATTTATATTTATGCACTTGCTTATAACTCCAATGCTTTCACGTTGATCATCGGTCTGATCGGAGCAATGGCACTGTGGACGAATAGGCATATTTCTTGGCATATTCGTTTTGCAACTATGATTTTAGTTGCTCCTCTCCTATTCAATGTCATTGCCCTGTATTTAGGGCATTCGGTTCTTTATGTGTACGGACTCTCTGGCAGAACATGGTTTAATATACGCTATGGGATCATGATGATGCCCTCGATCGCTATTTTTATCGGCTATATTGTGCATTATGCCCCGAAGATGCGCGTTCTCATTATTTCTCTCTTGGCCATGGTCACTTTTTTTTCAGTTGTCAACGGAGACGCGGTGGTAGTTGATGATGCGCGCTTCGGTTCAAGCCAGAAAAATGTGACTGAAGTGAGCGGGTGGCTCAGTGAAAATACAAAAGATGAACCCGGATTCATTCTGATCTCTGTTGCGTCGCATGATTCGATCATTTTTTCTTCGGGCTTGCCGATGAAAAAGTTCATTCACGAAGGCGCCGGGGCTTATTATGAATCTGCGCTCATAAATCCCGACAGATGGGCGCGCTGGATCGTGATGAGAAGCAATTCCGATGACGACTCAACCTGGAAAGCAATGAAAAACAATGCCGGATTTGAGCGCTTTAAACTTGTAGATCATTATCCGTTCGCCGATATATATCAATTGAAAGATGAATATCTGAAAGATCTCATAACAGAACCGATACTTGAACACAGGTAAGTATTGTAAAAATCCGCAAATATAGTTATATTAAATTAGCATCATTTAATATGAAACAAATGAAATTTCGTATACTGTTTATTTTTACGATCATCATTTTTACGATTCTTGTCTTTGCGGATTCTTATAATGTTTTTTCGCACGCAGATGTCTATTATACGAGGCCTGATCTGGATTTCTGGAGCTTCAAATCGGTTGATACGATGAAATATTCCCGCGATCTCAGCCGTGAGAAGATGGAAGACAAGGATTTCGATGCCGTGATAGACGATCAGGTAAAGAACATTGCCGCGATCGGTTCAACTCATGTGGCCATAGCCACTCCTTACGACAGTGAGTTCATTCCGATGCTCAAGCGCTGGGTGGGCGCTGCAAGAAAATATAAATTAAAAGTATGGTTCAGGGGCAATTTTTCAGGATGGGAGGAGTGGTTTGATTATTCAAGGATCACAAAGGAGGAGCATCTGAGAAATACCGGGGAATTTATCCGCTTCAACTCCGACCTGTTCGAAGACGGGGATATTTTTTCAAGCTGTCCCGAATGCGAGAATGGGGGACCGGGGGATCCGCGTTCAACGGGGGACGTGGAGGGATTCAGGGAATTTATTATAGGCGAATATAGGGAAGCCAAGTCGGCCTTCAAGAGCATAAACAAAAAAGTTCAGGCAAATTATTTTTCCATGAACGCTGATGTTGCGCGATTCGTCATGGACGAGGAAACGACCGAAGCCCTGGATGGAATCGTGACCATAGATCACTATGTCAGCACTCCTGAACAGTTGGCGCAAGATGTTGAGGATATTGCAAGTGGGAGCGGAGGTTCTGTTGTTCTGGGTGAGTTCGGCGCGCCTATTCCTGACATTCACGGCGATCTGTCGGAAAGCGAACAGGCGAAATGGGTTGAACGGGCGCTTTGGATCCTCAAAGACTCGGGCAAGCTGAAAGGTATTAATTATTGGACAGCTGTCGGCGGATCCACTTCGATCTGGGGGGATGACGGAAAAGAGAAAGAAGCAGCTGGCGTTCTGAATAAATACTATGATCCAAAAACTTTCTATGGGGTCGTCTATAATGAGCTGGACGAGATCGTTCCGGATGCAAAAGTGTCGTATTCCGGAAAATATATACTGTCGGATACGAGGGGCTATTTTGAATTTCCATATCTGGATGATGTTAATGCTGTTGTAAAGATCTCGGCGCGCGGATATCTTAATAAAGAACTGGCCATTGATCCCGCAGGCGGGCAAGCCGAGATTGTCCTGGTCAAAGAGAGCAAGGATCTTGGCTTCAGATTGGAGGAGCTTGTAAAGAAGATCCTGTTCAAGTGAGATTGTTTTGGGATGTGCATTCTCCGCTATTGACACTGATTTTCAAAAGTAGGATAATTACGGATAGAAATAACGACTAGCTTGAATGTAATGGAAACAAGAATAAAAAAGAAGGTAAAGAAGCCGCTACGCCCTTTGTTTGAATTTTCAAATTTATATTTCATAGAAAAGTAATCCCGCAAGTCGGGATTATTTTTTTATAGACATAAATTGTCTATCTGATGCGAAGAGGAGGAGAAGAATATGTCCATGTATGAAATGTCCGGAGAAGCAGTTCTCATTCCCGGCTTGGACGGGGCTTTCACAAGGAGATCACTGGGGGAGAGTCCTCAAATTCCGGTGCTTTGCGGGGGTTATTGCTGGACTTGCGGCAACTATTCACCCAATCCCGGCTGCAGGAAAGAAGCTGACCTGAGGATCCCTTTCGAATCCGCCTGTCCGAAATATTGGAATGAACTGCTAAAATGGGAGTTGATAAAATAATATCAAACTCCCTCTTTCTTTTTTGTGGATAGCGCTGTTGACATAATATCTGCACGTGGTATTCTTTACATTAAGAGTAAAAAATAATTTTGAAGAATGATATACGGGATGCCAAAAAGGAACAGAAAAAGATTTTCCCAAACCGGATATTTTTATTTTTCATTCATAAAAAAGTAATCCCAATAGTCGGGATTGTTTTTTTATGAGCGAAAACATTCGCTCATGTGTGAAGTTTGCCAGGAGGTACAGTATGAAGAAAGATAAAAAAGAGGATTGTGAAAAGATAGCGATCAAAAAGCTCAAGGGATTAATGGGGCGGAATAAATTCATGTGGCGGAGCAATCTTGTTAGGTTACTCGCAAGCGAACTTTCCATCGAGGAAGGCAACGCCTCGGAATTGGTGGATTTTCTCGAAGAGAGGAAACTGATCGGATATACCGGCGAATTGACGGAAGTGACGCCGAAAATAATGGCAAGGCAAGTCGTCATAACGCAGCAAGGAGAAGAAATAATAAGATCCGGGAATATCCCCGGCATGTACTAAAGAGGCAAAAGCCTCTTATTTTTTTCGTTTCTGGTCATATGCCGCAGTGATATGCTTTTTCGGCATAGATCCGGATTTTCCGTTCCCGGG
>Ga0172379_10004143_pt1 | contig 21856 bp, 25 predicted proteins | sample GrowelOW334metaG_FD_119756 | JGI IMG/M metagenome (GOLD analysis project Ga0172379, IMG submission 119756) | Groundwater microbial communities from an aquifer near a municipal landfill in Southern Ontario, Canada - Groundwater well OW334 metaG | ecosystem: Environmental > Aquatic > Deep... | reverse complement strand
CTTTTTTCCATAGAGCAAAATCGGCCGGATGGCGTTTTTCGGATTTTACATCCACGCGCGTACCGCTTTCCGCATCGTCCAGATTTCTTCCGGAGAGTTTTCCGTATTCAGGATCCTTACTTACATCATAATAGACGGAACTGTTCACTTCATACGCAAATCCTTTTTCCAATAACAGCACTGTCATTGCCAACTGCTCCGGAATATGTCCTGTCGCACGGGGAGAGATATCGGGACGAAGAATGTTCAGCGCATCCATATCCTCAAAATATTCACGTGTGTACATCTCCACCACTTGCATTGGATGAAGTTTATCCTTCCGCGCCTGTTTTGCAATCTTGTCTTCCCCTTCGTCCGCATCATCGGTTAAATGACCGACATCGGTAATGTTCTGTACATACGTTACCGCGTACCCGAGATACCGCAAGTACCGGACAACAATATCAAACGAAACATAACTTTTAGCATGTCCAAGATGCGAAAGACCGTACACAGTCGGACCGCAGACGTACATCTGCACGATCCCTTCGGTCAACGGTTTGAATTCTTCTTTTGAGCGTGTAAGTGAATTTGTAATGACTAATGGCATTTTATTAAAAATAATATAAGGTCGTTAGGTGATAAGTTCTGGGTACTAGTGCTGTTTCTCTAAAGTAATATTGTATTTGATCATCCTTCGACGCGTGCCGCACCATGGTCATCCTGGGAGCAAGGCTCGATTTTCTTGAGGGGCGCGTCGAAGGATCTCAAAATGTGCGGCACTTGATCAGGATAAACAATGTTTTTTACAAGATAATTTATGAGAAACGGCACCAGGCACACATAAAACTAATATTATCGAAGTGATGAAACCAATGCATTAATCATTTTACCTTCTTCATCGATCATTGATTTGATATTCTTTAATTTGTCCAATGAAATCAATTTCAATCGTTCAACAACTTCTAACTGGGTCTCGATTTCAAAAACAGAGCCAATCGCATATTCCAAGAATTGAATAAATGCAGGGTCAGTACCTCGGCAATGTTCGATGGAACGGAAACCGCGGCTCTGTTTAGCTGAGATATTAACCCAAATCGCTCTTCCCGCGGAAGTTGTTCTGTAAGTCGATACACTTCAACAACAATTTCGATTCCCTTCTGCCAAACTTGCAATTCACATAAATTTCTCATCTCTTTCTTTTCTTGGTACCTAATACCCAGTGCCTAGTACCTTATTACTATCTTTTAATGCTATTTTATACCCATTAATTCCCTCGCCGATTTCAATCCCGCTTCAGTTACTTCCGTGCCGCTCATCAGCTTTGCCACTTCCCGAACACGCTCTTCTGTCTTTAACAGTCGCAATTGTGTACTTGTCTTTTTATTAGTTTCACTTTTTTCAACGGCAAAATGCGTGTCAGCTAATCCTGCAATCTGCGGTAAATGAGTAATTGCAACAACCTGATGATGCGCTGCAAGTTTTTTCAGACTCAATCCGACCGCCTGACCGATCCTTCCGCTTACGCCGGTATCGATTTCATCAAAGATCAGTAGCGGCGTTTTATCGGACTGCGCAAGCGCACCTTTTAGTGCAAGCATAATTCTCGATACCTCGCCGCCGGAAGCTACTTTCACCAACGGTTTCGGAACTTCACCGACGTTGGTGGAAATGAAAAACTCTACATGGTCGATACCTTTGGCCGTCGTTTCGAATAATTGCGAACCGACACGTACGGCGAGCATATTTGTCGACGAATCCACTGTGCGCTGCAGAATGGTGGAAACAAACTGTGCTTTCGGAATACCGAGTTCGCCTAACGATGCGAGGATCACTTTCTCCAGCTTTTTCGACGATTCTTTCCTCTGTATGGTGATTCTGTTCGCTGCAGTGCCGCATTCTTTCCGCAGTATCTCAATCTCTTCTTCAAGTTTTGCAATTTCACTTTCAAAATTTTCGGCAAACTTAAACTCGTCGCCGATTTTTTTACGAAACTCAATTAACAGATCGATGGTACCGCCGTATTTTTTCTCAGCATGGAAAGTGCACCAAGCCGTTCGCGGATATCTTCCAAACGATCAGGATTAAATTCAATTCGTGCTGCGTAACTTTGCACCTGTTTGGACAGTTCGTCAACGATCACTTCTGCTGACCGTGCATCGTTCACTGATTCAGCAAAGGTATGATCAATCTCAGCGAGCTGTTCCACCATCTTGCGTGCTTTCACCAGACTTTCGTAGACGGAACTTTCCGCTTCATACAGTAACTGATGAATTCCATTCGTCAGTTCGTTCAGTTTTTCTGTGTTCTCCAATATCTTTAGTTCCGCTTCAAGATGATCTTCTTCGTTGCTTTGCGGATTCACCGCATCAATTTCCTTAATTTGGAATTCGAACAACGATTTTTTCGCTTTCAGCTGCTGTTCCTGATCCTGCAACTCTCGTTTTTTCGACGTCATGTCCACCAAGATGCGGTAGCTTTTCTGATACGCGGTGATTTCTTTTTCATATCCGCCGAAGTCATCCAGAAATTCGATGTGCGTTTCCGGATGCAGCAGTGATTGATGTTCATGTTGTCCATGCAGATCCACCAATGCATCCCCGATTTCTTTCAACAGGGAAACGGAAACAGGAGAATCGTTCACAAAGCAGCGGCTCTGTCCTTTAGCGGTTAATTCACGACGGACGATCAATTCATCGGCGGGATCATTTTCATTGACTTTTAATATTTCTGCAACTCGTTCGTTCGATGCAACATCGAACAATCCTTCCACAATTGCTTTTTCAGCTCCAGTACGGATCATATCGGTACTTGCGCGTTCTCCAAGAAGTAAACCGAGCGCGTCGATTAAAATGGATTTACCGGCGCCAGTTTCGCCGGTAATGATGGTCAGGCCGGAAGAAAAATCAACGGAAATTTCTTCGATAAGAGCATAGTTTTTAATGAGGAGATTTTTCAGCATTGGATCAAATTACGCTGAAAAACGGTCAGTTTCAAGGAAAGTGTTGTTATTGCCCAATATTGATTTCGGGAACATCGCCGAGCATTCCGTAATAAAACGCCATGCGGAAAAATTCTTCCAGCGATGCTTTGGAGAGTTCGTCAAATCCGTACGAAAAATGGGAAAAATAATTTTGCAGCAAATCTGCCGACAACGCCGTTTCCGCAGCAAGTTCATTGGCGATAGAATCGAGCGAATTTTTCCCCGCTTCGAGAGAAGAGTGCAGCATCGCGCTGATTCCCGTATCGAACATATCACTGCGCGAAATGCAGACCGTATGAACAAAAGGGAGTTCGGTAATGTCGGACCATTCATCGACGATATCGATGAACGGATGTTCGTTGTTTAATGTCAGCAGAGAATCGCCGGTAACAAGTGCGCAATCCGCTTTGGCAAGCATTTCGTCCACCGAACCAATCACCGGGACAATCCCCGGTTCGGAATCGTATTTTTCCCCCAGCACAATCCGTGACAACACCACATCGGTGGTGGAAACTGCGCCGACGGCAATCGTGCGGATCACCGGAAGATTTTTCCTGAGATAGAGCCGCGCAACATTACTGTATCCTGTTGACGATACGCCGATGTTTGGATACAGTACCATGCCGGAACTGTTTTGGGCAAAATCGACCGGAGGGACGAACACTGCATTCCGTTCGTTGCTCATCAAACCGTCGATATGCACGGAAGGGGTATCAAACAAAAGTTCCCCCGAAGATTCGGAGGAACTTTTGATTGTCCGATATAACGGCCTGGTGAACAGCTCGCGAAGTGCTCCTACCCGCCAGACGCTTATTTGGCTGGTTCGGACCGGTGCACTCACTGACTTGCACCTGTTTTCTGACGGATCTGCTTTGCAGCAAGTCCACGCAGGTAATACAGTTTCGAACGGCGTGTGTGTCCTTCTTTCACGCGGTCGATCTTAGCAATACGGGGAGAGTGCAGCGGAAAAATTCTTTCCACACCGACGCCATCGGAGATTTTACGCACGGTGAATGTTGCACCCATGCCTTCGCCGCGGCGGCCGATCACAACACCTTGATACTGCTGAATACGTTCTTTATCGCCTTCAACAACGCGCACATGCACATTGATTGAATCGCCGACCTTAAAATCCGGGATATCGGATTTCACGAACGCTGCTTCCACTAATTTAATTTTGTCCATACCTACCTCATTGATTTGTCCCGATTGTTCGGAACGATGATTGAATAATGTATTTTTATTTTTTCAATTTTTAGATAATTCAATACCCGAAGATGAGTCTCCGGACTAATTTGCTATAACAAATCTTTGCGGCGTTGTTGAGTTTTCACTTTTCGTTGTTTCTCTTTCCACTTCGCCACTTCTTTATGATTTCCTCCTAACAATACTTCCGGCACCTTCATACCGCGGAATTCCGGAGGTCGCGTATAACTCGGAGAATCGAGCAGACCATCCTGAAACGAATCGGTCAATGCCGATTCTCCATCTCCGATAGCCCCCGGTATCAACCGGATAATCGAGTCGGCAATCACCATTGCCGCCAATTCTCCCCCCGTCATCACATAATCCCCAATGGAGATCTCTTTCGTTATAAGAATCTCCCTTACCCGCTGATCGATCCCTTTGTAATGTCCGCAAAGAATGATCAAATTTTTTTGCAGAGAGAGATCGTTCGCCATTTTTTGGTGAAATTTCTCTCCGTCCGCTGTAACATAGATAATATCATCGTATGTTCGTTCGGCTTGCAACTTTTCAATACATTCGAAAATTGGCTCGGCCTTCAGAATCATTCCGGATCCTCCGCCATACGGCGGCAGATCGATGATCTTGTGCTTATCGTGTGCATACGATCGAAGATCGTGCACAACAATTTTTGCCAATCCCTTCTCCTGCGCCCGCTTGAGAATACTTTCCGACAACGGACTCTTCAACAACTGCGGAACCGCTGAAATAATATCAATTCTCATATTCTCACTCACAACATATCGCCGTCGAATAACCCTACCGGAGGGCGGACAATAATCTCTTTCTTCTTCACATCAACATTCACGATGAATTCCCGAACTGCGGGAAGAAGCACTGTTCCGCGTTTTGTCCGTACCGTATACACCATCTGAGCTGGATATGCATCCACTGAACTGATCGTTCCATACACCGAACCGGTTTCGCTCTTTACTGTGCACCCGATCAGTTCATCAATGTAGAACTTTTCTTTCGGTAACGACTTACGCAAAGACTCTTCCACAAACAGGTAGTGCCCCCGTACTAGATCCGCAGCCGTTTTATCGTCGATGCCGCACAGTTTTATATAAATCTCATCGCCACGCATTTTCACCGATTCAATCTCGCAAGGAACCACAGTATGATCGTCGGTTCCCCGCACGACGTTCTCCAGCTGCTCAATCTCTTCCATCGTGCGTACAAACGACTCGATTTTCATCTCGCCGCGCACTCCGAATGTTTTTCTGATCTGTGCTACCGCACGAAGCGGCTGCTGTAGTACATTAGTCTTCAACTTCGAGGATTGCCCTTTTCCCGGATTTTGCCGCTACTGCGCTGAGCAACACACGCATCGATTGCGCCGTGCGTCCCTGCTTTCCGATGATCTTACCGATATCGGCCTGTGCTACTTTGATCTTAAAGATAACCTTATTGTCTTTCTCCTCTTCCGTGATCTGGACAGAATCAGGATTGTCAACAAGCTGCTTCGCAACATATTCGAGGAATTCGCGCATATCTGCCTCCTGTATTAGTATGAGAAGACGGTGTTATCTACGATGACGCCGAACTTATGCTTGCACGGGCGCTTCTGCTGCCGGTGTTGCTGCAGGAGCGGACGCTTTTTTCTTCGCTATTTTACGGCGTGATTTCTTTGCCAACTCTTTTTCACGCTTCAATGCCTGCGATGCAGACCATTTTTCTAATTCCGCAGCTATGGTCGCTTCATCTTTTCCTTTTTTCTTCAAGGTCCATTTTAACATGATCCCTTTCCGACTGAGAAGGTTCTTCACTGTATCGGTCGGTGTTGCGCCGACGCCGAGCCAGTACAATACACGTCCTTCTTTCACATCGATCGTTATCGGATCGGTGCTGGGGTTATATTGTCCGAGTCTTTCCAGAAAACGTCCATCGCGTTTATACCGGGAATCTGCTGCTACGATACGGTAGATCGGCTGTTTCTTCTTTCCACCGCGTTGTAATCTGATTTTTACTGCCACGTGTTGTTACTCCTTATGTTACTGCTGATTGATATTGTAGTATTAGTATTTCTTTTCAACTCGTATGTGCCCACCGTATCGGATTACCGTCCGAACCGTTGTCCCATCATTTTTGCGATGCTTTTCCCTTTCGAAAAATTACGCATCATTTTCTGCATCTCGGTAAACTGTGTCAATAATTTGTTCACTTCCTGAATGGTTGTTCCGCTTCCGTTGGCGATCCGTTTTCTGCGCGACCCGTTGATGATGGCGGGATTATTTCGCTCTTCTTTCGTCATCGAAAGAATAATCGCTTCCACATATTTTAATTCTTTGTCGTCAACATCATTCAGATTTCCCAGCTTCGCCGCACCGGGGATCATCGACATCACCTGCGACAGCGGACCCATCTTCTTGATCTGCTGAAGTTGTTCGTAAAAATCTTGCAGGGTAAACTGCGCTTTAATCAGTTTATCCTGTAATTTTTCCGCCTGCTTCTGGTCGAACGTTTGCTGCGCTTTTTCCACGAGCGAAACAATATCACCCATGCCAAGAATACGGGATGCCATGCGGTCCGGATAGAACTGTTCGAGCGCATCCATCTTTTCGCCGGTACCGACAAATTTAATCGGTTTGCCGACAACGCTGCGAATGGAAAGTGCGGCTCCGCCGCGCGTATCGCCATCCAGCTTCGTCAGCACCACGCCGTCGAAATCCAAACGGTCGTGGAATGCTTTCGCCGTGTTCACGGCATCCTGACCGATCATCGAATCGACGACAAACAGAATTTCGTGCGGCTTCACGGCAGATTTGATATCCGCCACTTCGTTCATCATCACTTCATCAATCGCCAACCGTCCGGCGGTGTCGATAATGATAACATCACGAGCGTTTTCTTTCGCGTGCGGAATTGCATGTTTCGCAATCTGCAGCGCGGTTAATGTTCTGCTGGAGAATACTGGAACACCAATCTGTTCGCCAAGCATGATCAACTGATCGATCGCCGCGGGGCGATACGTATCTGCCGCAACTAATAGCGGCAGTTTCCCCTTGCTCTTCAAATAGTTCGCCAGTTTCCCGGTGAAGGTTGTCTTTCCAGAGCCTTGAAGTCCGGCAACCATGATTACGGAAGGTATATCGGAAGAAAATTTAATTTCCGATTTCTCGCTTCCCATCAACTGCACAAGTTCATCATAGATGATCTTGATAATCAGCTGTCCAGGAGCAACATTAGTGATTACGTCCTGTCCGACCGCTTTTTTGCGGACATTGTCAATGAACAATGAAACGACGCCGAAATTTACGTCGGCATCGAGTAACACTTTGCGTACTTCATTCAGCGCTTCGGCCGTATTCTCTTCCGAGATACGGTGCTGTCCGCGGAGCTTACGTAACGCGCCATCTAATCGTTCGGTAAGGGTTTCAAACATAAAGACTTCACAACCTAACGTACTTGTTTCGTTGAGCCTTTGAATCAATGACACAATGAGTCAATGATTCATTCTCTACTATTTTTTTATTTAACCAGCTTTTTTCAATGCTTCTGCGCCAGCAACGATCTCCAGTAATTCCTTTGTGATCGCAGCTTGACGCGCTTTATTGTAGGTTAGTTGCAGCACTTTGATAAGATCTCGAGCATTGGTGGACGCATTCTCCATTGCCGACATCCGCGCGCCATGTTCTGCCGCATTCGAATCCAGCAATACACGCCATACCTGGAAGTTCAAATGTTTTGGTATAAGAGCTGAAACGATCTCGTCACTCGTCGGTTCAAAGATATAATCGGTTGCGTTTGTTTTCGTTTTGATCACTTGTTCTTGTACAACCGGCAGGAATTGTCCGATGGTAAGCTTCTGCTGGACAGCATTTTTGAACTCATTGGAAATGATCTCAACCTTATCGTATTCACCCTTCACAAATCCATCCACAATTTCTGCTACGATAGTCTTTGCAGTGGTAAAACTCATCTGATTATAGACGCCGATGTGTTTTGCGATTACTTCGTAATCGCGCTTGCTAAAGAAATCATATCCTTTTTTCCCCACACAGATCAGTTTAACTTTCCCCGCCGCATTCATCTCCGCGTAGTGTGTGGTGATATGATTCACCGCCGCTTTGATGATATTACTGTTGAACGCGCCGCACAATCCCCGATCTGCCGTTACAATAACGATAGCAACGGATTTCACTTCGCGCGCTTCAAATTGCGGGTACTTCGTTACATCCACCTGGCCGGAGAGGTAGGAAAGAAGCTCTTGCATCTTCCGCGCATACGGGCGCGCGGCGATGATCGCATCGGTTGCGCGGCGGAGTTTTGCCGCAGCTACCATCTTCATCGCTTTGGTAATCTTTTGTGTACTTTTTACGCCGCTGATTCGCTGGCGTATTTCTCGTAAGGTTGCCATTAGGATTACGCCGCTTTAAACGTTGTCATGAAATCTTTGGTTATAGACTGGATCTGTTTCGCAACATCTTCAGGTAGATCTTTTTTCTCAGCAATCGTTGACAGGATCGCTTTATGTTTCAGTTCAAACATCTGCAAAAACTCACGTTCGAATTGCTGCACTTTATCCACCGGCAGTTCATCCAAGAATCCGTTTGTGCCGAGATAGATCATCACAACCTGTTTTTCGACCGGAAGCGGAACGTACTGGCCCTGCTTCAACAATTCTACCAAGCGTGCACCACGGCGCAACTGCTGTTGTGTCGATTTGTCTAGATCGGAACCGAATTTTGCGAACGCTTCCAGTTCACGGTACTGTGCCAACTCGAGACGCAGACGACCGGCAACCTTCTTCATCGCTTTGATCTGAGCGTTACCGCCCACGCGCGATACCGAAATACCAACGTTAATAGCGGGACGCACACCGGCGTTGAACAGGTTCGGTTCGAGATAGATCTGACCGTCTGTAATAGAGATCACGTTCGTCGGAATGTAGGCGGATACATCGCCTGCCTGTGTTTCGATGATTGGCAGTGCGGTCAAACTTCCGCCTCCTTCCTCATCGCTCAATTTAGAGGAACGCTCGAGCAAACGAGAGTGAAGATAGAACACGTCGCCGGGATACGCTTCACGTCCGGGCGGACGGCGCAGCAACAGCGATACCTGACGGTATGCAGCGGCCTGCTTTGAAAGATCATCATATACCACAAGAGCATCACGGCTGCTGTCGCGGAAGAATTCGCCAAGCGTTGCACCCGAATATGGAGCAATGAACTGCATCGGAGCCGGGTCGCTGGCATTTGCCGCAATTACCGTCGTGTATGCCATTGCTCCTTCTTCTTCCAGCTTACCAACCACCTGTGCTACCGTCGATCCTTTTTGACCGACCGCAACATAGATACAGTACACCGGTTTTACACCTTGCTTTTTCGCTTCTTCAGTGTGTGTATATTTTTGATTGATGATGGCATCAAGAGCAACCGCCGTTTTCCCTGTCTGACGGTCACCAATGATCAATTGTCGCTGTCCGCGTCCGATGGGGATCATACCATCCACAGATTTAAGTCCGGTTTGCAATGCGACCTTCACCGGAGCGCGTTGAATAACGCCGAGTGCTTTTCGTTCGATCGGTGAGAATTTGTCCGTTTTGATCGCGCCGCGTCCGTCGATCGGCTGACCGAGCGGATTGATCACGCGGCCAAGCATCGCTTCACCCACCGGCATAGACGCCACACGGTTCGTGCGTTTGACGGTATCACCTTCTTTAATCATCGTGTCGTCGCCGAACAGGATACAACCGACGTTATCCTCTTCAAGATTCAGTACCATACCGAATACATCATTCGGAAATTCAACGAGCTCTCCGGACATACATTTGGAGAGACCGTAAACGCGTGCGATACCGTCGCCGACCTGCAACACGGTGCCGACATCGTACACATCAACTTCTTTTTCGTATCCGGCAAGTTGTTTGCGGAGTATCGCGGTTATTTCATCGGGTCGAACTTCAGCCATTGTGGTAGTTCCTTATCAATTATTTAACGAACCTTGTTTTAATTTCAATTTCAAAATTTCCAATTGGCGTTTTACGCTGCCGTCTAGCACTGTATCACCAACACGAGCCACAAATCCACCTTTAATAGTCTTATCCAGACTGAATGTGATCTCCACTTTTTTCTTTGTCATCGTTTCCAGTTGTTTTGTCAAATCTTTTTCCTGCTTCGCGGAAAAATCAACACTTGTTCGAACGCGTACGCGTACGATACCAAGCTGTTCATCCCGAAGGATAAAATATTGTGTCAGGATTTCACCCAGAATGTTTTCACGCCCTTTCGCAACAATCTGTTCAAGATATCCCAGCACCAATTCTCCCGCTTTCTTCTTGAACACCTCGCGGAGCACCCCCTGCTTTTTCTCTTTTGCGATCACCGGACTTGCCAGCATCAAACGCAATTCGCGTGATGCTTCGACCGCATTCTTCACGGTCTGCAGATCGTTTGCCACCGCATCAGATTTTTTCTGTTCGTTGGTCAGCTCCATTAATGCTGAAGCGTACCTGGTTGCTATGCGTACATTACTCATCAGTTATTCTGTAATTGTTGAAGTACTTTGTCGACCATTTTCTTTTGTTTTGCACTGTCGAGCGATTCGTCGAGAATTTTCTCTGCAACGATGATGGAGAGTTCCGCAACTTCCGTACGCAATTGTACCATCGCGGATTCTTTTTCGCGTCCGATTTCATCTTTCGCCTGATCCATCATCTTTTTTGCACTTTCATTCGCTTTTGCAACGATGTCATTCTTCAACTGCTCAGCCATCGTACGGCCTTCCGCGATCAAGCGGGCGGTTTCGTTGGTCACTTTTTCCATCGCGATCTTATTTTCCTGCATCATCCGTTCCGCATCTTTCTTTGCATCTTCGGCTTTCTTCAAGGCATCTGCGATTTCTTGTTCTCGTGTCTGAAGCGCTTGCAGAATCGGTTTCCAGGCAAATTTTCCAAGAACAATCACCAACAGTACGAAGGTGATGATGGTCCAAATAATTAATCCGGGATTGATATCTAACATATGATTCTCGTATTCACTAAATGAAGGCAGGACGGGGTATCCCCGCCCTGCGTAAATAAATTACTTTGTTGCAAGAATAATGCAGATCGCCAGCGCGAAGAATGTTGCACCTTCAATAAGCGCTGCGGCAATCAGCATGGATGTACGAACCTGACCGGCAGCTTCCGGCTGACGTCCGCTTGCTTCCATTGCAGCTGCTGCAAGTTTACCGATACCGAGGCCTGCTCCGATAATCGAAACGCCAGCGCCGATTCCTGCTGCCAAGTATCCAAGACCAAGTGATTCCATTGTAATGTCTCCTGTTAGATGTTGTGTAGATGAATGATGTTTTGTAATTGTGAAATAGTAATTAATGTCGGTGTCCGTGCGATTCCATCTGCATTCCGAGACCCATAAACAGGGAAGTCAACATCGTAAAGATATATGCCTGCAGAAACGCCACGAAAAGTTCCAGCATGTAAATTCCCAATGCAAATGTAACGGAAACCGGTGCCACCGCCAACGATTTAAAGACGAAGATTAAACCGATCAGCGCAAGAATAACGATATGTCCGCCGGTCATATTCGCAAAAAGACGAATACAGAGTGCAAACGGTTTTGTAAAGAGTCCGAGCACTTCAATCGGGATCATAATCGGCCATAGCGCCCAGTGAACGCCTCCGGTGAGATGCGCCAGGTAATGTCCGAATCCCTGCGCACGGATTGCCGATAACTGAATCATGATGAATGCGATAATCGCCAATCCCGCTGTAACGCTCACATTACCCGTGGCGGATGCACCGTACGGAATTAGACCAAGCAGATTCATCACGAGAATAAAAAAGAAATTCGTTAACAGGTACGGAAGATATTTCAATCCGCCCTTACCCATATTGGGAAGGACAATTTCATCACGCACAAACACTACAAACACTTCCACCAGGTTGCCGAATCCTTTCGGCACTCTGTTCTTCAAATTCTTCCGCGCAACCCAAGACAATACAAGTATCAAAACAGCCGAAGCCAACCACATAAAAAAAACGTGCTTCGTTATTGAGAAATCAATCCCATACCATTTCTCAAACTGCATTAACTCAAATCCATGCTTATTAGGATCTGGGTTATGATAAAATGGGATTTCAAGATATTTACTATCGTAGATATGATGAAGCAGCTGGGTGAAGAGATTCTCATCTCCGCCATGCGCGCCATGTTCCGCTACTGCGTGTGCGGATGAATCTGTGACCGCATGCACTGTGTCGGCCACCGCCTGATGAACTTTTTTATCTGATAAGAGGATCCAAGAAAACACGTTGTACCTGTAATGACTAAATTATGAATGCTGAATATTTTTGTGGATATACATCACTTCCACGACCAAAAAAACAATATACATAACGAACAATGAACCGATAAGTGACAGCGCATGAAACCTGAACAGACCGACAGCAACCAGCAATAACGCAACCATCACAAACAATCGCAATGCAATCCCCCCAAGCACAATTTGCATGAATACTGTGTAACTTTTCCCGATGGAAAACTGCACCACTGCATATCCCATCAGAGCATTCACCACACTCAATACTCCTCCCGCCACCACTCCGGCAACCACTTCATCCGCTGCAAACGTCATCAGCGGATACGCTCCCAACCCCGAGGCAACAATCACCACCAAAACAATCTGTTTCAAAAATGAAGTTTCAATTTTTGGTGATTCGCTCATGTTCTTCTTTATTGCTCAACGCAACGACTTCGCGGAAGAAGTGAATCATTCCCCCTGCAAATCCCACAACAATTCCCGCCACCATTAACCACGGTTTCGTTCCTAATACATCATCGGCATATTTTCCGACGAACAGAAACAACACTACGGCCGCCGCAATCTGTATGCCGAGCGTTAAATACGGCGCTACCGATCGTATCATCCCCGCTGCATTATTCTCTTCATTTTTCATGAAAGAGATCCGATCGTATTAATAATTTTGCCCGGTCGGACGGTTCTCTGACATCGTCACTTTTCCGTCGAAGACCGCCCCTTCATCAATGACAAGTTTCGAAGCTTTTACATCGCCGCGTACGACCGCTTTACTTTCCAGCACCAGTTTTTCCACGGAAGTGATGTTCCCTTTTACTTTTCCTCCGACCGTTACATTTCTTCCGGTCACCAATCCCTCAATCTCTCCGGTAATTCCAACTGCAAGATTTTCCGCCGCATGAACTTCACCGGTTAATTTCCCGTCTACACGGATGCTGCCTTGTGTGCGTATTTTTCCTTCAACAGTCGTTCCCGCACCGATCAGGTTCAAATTTTTTACTGCGCTATTATCTGCCATTAGAGTTCGCTCGCAATCAAATATTCGTTAGGATTTTGTGCTTTGCCGTTATTCCATACTTCAAAGTGCAAATGAGGCCCTGAACTTGTTCTTCCTGAATTTCCCAGCAACGCGATCGGTTCACCCCGTTTGACGAATTCTCCCACACTTTTTAATACGCTTTGATTGTGTTTATACATCGTAATAAATCCTGCGCCATGAGACACGATTACCGTATGCCCATCATCTGCCGTATATCCGGAAAACACAACGTATCCGTCTGCCGCCACAATGATTAACGATCCGATCTTACCGGCATAATCGATACCGACATGTCCTTTTTCAGATTCGAATCTACGCGACACATATCCGACAGCAGGTGCGATAATTGGAAACTCTGCACGAAAGGTTGCTTCTTCCTCATCCAATCGGATAGCCGGGCGGTACGTGACCGCGCCGGTTGAAAAGGAGGATCGCGACGGCATTGAGCGCTCCGTCTCTGGAACATCCGATACCGACCCTGTTTTTTCCGACAGGATCGCTTCCACACCGCCCAGATCGAACATACTGTCAGCAGGAAGCACCTTTTGACCTAATGCATTTCGCAGTTTGTTATTATATTCGCGAAGGATCAACACTTCGCTGGAAATTCGGTTCAAACGTTTTTGTACTTCGAACAATTCAGAGCCGTACCGTTTCTGTAATTGTTCTTCCGACATCGGCAGGAGCAAACCCGCTGGTGTATAAATGATCGCAGCAATTGTCAGCGATGCAATCAACAACACAATTCCCATACACACCAGCACAATCGTCGATACAGAGGCTTTGAAGGATGTTGTCGAACCGGTATCTCCCTGCGGAATCACCACTATTTCAAACGCATTCTCTTTCGAGGCGTGATGATCTCGCTCAGATGGCATTCGCTCTCCCACAAAGCATGTGACGTGATACTAAATTGGACTACAAATGTAAAAAAAAAGTGCCAGAGATGCAACGAATTTTTACCGGAATGGACACGGCAAGTTATTGTCGAGTAAGATGTTGCCGTACTTTTTCATCGATAGATCGCCCAATATTTTGACGAAAATTTGTGCGTGAGAAGCGGACGGCGTGTTCGCGGATGGCTTGGGGATTAAATTTGATTAATGAGCACCGTTGTATGGCATTTTGTAATGATTCTGCAGTTTGAGATCCAAAAAAGATTCCAGTTATGCCGTCAACAATCGTTTCCAGCGCTCCCCCCTGTCTGAAGGCGATGACCGGTTTGCCGCTCGCCTGTGCTTCGAGCGGTACAATACCGAAATCTTCCACGCCGGGGAAAATGAGAGCCTTACATCGTCCATACAATTGAGCAAGTTCATCATCGCTCTGCCAACCGAGAAATTGAATATTCGGTTTTGCCATGGCGCGTAATTTTCCGTTTTCCGGTCCTGTTCCTGCAATCACCAGATGTTTTCCATTCGCATTAAAAGCCTTAACCGCTAGGTCGACCCGTTTGTATGGTACCAGTGCGCTCACGATCAGAAAAAAATCGCCCTGCACTGTTGAGAGCTGAAATTGTTCTATATCTACGGGAGGATAAATCATCTCCGCGTCCCTGTGGTAATGTTTCTGTATTCGTTTCCGGATCTCCTCGGAGATTGCGATGAAATACGTGACATGAGCAGCAGTTTTTACATCCCACCAGCGCAACAGAGGAGCGATAAGTTTCATCACTATCCGGATGGGAAGACTTGCTTTGTCTTTTCCAAAATACTGATCGTACATATCCCACACGTACCGCATCGGTGTAAAACAATAACAGATGTGAACCGCATCTTTTCTTACGCGGACGTTTTTTGCAACGGCATGGCTAGTTGAAATCACCAGATCATATTCCGATAAATCAAATTGTGCTATGGCAAACGGAAAAAGAGGAAGATATTTGCGGTATTGTGTCGTTTTTGCGGGAAGTGCGTTAATAAATGAAGTGATGAACACATGGCGTTCAATCGTCGCGGACATCGTGCCTTTATTATGGAGCAATGTATAAATCGGTGCCTCGGGAAAAATCTCGCACAATACTTCGAGACACTTTTCCCCGCCGCGCATGCCGGTACACCAATCATGGACGAGAGCAACTTTCATAGAAAGAATATACAAAAGGATAGAAATAATTAATACTGGATAATTCAAAAATGAAAGCACTTCTGTATTGTTGTGTGCATGTTTGCTTCGTTTTCCTGCACTGGTTATATTGTTTGCCATGAACACTTCACTCGCAGCATATCGTTCTCTCTTTCCGCATATACAAACCGGGAAACTCTGGTTAAACCACGCCGCTATCGGTCCATTGAACAGCAGAACAAAAAGCGCCGTGGACAAGTACCTCACCAACCGCACCGAAGGAACGATCGATGATTTTCCACAGATCGTTCAAATCAGCGATCGTGCGAAAAAAGAGATTGGTATACTTATGAACGCTTCAGCGGACCGGATAGGGTTTGTGAATAACACATCGGATGGGCTGAATATTATTGCAAACGGACTTCCCTGGAGCAGCGGTGATAGAATTGTTTTGAACGACAGCGAGTTTCCTGCAAACGTTGTCCCTTTTCTCAATCTGCGACGATTGGGTGTGGAGATCGATTTTATTAAAAGTAGAAATGGAGAAATTACTCTCGACGACATTACGGCAGCAATCACTCCCAGAACGCGATTGCTCTCCATCAGTTTCGTTCAATTTCTTTCCGGATTCCGTTCCGATCTTACTGCCATCGGAGCGCTGTGCAAACGCCATGGAATAATTTTTTGCGTTGACGCCATTCAGGGAATCGGTTCGACGCCGATTGATGTAAAAACATCACAAGTAGATTTTCTTTCATGCGGCGGGCATAAGTGGATGCTTTCGATGATGGGACTTGGATTTGTCTATGTGTCTGAAGAGATGCAGTCCCGCATAACCCAGCAGTTTGTCGGTTGGACCAGCAACAAACTATATTTTTCTGAACTGTTTAATTACCGGTTGGATCTCGATCTAACCGCGCGGCGGTATGAAAACGGCGCACAAAATAATGCCGGCATTGCCGCCATCGGCGAATCCGCGGCGCTGTTGAATGAAGTGGGTATACCCTCCATCCATTCACACCTTTTGGATCTGACCGATGCAGTGATTTCGTTTGCCGATGAAAAAGGAATAGAATTATTGACCCCAAGAAGCCGTGATAAAAGAAGCGGAATCGTTACCTTGAAGGTACCGAATGCCGAACAGATTTTTGAAGGTTTGAATTCCAAAAATATTATTGTTTCTCTTCGGGAAGGAAAAATTCGTCTTTCCCCACATTTCTATAATTCACTCGATGATATCAAAACAGTCTGCGCTTCAATCACCAATCTGATGCAATGAGCATACTTCTCATTATCATATTTGCCATTCTGGCTTTTCTCATCACCTGCTCCGCAATGGTGTTTGTGGTCGGACCGATTATGCTGTTGCATCCCAATCGGCGCGGTGAGCATTTCTACCAGCATCGGGGCATGCCAATTTCCCCCTCACAATTGGGGCTTCCATTCGACGATTTTCGATTTACGGCGAGCGACGGCGAATCACAATTATCGGCGTGGTTTATTCCGGCGGCGAAACCGATTGGAACTATTATATATCTGCACGGCGTGGCAGATAATAAAATGGCCGGATTGCTGCTTGCTAAAGTATTTTATGATCATCAATTTAATGTCTTGATCTATGACTCCCGTGCGCATGGCGAAAGCGGAGGAAGATACTGCACGTATGGATACCACGAAAAGTACGATGTGCAGCAAGCAATTATTGCTGTGCGAAAAATTGGGCAGGAAAAAAATATTGTAGTGGGAAATGTCGGCGTGTTTGGCACATCAATGGGCGCCGCAATTGCCATACAGACAGCAAGTATTGAACCGAGAATTCGCGCAATTGTTTCCGAAGCAGCGTTTGCAACACTCCGGCAAATTACCGTTGATTATCAAAAACGATTGATGCGATTGCCATGGCACTTCCTCCGAAATATTGCTATGAAGCGGAGCGAAACAATTGCGCAATTTAAGCACCGCGAAGTTTCTCCTCTCGCATCAGTTTCCAGAATTCATGCTCCAATTTTCTTCATCCACGGTATTGAAGATCGATTTATCAAGTATCAATACACGCAAGAACTGTTCATTGCAGCAAACGAACCAAAAGAAGTGTGGTTTGTTGCAGGGGCGAAACACAGCGATGTACACGAAATCGGCGGAAAAGAGTATGAAGAACGCATTGCACAGTTCTTTGTGTCCCACCTCACCGCATCTTAGGCATACCGTATATACGTTATTGCCGGTGATCGCAATTATATATTAATTCTACTGTAACAATTTCGATGTTTACCGTCGAATGTTATTGTCGATCAATTCGGGGGAAAAAATGAAATTGACTCTTGCCGCTTTTTCGCTATTTATACTTTTTGGCTCTTGCATTAATGAACCAACCACTGGACCGCAAACAAGCATCGGTACTCCTCCGCCGGATTTTTTTCTCAAACAGAATTTCCCGAATCCCTTCGCCGATACAACAACCATTGAGTTTGGTGTTCCTGCTTCTGGTGGAAGCGCATCGAGTGTTTCTATTATTGTCTACGATGCTCTGCTTGAACCGGTACGAACATTAGTTAATAATTCTTCTCATCCTTCAGGGATATTTAGAACAAAATGGAGCGGTATTAATGCACGCGGCGTACAGGCTGCTCCAGGACCATATACCATCGAGATGCGGGGATATACTCCCCAATCAACTCTCATCAGAATAATTGCCATTAAGAAATAGAGAACATTATGAAATTATTCCTCTTAAGTATTTTATTGCTTTCGTGTGCCCTCTCCCTTATGGCACAGGTGGACGATCAGGTTTTTGTCTCGTCATCTACGGAGCGGGACACAATCTTCGCCGAAGTTCCTCAGCCGATGCTCAGCATTGGTTTCAGCGGAGGAGTGGCATTTATTAGTCCTGACAAGCTGAACAACCAGATTGAAAATAATAATACGGTGTTCAATACCGACGAATTTCCATTAAAGCGTCCTGCACAATGGAGTTTCTGGGCTGCCTACCGTCCTAAAAATTTGCCGACATTTTTAACATTGCGTGCAGAACTGTTGAGTTCCAGCAGGACGTATACCTTTACCACCAACGTTACCGGCGCCGATCCGAGTATTCTCACCAGCGTTCAGTCGACATCCAAACATACATATACCGTACTTCCCTTCTCGATTGGATCAGGTTCAGTCATTTATAAAACCACGGCAAAGGGGGAGATCGGATTCATCTATGCACTTGCATGGATTACACAAACAGCCGATGTTCCTGGGTATTCAAGTTCTGAAACGGTATACGAAGGGGAAGGGTACGGATTCAGGCTGAATTTACAGCAAGTAATTCCTATTGAGAGAACATTCAGCGCAACGCTGGATATTGGTTACCGATTTATTGTTATTAATGAATTCCGCGATGCGAAAGGTGTGTCAATAAAAAATACCGAACTCGATTACAGCGGAATGAATTTGTTGCTCGGCATCTCGTATGGATTTTAATCTGAATTACCGCAGAACAAGTTTCACCACGCACTCAATATGATACGTGTGCGGAAACATATCGACCGGCTGTACTTTCTCGACAGCATAACCGTCTTTTGACAACAGTTGCAAATCCCGTGCAAGCGTGGCGGGATTGCAGCTGACATAGACAATGGACGGTACTTTCATTTTGCCAAGTTCTTCTACTGCTTTAGGATGCATACCGCTGCGCGGCGGATCGACAATGATCACATCGGGGTGCGAGAATCTCGATCTCCACTCAACATCTTTCGTCAACAAATCTTTTAGATCGCCGGCGATAAACTCGCAGTTTTCCACTCCGTTCAGTTCCGCGTTCTTCCGCGCGTTCTGAATTGAACTTTCCACCAGTTCTATGCCGATTACCTGCTGCACGGAATCGGAAATAAAGATGCCGATGCTTCCGGTGCCGCAATATAAATCGTACACAATATCCGTCGGCTTCAGTGCTGCATATTCTTTTGCAACAGTATATAATTTTTCTGCCTGTTTTGTGTTCGTCTGGAAAAACGAATTTGCCGAAATCTGGAAAAGATATTTTCCAAGTTTGTCATGGATGATTCCTTCACCGTAATAGATTTTTTCATATTCGCCGAGCGCTACCTGCGATTTCCGTTTCGTTACGTTGTTGATAATCGTGGTGATCTCAGGGAATGATTGTTTCAGTTCCGCGGACAGCCTTTCCATCACTTCCGGTGAATCTTCAAACGTTACCAGATTTACCATCACATCTCCGGTGTTTTTTCCTTCGCGAATAACAAGGTTGCGGAAATATCCGCTTTCCGTTTCCGGTGAAAATGCAGGGATGGCGTTCTGAAGAGCGAATGCACGTACGGTGTTCAGGATACCTGTGCTAAGTTCGGATTGAAGGAAACATTCGTCGATATTCAGCACTTTATCCCACCGCTGAGGTACATGAAAACCGACCGCAAAATTATTCGCGATCCCTTCACGCACCTGAAGTTCTGCCATATCCTTTTCCGTCCACCACGGTTTATCGGCAAAGGAAAATTCCAACTTGTTCCGATAATAGAACTGTTCTTCGGAACCGATAATCGGCAGAATGTTCAGGTCTTTGAATCCTCCAATACGCTCCAGTGCGTCAGCCACATGCTGTTGCTTGTATTGCAACTGAACTGCGTAATCAACATGCTGCCATTTACAACCGCCACATACTCCGAAATATTTGCATCGCGCTGCAGTCCGCTGCGGTGATGGCACAACAATCTCCGTTAATTTTGCTTCAACGTATTTTTTCTTTGTCTTATAGACTTTTGCTTTCACCGTATCGCCGGCAATTGCCCCTTCAACAAAGACAACAAGTCCTTCGATTCGTGCAACGCTCTTCCCTTCAAATCCTGTTGATTCAATGGTTACTTCAATGATATCGTCTTTTTTAATTTCCATAAAATCTTTCAACTGTATTACCGAACAAAAAGAAACATGTCACCCTGAGCGGAGTCGAGGGGTGACAAAAAACATTGAGTCATGCTTCGACTTCCTGCCCGACTTCGTCAGTCAGGCGGGCGCTCAGCATGATTATTCTTTGTAGCCGATGTGATATTAGAAGCTAACTTTCTTATCCCGTGCCGTTACATTCCATTCGCCGGTAATGTTATTCTGTTCTGCAACAAGCGCCCGTTCATACAATGCTACTGTTGGACAAATATGATGCGGCACTCCATACAATACATTGCCTATTTGGAATTTGCTGGAATCCGGCACTATCAGGACAAGATGCTCTTCGCTATGTGATTTTGGAATCGCCTCCGGTGCATTCAGAAAATAAACACGCGGCTGGGGATTTTCCGCAGCAACAGATTTATGTCCAAGATCAACTGTGATCGTTCTCCCATCAACAATCGAAACGACGCGGGTGATCACCAGTGCTGCCGGTTCATACGGCTCTTCCGGCATCATGGTCTGATAGCTCCAATCCCAAAAGACAAATGTTCCCGGACTTACTTCCACCCGGTTTCGTTTCGCGTGGATCGCATACGTTGGTGAGCCGCCGGCAATCATAGTTATGGGATGGCCATGTTTCTGTTCTATGGATTGAGAGAGTTCCGTCACAGAATGAAATGCGTCTTCGCACCGTTTTGTTCTAACGGCAGCAACAGCATCCGCAATGTGACCGTCATACGCATGAAGTCCGGCAAACTGCAGGCCGGGCAGAGTTCGCACATGTTCGATCAACGGCATTGCATTTTCCGGCAGAATTCCCGTTCTGTTTTGACCGATATTCAGGTCAACAAAGACGTTCAGTTGATGTGCTGAAACATTTACCACATGGGAAATCTCTTCAGCAGCTTGAACAGAATCAACAAGACAGGAAAATTTCGTCTGAGAAAACTGCCGTGCAACATTGAGAAACCGCGTGATCTTGGGACCAACCGGCTGATATGCCAGCAATACATCCTTTGCGCCGATGGATCCGAGCATTTCTGCTTCGGCAATCGTTGCACATTTGAATTTCGTAATCCCTTCGCGCATCATCAGTGAACAAACATCGGCCATTTTATTCGTCTTCACATGCGGACGCACACGCGAAACATCCTTCACTGTTGAGATTAGTGAGCGGATATTCTTCATTACCCGCTCTTTATACACGACAATGGCCGGAGAGTCGAATGTTTCAATATTCGTAATATTATACCACATAGTCTGTTCCGTAAAAATACGTCATGCTGACGTATGTCAGCATCTGTCAATAGCTTTAAGCATGACCCTGAAACGAGTTCAGGGTGACGGTTCTTATAACATCGTCATGCTGACGTATGTCAGCATCTGTCAAT
>Ga0172379_10004142_pt1 | contig 21862 bp, 14 predicted proteins | sample GrowelOW334metaG_FD_119756 | JGI IMG/M metagenome (GOLD analysis project Ga0172379, IMG submission 119756) | Groundwater microbial communities from an aquifer near a municipal landfill in Southern Ontario, Canada - Groundwater well OW334 metaG | ecosystem: Environmental > Aquatic > Deep... | reverse complement strand
TTGAATCTTGTCCTTCAAAATTCAAAATTGGCCCTCGAATCTCTAAATTCTTACTTCTTCCATTGGTTAATCAATGCTGAAACGCAAGTATGCGTGTCTACTTCTCGCCCGGCGTTACCGGCAGCCGTGCGGCCCTCCACCCAAACATCCCGCCCTTCATATTGTATACTTTCTCAAAGCCGAGAGTGCGCATTTTTTTCATCGCCCCGGTACTTCTGACCCCGCTGGTGCAATAGACGAGGTAAATCCTTGTTTTATCGAGTTTCGACACCGAATCAGTAAATCCCTTGCCCCAGAAATCAATATTTACCGCACCCTTGATATATCCATGCGCAAATTCGCCCGGTGAGCGCACGTCCAGGATGAAAAGGTCCCCGTTCTTTTCATGGTCGCGTATCATCTTGTCAGCTTGTTTAACCTTGATATTCCGGTAGAAATTCCCGGCTATTATCGGGGAAAAACCCAAAACAGCGATCAACAGGATGAAAGAAATCCGTTTCATGATTGTCCTTTTTCAATTAGCCTGGTCTTATCATGATAAAGCAACAACTGACCAGTAAGTTACAAAATCCTACTTCACCAATACTTGAATCTAATATTCGGCATTCGGAATTCTGAATTGGAATCTATTAATTCTCACTTTCTTTTCCCCGCAATCCTTCAGTGTAATCCTGCAGCCTTTATCGCCTTCGGATCATGTTTAAATTTGAACACGAACAGGAAGGTTACACCAAGCAAAAGAGCATATCCCGCAAAAACAAACCATATGCTCTGCCAGTCTTTTACCCCGTTGCCGGTAAACTGATCGACCACCCATCCGCTGCCGGTTCCACCGATAAAAGCACCTAGGCCGTTGGTCATAATCATGAAAAGTCCCTGGGCGCTGGCCCGGATTTTCGGATCAGCTTCGGTTTCAACAAAGAGGGATCCGGAAATATTGAAGAAATCGAATGCCATACCATAAATAATCATGGAAAGGACAAGAAGAACCAATCCGTTGCCGGGATTTCCCAATCCAAACAATCCAAAGCGAAGCACCCATCCGAAGATACTGAGGAGCATGACTTTCTTGATGCCAAAACGTCGCAGGAAGAATGGAATCGAGAGAATAAACAGGGTCTCCGATATCTGGGAAATCGACATTAATATACCTGGATGGGTTACGCCAAACGAATCTGCATATTCTTTGATCGATTTAAACTCCTGCAGGAACTGGCCCCCGAAAGTATTGGTAATCTGCAAGGCAGCACCAAGTAGCATTGCGAAAATAAAAAAGATGGCCATTTTGCGCTGCTTGAACAGCACAAAAGCATCCAGTCCAAAGGCAGACATCCAGGATCCGTCGCGCTGGGCTTTCGCGGGCGGACAAGCCGGCATGGTAAAAGCATAAAGTCCAAGAATCAAAGCTGATATCGCACTGATATACAATTGCATCGGACTCTGCGACCACCCAAAGAGATCGACCACCCACATCGCACAGATAAATCCGATTGTTCCCCATACCCGGATTGGCGGAAAGGTTTTAACAACATCGAAACCCCTCTGGGTGAGCACATTGTAAGAAACCGTATTATTCAATGCAATCGTTGGCATATAGGCCATGGCGTTGAACAGCATGATCCAGTACATCATGACCGGGTCACTGGTGGTGGAGGCCCAGAAAAGCAAAACGGCTCCGATTATATGGCAGATTCCCAAAACCCGTTCTGCATTGACCCACCGGTCGGCCACAATACCCAGAAGGCCCGGCATAAAAAGTGAGGCGATGCCCATTGTCGCATATATTCCGCCGATCTGTCCACCCGTAAACTGCAGTGAGATACCAAGATAGCCACCTAAAGAAATCAGCCAGGATCCCCACACAAAAAATTGCAGGAAATTCATTATCACCAAACGATTCTTGATACCCATAGTACTTTTGATTACGGTTTACCGGGATCTAAAACTAGTAAAATATTAGCTTTGGCATATGAAAATTGGTTTCGACTCTAAAAGGCTGTTTAATAATTTTACCGGATTGGGTAATTATAGTCGGACCTTAATGAAAAATCTGGTTGCATTCTATCCGGAAAACGAATACTTCCTTTATACGCCGGTCCAAAAGCAAACGGAGATAACCAGCCCTTTCCTGGATAATCCGTTGTATCATACCCGATTGCCGGATACTGTTTTTAAATCCTACTGGAGATCATATAGTATTAAACATCAACTCATTAAAGACAATATTCAATTATATCACGGATTAAGCAATGAAATTCCGGCCGGTTTAAACAAAACTCCGGTTAAAAGCATTGTAACCATCCACGACCTGATTTTCAAATGCTATCCGGAAACATACCAGGCAATTGACCGGATGATCTATGATTTCAAATTCAACTATGCGTGTCAACAGGCAGACAGGATTATTGCGATCAGCGAAAACACCAAAAAGGATATTATTGAATTTTATCGGATTGATCCTGAAAAGATTGATGTGATTTATCAGGCTTGCAATCCTCTTTATTACACATTAAGAGAGCAAGCCGAAAACGACCGGGTAACCGGTTATTATGGAATTCCCCGTGATTATCTTCTTTATGTAGGAACCGTGGAACCCCGTAAAAACTTAAAGAGGGTCATTGAGTCGTTGCGCTATCTAAAGCCGGATTTACATATTCCTCTGGTTGTGATCGGCAAAGGCGGAAAATACAAACAGGAAGCCCGCCAGATGGTTATAAAGAATGGGTTGGAAAAATCATTCCACTGGATTGACCATTTGGTTGATCAAAGCCATTTGCAATCGATATATCAAAATGCAAAAGCACTCATTTACCCTTCATTGTATGAGGGTTTCGGATTACCGGTTGCTGAAGCGCTGTTAAGCAATATCCCTGTTATCACATCCGACCGTTCCTCCCTTAAGGAAGCCGGCGGACCGGCCTCAATCTATATCAATCCGGAAAGTTCAGAGGAAATTGCGGCAGCCATAGAGAGAGTGCTCACCGATTCCGTCCTCAGGCAGACCATGATTGCGCAGGGGTACCAATTCGCACTACTGACCTTTGCACCCGAGAAAGCCACTAAAAATGTTGTTGAGTGCTATAAAAGAACCCTTGGAAATGGTATGTAGGGGAGGAGCCACGGCTCCTCCCTCGGGTGAAGGGAGGAGCCGTGGCTCCTCCCCTACGCCTATCGTCCCCCAATCTGCATTTCTTTCACCCGGAAAGTCGGTGCGGCCATACCCCGGTTCAAATCGAGATCATTGCCCATCATATCGATATTGTTCAGAATTTCGAATGCGTTGCCGGCGATGGTGACACCTTGTACCGGATGCATGATTTTTCCTTTCTCAATCCAGAACCCGGTGGCTCCGCCGCTGAAGTTTCCGGTTACCGGGTCAATGCCATATCCGGTAACTTCCTTAAGCAAAAGACCTTTGTCCGTTGCGCTGATAATCTCGGCCGGAGTATTGGTGCCGGCTTCTATATACAGGTTGTGCGTACCAATGCCGGGCAAACTGGTGAATCCCCCGCGAGCAGCATTACCAGTGCTTGAAGTCCCTGCCCGGCGGGCCACTATTGTATTATAAATAAATCCTTTGACCACACCTTTTTCCACCAGCACCCTTTTCTGCGTGGGAACACCTTCCCCGTCGAACGGGGCACTTCCCAAACCTTTTGCACGGGTGCCATCATCAACAATCGTTAACAATGGAGATGCAAATGATTTATTCAGATAATCCTTCAAGAAGCTCGCACCCTGGCTGACTCTTTCCCCGTTTAAAGCTCCCAATACGCCGCCAATCAGTGACCGTGCTACATCCGGATCAAAGATCACCGCAGCGCGCTGTGTAGGAATCATTACCGGATCAAGAAGCTCCCAGGCTTTTTTAGCAGCGGTGGAGGCTATCTCCTCAAGAGATTTCAAATCAGCAAAATATCGTCTGGAGCAGGATTCATCACCGGTATTCTTCTGTTCCTCCTTTTCGGCAACTACGCTGACACCAATGGAACAACCCGTTGACTGATAATTCTTTGAGAAGCCATTTGAATTTGCAATATATACGGCCCCCTCACCTTCCTGATAGCCGGCACCTGAACTTTTCGTGATCCGGGGATCTTTCATGGCCAGTTTCTCCAGATCGATCGCCATCTTGATCTTCTGATCCATAGGAATTTTTACAAGTTCAGGATCATATAAATCAGCAACCTGGGTATAGCCTTCATCGGCAGGCAAAACGTTATTCTCATCCGGGGTAGTTAGTTTGGCAAAATCAATAGCCCGTTGCAAGGTATCTTCCAATGCTTTATTGCTAAGGTCATTGCAGTGACTGAACCCCATTTTTCCATCCACGATCACGCGAAATCCAACACCGGCCGATGAGGCTTCCTGGATGGTTTCAACTTCACCGTCCTGCACCTGTATCGACAGGTTTCGTCCGGTTTCGAGATACACTTCGGCTGCTCCGGCTCCAAACTCTTTCGCTTTGGTAACCAGTGATTCGGTAAGTTTAATATAGTCCATGATAGTTTTTTTCAATCGTTAATGGTCATTGCTCAAGCTTTCGATCCCCCAACATTGATCCCTCTGATCCTGACGGTAGGCATACCGGCATCCACCTCGGCATTCTGCCCTTTTCCGCAGATCCCGGGTCCAAAATCAAGATCGGTACCTATGGCATCGATACTGGAAATCACACCCAGACATGAGCCGATAAGAGTTGCACCTTTAATCGGCACCGTTTTCCTGCCATTTTCGATTAAATAAGCTTCGCGGCAGGTGAAATTGAACACTCCGGTTACCGGATTCACGCTACCTCCACTCAGGCTCTGAACATAAATGCCTTTTTTTGTGGACGAAAGTATATCAGCCGGATCACTTTCGCCCTTTTCAATGAAAGTATTCGTCATCCGGGGTATCGGAATATACTGGAAGGATTCGCGGCGGCCGTTGCCGGTTCGATCCATTCCCAACTGCTTGGCGCTCAGTATATCACTCATATATCCTTTTAGAACACCTTTCTCAATCAGCACATTACGTTTTGCAGGTGTACCCTCATCATCGAAATTGATGGTGCCTCTGGCATTGGCAATGGTTCCGTCATCTATCATGGTGAATACATCGGAAGCCACTTTCTGACCGACTTTTCCGGTGAAAGCACCGATCTTTTTGGCAATGTTATCAGCCTCCAGCGGATGGCCCACGGCTTCATGAACCAGCACGCCACCCCAGCCGTTCTGCATCACCACATCCATCATCCCGGCTGGTGCATCCTGTGCATCTAGCATGGCAATGGCCTCCCGGGCAGCACGTTGCGCAACCATTTCCGGCGTATAGGTGTCGAACATTTCGAATCCCATATGCTTGCTCAGGCGTTCCCGTGACATATGACGCGCTTTTCCGTCATCGCTCATGGTTTGCACGATGAAAAACATCATCGGTAGCTCATCCTGAAGATAAATACCTTCGCTGTTAGCAATTACGCGACCGCGGACTTCATCATAATAGTTGATCATCGCCATCTTGATGCGCTTATCATAATCCATGCAGGCCTGATCGGCCCGTTTTATGATATCAATTCTTTTTTGATCTGCGATTTGACCAAGAGGCTGCTGCACTGTAATGAATGATGGCCTCTGAGTATCTGAAATGCTGACAGGATTAATCATTTTACCATTCAGGGCAATGAATGAAGCCACTTCTGCCGCCTTGAGCAATTTCTCCTCAGTGATCTCCTCCGTATAGGCATAACCTGTTTTATTGCCGGATATAACCCTGACACCAGCTCCCTGACTGATCCCGTAAAGACCGCTCTTGAATTTGGATTCCTGCATGACAATCTCGCGCGATACCCTGTTCTCGATGTATACATCGGCGAAATCGCCACCTTTTTCGAGAGCTTTGGCAATCACTTTGTTGAGGACCGATTTGTCGATGGCTAAACCCGGAGCAACTGTGGTTACGGTGGAGCACGATGACAGGAACTGGGTTATCAGGGGGGAGGAGGCCGCCAGGACCAATCCGCCCTTTAAACTCATTTCCAGAAATTTGCGGCGCGGTATGTCGCGCACGAAGTATTGGTTTGTTGGCATAGCTTTATACTTTATTTGCTAAAGTTAAAAAGAAATCGATATGCGAAGAAGAAGATCGGGGGACGGAAGAATCGTGAAGCGTGAGGCGTGAGGCGTGAGGCGAAAAATAGGGGAACGATTCATAGAGACGGATAATCATCCGTCTCTACTTGAGAATTTCCGAGGCGACGGTAATAATTTTTATTTCGGCCGGACCGGTGACCATGTCCCCGATTTTGGGACCGAAAGCCTTAAAATGTTCAGTAGTAAAATGCGAATCAACGGCCGCTTGATTTTTGTATTCCTCAACAAACACAAACTTTGAATGATCATACGGATCCTGATATAACTGATAGGACAGGCATCCGCTCTCCTGGTTGGATTTATCAATGATCTCTTTGGCAGCCACGATAAAATCCTTAGTCTTTTCAGGCTTTACAGATAGTTTGGCGATAATCACCATTTTAGAATCGGTGACTGTAGTTTGTACCGTTCGGGTTTTACTTTTAGTGTTATCCATAGATTTTGTGGTGGTAAAGCTACTGCTCATGACTGCTAGTCCAAGTAGAAAGACTATGTAACTTGTATTGATACTTTTCATTTGGTGGGATTTTTTAATTCGATCAAATATAACGAAAGAACGTATGTCGGTTTGGCATCAATGCCCATTATCAACATAATGTGAAAGCGGTTTTGAAAAACGGCGTGTAGAGACAGATGGTTATCTGTCTCTACCAAAGGTAGGTTGCTACCGCTCCGCTGTCTAAACCAGGTGTAACTGTTTTTCCTTTGAATTTAATATTGAAAGATTGCCTGGAGGCGCCATCGTTTAAAACGATCAAAACCTTTTTACCTGAGGGTGTCATGAAAGCCACATTCTGAAGATCTGAAGTGAAGTTTGATGCAATCCTTACAGAACCTGCAGGTACAAATTTCGATGCATGCGCGATGATATAATATGCCACATTCCGCATGACTATTGAACTGATGGTCAGTGCGCCCAGACAACTGGTGCAGCCGCCGTCAGTATGGGGATTATATTCCGGATCGGAAGCAAGGTTCCATTCGAGCACGTTCTTACTCCAGTTTCGGGTGGCCCCGATAATCAGGTTTTTCACATGCCAGCGAAGGTCCTGTGGAAAATTTCCTGGACCTCCGACCCATTGTTCGGTAAAGTATACGTTCTTATCAGGATAAGCGTTATGAACCTGGGTCAGGGCGCTGATATCTCCCCCATACAAATGGAAAGCCGATCCATCGATAAATGGCCTGGCCCCGGCGTCATTCAAAATATTTATCGGATACTCCGGATGGTCACAATTATGATCATACAAAATAATCTTTGTGGTGAGTCCGGCTTTTTTAAGGGCGGGTCCGAGGTTGTTTTTAATGAATGCTGCCTGCTCGGCCGATGACATTTCCATGCTCGGCTGATTATTCGGATTAAGGGGTTCATTCTGGATCGTAATGGCATCAATCTGTATCCCTTCAAACTGCATCCCGCGGATGTATCTGACGAGATACCTGGCATAGGTATCATAAAATTCCGGAAGCAGCCGCCCCCCCCTGGTACTTTTATTGGATTTCATCCATGCCGGAGCTGACCAGGGAGATCCCAGAATATTTATATTCGGATTATTTACCAGCACCTGCTTTAAAACCGGGATCAGGTCAGTGGCATCCTTGGCCAGACTGAAATGAGTAAGTAACGTATCGGTCTGTCCGGCAGGCAAGTCATCATATGAAAAGACTTCAGCATCCAGATCGGACGCCCCGATGCTGATTCGCAGATAGCTGATCCCGATACTTGTACTGTCGTTTGAGAAAAGCTCCCGGATCAATTGGTCACGGCTGGAGACTGCCATTTGGTTGATTAGCCAGGCACTGCCACCTGTAAGAGTAAATCCAAAACCATCGATCGTCTGGTATGATGTGGTGGTATCCACTTCGATAGTGGGATATTGGTTGGGAGTGGTTCCGAAAAGCAGTTTTGCATTCGGCTTTTCCAACAGATATGACTTATCGGAAGTGGTAAGCCAGCAAACCACGTCGGTTTTATCCTTTACAATATCGATGGAATCATCATCGGGCGGAATTACCTTTTTCTTGCAGCTGTAAATCGGGCTTAAGCCCATAAAAATCAAAAGGACTCCTGCGAGGCCGGCAACCATTGTTCTTTTCATGATTACAAAATTAAACAAAAAAGGTAGAGACAGATAATAATCTGTCTCTACCGAGCATTACGCCGATGAACGTGTAGAGACGGATAATTATCCGTCTCTACAGAGCATCATCCCGATATTAGTTTTTAATCAGTTTCTGGGTTTGCGTTTTGCCATCCTTGTCGACAACGGTAACGAAATACATGCCGCTGCTGAGCTTCGAAGTGTTGATGGTTTTGCTGCTGGTGTTGCTCAAGGAATAATTTGCAACAACCTGCCCCATTGTTGAGGTAATGTAAACACTCCGCAATTCAGCTGATGAATTGATATACAATTCGTCAGCAACCGGGTTTGGATACATCTGAAGCTTTCCGTCCAGAGGGATATCGCCGGTTGAAAGGGTATAACCTTCAACTCCCCATACATATTTCAGGACAACATTTCCGACAATGTTAAAGGTCCTGTCTCCGCCTGGGGCTGGATCACCGGTTCCCCAACCAGCTCCTTTAAAGAATTTGAAGGCGATCAAACCATCGGCAAGATGCAGATAAATGGTGTAGACACCGTCACCGTCAGGATCCAGCATTTCATTGGCCAGGTTCTGTCCCGGTTCGATCCAGGTGCCATACCCGCCACCGAGAGCGCCTGACAGGAATACTTTGTCAGATGCAGTGATGCCGGCCGGATTCATGTCAACCATGATAATCTGCTGCGGAGGGGTCATCGGATTAGGATCATTATTGAGGATAAAGTCATCGAAATAGATTACTATATCTTCGGTAAGGCCTACCGGATCTGCAAAGTCAGGCATGAATACGATGGTTGGATAGGTTCCGGTCTTTGAGGAGAAATCGAAAACATAATCCGCCCATCCGTTCACGACTGTCTGTGCATTGGTGGAAGCGACTTCATAGGTACCGGCAGCACCAGCTTCGATTTTGAATTTAATCGGGCTGATACGTGGTTTCCATACTTTTACGTGCATGTACTTGTTAGTGGTAACATCAATCTGAGTCCCGGAATAGAAACCTTCCCAGGGAATACCATTCATGGCGCGATCAAATTTTATGACATAGTCACTCAGGTTAACACCAGACTTGTCGGGATTCGGTACCAGGCTGAATTTACTTAAGTCAGCTGAACCACTGTTCATCATATTCAGGGGAATGTTTTCAAAATTCTCCATAATCTGTACAGCTGCGCTTCCCGGACTTGGATCGTTGTTAATCATCAGATCATCGAAATACATGGTAATGTAATCGGTAAGAGTCACGGGATCTTCAAAGTCGGGCATGAAAACGATTTTCACATATTCGCTGCCGGTTGCCGCAGTAACATCAAAAACCAATTCTTCCCAACCGTTCACCACTGTTTGTGGGTTCATGGAAGCAATATCCGACGTATTTGGATTTTCCAGCTTAAATTTAACCGGGGAGATTCTCGGCTTCCAAACTTTTACGTGAACATACTTGTTGCTGGCAACATTAATAGCGGTAGGCAGGGTTGCATAGAACCCACCCCACGGGTCACCTTTCCCACGTACAAACTTTGCTACGTTAGGGCTGGTATTAATTCCCGATGGATCAGGATTGGCGACAACGCCAAGGGAACCATTGTCTCCGGCAGCCATCAGGTTCATTTTGAGACTTTCGAAGTTTTCAATGATTTGGGCATTTGAAAAACCAACGAAAGCGATCAGCATTAACAACACGAGTGTAAATTTCTTCATGTGTAAAAAATTAGAGGTTAGTAAATGGTTAACTTTTATAAATATACTGCTTTTTAACAATAGAAACGTAAATTCTTTAAAATGGTTTAAAATCAAAAATCCTGTTAAAATAATATCAATAACCGGGGTTCTGGGTCAACTGTGTATTTTTATCCAGTTCAGCCTGAGGCACAGGCCATAACAATTGATACGCAGCTATTGCATAGCCCAGGTTTACACCATCGACACCGGTAGTATTATTAATAACTGTGATCGCCCGGCCGGTCCTTTTCAGGTCATACCAGCGCACCCCTTCAAAAGCCAGCTCCAACCTTCTCTCTTTTTCAATGGCAAGGCGCATATCGGCCTGTGTATTTGCTGTTGTATTGGGCAGTGAAACACGGGTTCTGATCTGATTGACCAGGGCTGCAGCTCCGGCAATATCCCCGGATTCATTGAGAGCCTCAGCTTTCAGCAACAATATGTCGGCCAGCCTGATGAAGATATAATTCTGCGGGCTCGGCCAGGTAAAATTGCGATACTTGTTGCCAAAGGGATAATTTGTTTGCGGCCAATGCGGATCAGACCATTTTCCGGTAACATCAAGAAAGATAATGGAAGAATTTTTCCTGATATTATCATGCTCAGCATCAAATGCGGCTACCAGGTCATTGGACGGGATATTGAATTTCTTCCAGTCCAGGCCACGGAACATGCTGGCACCCCAGTTCCCGGATGAAGCGGTGCCTTCGTAGTTGATTTCAAAAATCGCCTCTACAGAATTTTCATGCGCATTATCCCAGAGCTGGTCGTATGACGGCAGCAGGCTATACCCACCGGCAATGACATCGTTGCAATAAGCCAGTACTTTTGTCCAGTCGTGCGGTTCAATGGTGGCATAAACTTTGGCCAGCATGGCATTAACCGCACCTTTGGTAACGATGTTCTTGTTCAGTGCGGTGACATTAACGTTTGGCAAGGCGGTTTCCAGGTCTTTGATGATCTGGGCATACACCTCGACAACCGTTGCCCTTTTGGGAAATAAAATCGGGTACACCTCGGGTAGAACGGCAGCACTGAATGTTTTAAACTCTTTCAGCTGCAGTGGAACGTCCCCCCAGAGCTGAACCAGCTGGAAATACATGAATGCCCTGATAAATGAGGCCTCACCCCGGATTTCATTTTTACGGGCGGCTGTGAGCAGAGGATCCGGAACCGAATCCACATTATTAATTACCACGTTTGCCTGTCCGATTATTTCATACAGATAAGCCCAGTCGCGTTTGATATTTGAGTTGGTGGGACTGATTTTATAATCGTCAATCTGAAAATTGGCAGGGTTATCCGCCCCGGCATAGGCATCATCCGATTGGGCATCGCCGTTGACAAAATAATCCAGTTCGAAATACTCGTTTCTAAACCCGGCATACACTCCTGCCAATGCAGCTTCAACCGCATTGGCCGTCAGGTAGGTTGGTCCTGTGGTGTTGGTGTTTTCAAGGGCAATTCCATTATCGACCGGCTTCAGGTCAAGGAAGTCATTGATCTTTGAACAGGAAAAGAAGGTGAACACCAGCAGTGTAGCTATCAGAAGGTTATATCTTTCTTTCATCTGATTCAGTTTTTAGAATTCAACATTAATACCAAAAATGATGGATCTGGCTTGTGGATAAGTCCCATAATCGACTCCCAAGGTGGTCGAACTGCTTCCAAAGGCGTTTACTTCAGGATCAAAACCGGAGTATTTTGTAAAAGTCAGCAGGTTTTGGCCGGTGACATAAACCGACAGGTTCCGTATCCCGATAAAATTGACATTATTCTCCAGCAATTTATAGGACAGGGTGAGCGATTTCAGCCTGACATAAGATCCATCCTCCACAAACCGCGAAGAGTTGCTGACATTATTGACACTGCCATTCCGAACTGATCTGGGGATGTCAGTGATCGTATTTTCCTTGGTCCACCGGCGTAACACGGCGGTCGACTGGTTTTTACTGTCGAACATACCCTCAAGATCGATCCGCGTGGCATTGTACACGTCATTCCCATAACTGCCCTGGAAGAATACCCGCAGGTCGAAACGTTTGTAGCTGAATGAATTGGTTAATCCGAAAATAAAATCAGGTTGGGCATTACCGATGACCGTGCGATCGCCGGGATCCGTTATACCGTTTGAATTCAAGTCTTTGTATTTGATATCACCGGTTGCCGGATCAACCCCCTCCGAGACATAACCGAAGAAGGACCCAAGGGGCAGTCCGGCTTTTACGATCGAAACATCCTGGTTATTGCTGTAGATACCGCCATAATAATAAACATTGGTGTATTTCAGCGCGGTGACCTTATTCCGGTTGAACGACATATTGAAATCAGTGAGCCACTTGAAGCCCCTGTCGATATTGACCGTATTGAGATTAAACTCAATACCCCTATTTTCGATATCCCCTGCATTGGTCTGTATACTGCTGATAGGCAAGGTATTTGAAAGTTGTACATTCAATAGAACATCAGTGGTTTTTTTCAGATAGATGTCAAAATTAAAAACGAGCCGTGTCTTGAACAAGCTGATATCGAACCCGATATTTGACTGTGTGGTAGTTTCCCATTTAAGATCCGGGTTGCCGTAGGTTGTTTGTGAAGAAGACGGGCCGGCCAAAGGATTTTTAGGGGTGCGGCGTGTATAGGAAATCAATCCGTAACTGGCATAATTGGAAATGCCCTCCTGGTTACCGTTTTTACCCCAGCCTCCCCTGATTTTAAAATCGTCGATAAACGTCAGGTTCCTCATGAATTTCTCGGAGGAGAGGCGCCACCCGGCTGAGAATGATGGGAAGGATCCCCACTTATTGGCCAGTTTTGAGGAAGCATCACGCCGGACTGTTGCGGTGAGGTAATACTTATGGTTGAAGTCGTAGGTTGCCCTTGCAAAGAAGGAGGCCAACGCCCATTCCTGTCTCGAGGTGCCCCCGGTGATAATGTTTGCTGCCCATAAGGACCGCACCAGGGTATCGGCCGGGAAATCATTGCCGGTAAGGTATGAATCATTGCCGGTGTATTTCTGGAGGCTGTTTCCTGCCAGCACACTAAGGTTGTGCTTTCCGAATGTGCGGGTATAGTCCAGGGTATTATCCCACATCCATGAATTGCTGACATATTTATCTGAGTTGCCAAGCCCGTTTTGCTTACGGCCGTAGTTGGTCTTGATCGGATCGAGGTAATAATCCCACTGATGACTGTTGATATCCATACCAAACCTGGTTTTGAAAACCAGTCCCTTGATAATTCTAGCTTCGGCATTAATACTTCCAAATAACTGGTTATCAATTGACTTCTGATCCGGACCATTCATGTAAGCTATCGGGTTCTCCCAGGATGGCTGGAATGGATTCGGGTCATACCAGCCGCTTGAATCGTTTTTGAAAATGTGCAGGAACGGTGGTGTGTTCAGGGCACTCATGATGACTCCGCCTCTTCCGGAACTGGCATTATCGGGAGTATCCTTGGTTTTAAGATTCGTTACACTGATATTGGTGCCGATTTTCAGCCAGGGTTTTAACTGATTGTCAAGGTTGACCCTCAGGCTGTAACGATCGAAACGGGCCGGCTTAACCATCCCCTGGTCTGACAGGTAACCGGCAGAAACATAATATCTCGATTTTTCATCCCCGCCCGAAACGGACAATTGATGTGACTGACTGTAACCGGTTCCAAAAACCAGGTCACTCCAGTTGGTATTATCTGAAAAGGTTGAATCCAGTGTGACACCGGTTACCTCCTTCATCAGCTTACGGTACTCGGTTGTATTCAGCACTTCAATCGGTTTACGGAGCCTGGACGTACCGAAGTAGGTATTATAACTGATAACCGGGGTATTTTCCTTCCCCCTCTTGGTGGTAATGAGAACCACACCATTTGCTGCACGGGCCCCGTATATCGCTGCTGAGGAAGCATCCTTAAGCACGCTCATGGTAGAAATATCAGCTGGGCTTAGTCCCTGGATATCGGTAGTCGGGACACCGTCCACCACGTATAAAGGTTCATTGCCTGCAAGCACGGATGTTGCTCCCCTGACACGGACGGAAAGGCTCTCTCCCGGCTTGCCTGATGTTTGCGTGACCTGAACTCCGGCTGCTTTTCCCTGCAGGGCTTGTACCGCCGAAACAACCGGTCGGTCCTTGATCTCTTTTTCACTCACGGTGGATACGGCAGTAGTCAGGTCCATCTTCTTTTGGGAACCATAACCGATAACCACCACTTCGCTGAGGAGTTTGACGTCTTCCAGTAATACAACATTGATGATCGACTCGTTTCCGACAGGAATTTCCTGCGTTACAAACCCGACATATCTGAATATCAGGGTGCCTCCGCTGACTGAAAGCTGATATCCGCCATTCAGATCAGTGGTGGAGCCTTCGGTTGTACTTTTTATTTGAATGGTAACGCCGGGAAGGCCGATGCCGGCGGCATCCGTTACTTTCCCTGTGATAGTCCTGTTTTGCGCCATTACTGAAATCGAGAGGGCGGAGAAAACAATTAGAGTAAAGATGTTTTTCATTATGGAAAGGGTTAATGATGAATCTTAAACAGCATAACTTATTGATGGTTCAATAAAGTTAATGATAAAGATCAAACTGTGCCAGAAAAACACATACCCCCAAATCATGATTTTCCTTAAGTTTACATCCGAATGATAAAAAGCATCGACATATCTTCGTTCAAGCTCAATCCTGAAGATCGCGATATACTTCGTAATGAATTCTTTATCACGAATATCCATCGCTGGAGACTCTATTTATTGATCGCCATCCCGGTGAGTCTGGCACACATCATCCTGTTCACTCTTAATCTTGATCCCGGTAAACCTGTAGAATTTGAATGGCGGAAAGGGATCCTCCAGATGCATGCTGTTTTGATCCTGCTGGCAGTGATTTATGGCACCTATGCCCATTTAATACTGAAAAAGCATCAGACGGCTAATCGTTTTGACAGGATAGCAGGCCCTCTTTTCGTGTTTTTGCTGATCACCTGCGGTGCCATCATCGCGGCAATCGACCAAAAAGTGACCACAGCCATCACCCCCTTTCTGATTCTTTGCATTGTACCCTCGCTATTGCTGCTGGTAAGACCGCTATTGGTATTTTGTATTTGTGTGGTATCCTACGTTTTCTTCATTTTTATCATGAAGTCAGCTCAGCCGGATCCGGATATCCTTCTTTCAATTGAGACCAACGGACTCACCGCCATTGGGTTAGCCATCGGACTATCCACGCTTCTATGGAAAGCCGAACTGACCCACAGGCGTCAAAACAGGCTGATCAGCCGTCAGAAGATCGAACTTGAGTCGAGTTATCAGAAATTGCGGGAAACGGCAGGTGAACTGGAAAAAGTAAATGCGACCAAGGACCGGTTTTTCTCAATCATCGCTCATGACCTGTTGAGTCCGATGTCAGGCATAAGCTCTGTTCTTGAAATTCTTCATGAAGAACATGGTTCCCGCCCAAATGGCCCCAGGGAGATGATCAATACAATAGGAAGGTTACGGGAATCGGTCGACAGTACCCTCCGGCTGCTCCGAAACCTGCTCGATTGGGCTCATACCCAGCGAAATGACATTGTTTTCGAACCTAAGCCTGTGGATCTTATCACCATTCTGAACCACGCCGCCTTATCCCTCAGTTCCCAGGCTGAAAAGAAACAAATTACGGTTTCGATGCCGGAAATCCAAACAGCCGTAACCGTTCTGGGGGACAGCAATATGCTCGAGACGATATTCAGGAACCTCATTTCCAATGCCATCAAGTTTTCACAGGTGGGTAGTGTGATCACCATAAATCTGGATCAGCAGACCGATAAGATATCAGTTTCCGTTTCGGACACAGGAGTGGGAATTACCATGGCGAACCTGGACAAGCTTTTCCGTATCGGTGAAAAAATCACTTCACGTGGAACCCAGCAGGAATCCGGAACCGGTCTGGGATTAATCCTTTGCCAGGAATTCGTAAACCAGCACGGCGGCAGGATTTTGGTCGAGAGCGAAGTTGGCCGGGGCTCGAAGTTTACGGTGGAGCTGCCTCTCGGGAGGAATCGTTGAGGGAGGAGCCGTTGAGGGAGGAGCCGTTGCTCCTCCCCTACATCATTTCAATCACCACCAAGGATTTCGACGGTACTATAATCTGAAGGGTTGAACCGCTGATCTTTCTATAGTTGTTAAAATCAACCGGTTTCACTACCTCCGGTTTGTCGAAGGAATTGAAAGAGTTGTACTCGGGTGCGGTCAGGACAGAAGCGGCTTTGACTTTCTCAAAAGATCTTCCGATCAGTTCCATGGAAAGTGCAATCTCCTTGTCCGGATTCAGGTTGGTGATTGACACATGCATGTTGCCATTCTTATCTTCCGAAGCCGAACTGCTCAAGGCCGGGATCTTCTTACCATCCATTTCATAATCTTCAGTGATCAGGTGGCTTGGCAAAAGCCTGGCATCCTGATGAACTTTATACATCTTGAAAACATAATAGGTAGGGGTCAACACCATTTTACTTCCTTCGGTCAGGATGACAGCCTGCAGCACATTGATTGTCTGGGCAATATTCGCCATTTTGACGCGGTCGGCATGGTTATTGAAAATATTGAGCGTTAGAGATGCAATAAGGGCATCGCGTATCGAATTCTGCTGGAAAAGAAAACCTTTTTCAGTACCCGGTTCAACATCTGTCCAGATGCCCCACTCGTCAACCATCAGCCCCACTTCCTTCCTTGGATCATACTTGTCCATGATAGCACTGTGCTTTTCGACCAGCTCATTGATCTTCAGGGCTTTTTCGAGACCGGAGAAATAGTATTTCTTTTCAAAACCGGTAGCCGCTGTTTTATTTCCCCAGCCTGGTCCCGCTATGGTATAGTAATGGAGCGACAATCCGCTCATGGCGCCCGGTCTTTGTTTCATCACCACATCGGTCCAGTTATAATCCGCTCCATTGGCCCCGCAGCCGATCTGCCACAGTTTCCATTGTCCGTAGATCCCGGCCATCTCCGAATAATTCCGGAGCAGGTTGACATAATAATCGGGAGTCATATTGCCGCCGCATCCCCAGCTTTCATTTCCCACACCCAGGTATTTCACATTCCATGGCTTCTCACGGCCGTTCTGTCGCCGGAGGTTAGCCATGGGAACATCCTTATCTGAATTCATATATTCGATCCATTGGGTCATTTCAACGACACTTCCGCTCCCCACATTGGCGGAAATATAGGGCTCACAGTTAAGCATCTCGCATAAATTCAGGAACTCATGAGTACCGAAAGTATTATTCTCGACTACCCCGCCCCAATGGTAATTCATCATTTTTGCCCTTTTATTTTCCGGACCTATCCCGTCCATCCAGTGATAAGTATCAGCAAAACAGCCACCCGGCCAGCGCAGAACAGGTACCTGCATGTCCTTCAATGCATTAACGATATCTGTGCGATAGCCATTGATATTAGGGATTTTAGAATCCCTGCCTACCCATATGCCATCATAGATGCAGCGACCCAAATGCTCAGCAAAATGTCCGTAAATATTTCGGTTGATTACCACGTTCCCATTTGCAGCATCCACAATCAGCTTATTACTTTCCTGGGCATCGAGGGTACACCCGATCAGAAAAACACAAAGCAAAGACAAGATTTTTTTCATGGCGGCAGTTTATTAGTGTAATATTTACAATTATTCAAATATAAAGATTTTATTGGTAAAATGTATGTTCCGGGAGGAGGCATGGAGGGAGGAGCCACGGAGGGAGGAGCCACGGCTCCTCCCCTACGGCACTGTACGGTATTTTATGTAATGCGGCAAACTGACCACGAGGAAATACAGCAGGCCGGAGAGGGCTAGAATGGCTGCGGCGTTAAAGGACCAGCCAAATCCCATTGGTTGTGAGAGAGCTCCAGTCAGGACGGAACCCAGACCGATTCCCATGTCAAGCCCAGTGAGAAAGGTGGAGTTTGCTGCGCCACGCCTGTCGGGGGCCACCACATTGTTTGCCATCGTCTGAAGTGTCGGAAAAACCACACCAAATCCCACTCCGATAAGGAAACCGGCGAGAAGGAAAAATTGGAGGATTGGAGCATTGGCCAGAAGCAGAAGTCCGCCGGATACCGAAAGAATGCTGGTGACCGAAATCCACGTCGGACCATAACGGTCAAACAGGCTTCCTGAAAATACCCGCGTGAGGGCAGTTCCGATCGCCATGATAGTAAAAAACCATCCGGTATACTCGTTTAATCCCTTCTCCTTGGCATATAGGGTAATAAAGGTAAGGACTCCCCCATAAGATGCCGCAAGAATCAGAATATTCACTGCTACCGGAACAGATTGCTTGGATATCAGCATTTTCCAGCTGAATAATTTGTTCGGAGGACGTTTAAAATCAGGATAATATATCAATGATGCCATCAGTATCCCAATTAAGGAAACGGCTCCGGCTACCATAAAAAGGGCAGTGAAATGATCCTGTCCCATCACCTCTAAACCAATAACCGGGCCAATCGACATCGCGATGGTAAACGAAAGGCCGAAGTAGCTGATTCCACGGCCACGCTTTTCAGCAGGCACAAAATCCACTACCAGTGTGAATCCTGCGGTGGTAGATGCCCCCCAGTTCAATCCGTGCAGGAACCTAAGAATCAACAGGGGTAATAAAGTTATCGCCAAGGGGTAGAGGAAAAAAAGAATGGAGAAAAGAATCACTGAGACGAGAAAGATCCATTTGCGGCCGATCGAATCAAGCAAAAATCCGGAAATAGGCCTGATCAGAAGAGCGGCGAGCGTATAAGTACCTATGATGAGGCCAACTTCCTGCTTACCAGCATGCAAAACTTCCTGAAGATAAACCGGCAAAGTGGGCATCAGAAAGTAAAAAGCCGTGGAAATCAGAAAGACCGAAAGAGTAAGATGAATGAAGTTCCTTGTAAAAAGCGAATGTTGTCTTTTTTCCGTCATGTTGGTTCTGACCACTTTTTCTTGCCGAAATGAAGAATTACCTGTGAAGGTGCAAAGAAATGGCTAATTTTGAATAATTGCATTAAATAATTTATTACTATGAAGTCCAGACTGTTGCCAATTCTACTCCTGTTTATGATTATCGCCGGTTGCCAACCGAAAACGGTTGATTATCTCCAGGAAACAAAAACCTCCCGGGATGCCCGCATGCAATGGTGGAGGGATGCCCGATTCGGAATGTTCATCCATTGGGGCCTTTATGCAGTGCCCGCCGGAGAATGGAAGGGACAAACCAACCATGCAGAATGGATCAGGGAAACAGCCCGGATCCCTTTGGAAGAATATGACAAATTTGTCGGACAATTCAACCCCGTAAAATTCAATGCGGATGATTGGGTGAAAATGGCAAAGGACGCCGGGATGAAGTACATCGTGATCACCTCGAAGCATCACGATGGTTTTGGGTTATTCAATTCCAAACAGACCGAATTCGATGTGTTGTCGACGCCATTTAAAAGAGACATATTAAAGGAATTATCGAAAGCGTGTGAGAAGGAAGACATGACATTCTGTTTTTACCACTCCATCATGGATTGGCACCACCCCGACTATTTACCGCGCCGGAGTTGGGAAACCACCCGTAGTGCCGAAGGAGCTGATTTCGACAGGTACAGGTCATATATGAAAGCCCAGCTGAAAGAGCTGCTAACCCGTTACGGAAAAATCGGAGTCCTCTGGTTCGATGGGGAGTGGGAAAACACCTGGACCAGCGACTACGGCAAGGACCTGTATAATTATGTCCGGAATTTACAGCCGGATATCATTATCAATAACCGAGTTACCGTCGGGCGCTCGGGATTGGAGGGCATGACTGCAGGCAATGAATTTTCGGGGGATTTCGGAACTCCAGAGCAGGAAATCCCGGCTACAGGTATTCAGGGTGCGGATTGGGAATCCTGCATGACCATGAACGACCATTGGGGATACAACAAAAATGACAAGAACTTTAAAACTGCCAGGGAGATCCTCAGAATGTTGGCTGATATATCATCAAAAGGAGGAAATTACCTGTTGAATATCGGGCCCACAGCCGATGGGGTATTCCCCCGGGAAAGCATCGATCGTCTGAAAGAGATTGGCAAATGGATGAAAACCAACGGTGAAGCCATTTACAGTACGCAGGCAAGTCCGTTCAAATTTTTACCCTGGGGCCGGTGCACTCAGAAAAAAATGACCGAAAGCACCCGTCTTTACCTGCACGTATTTGATTGGCCTGCTGATGGAAAATTGATCATTCCGGGATTGGGAAATAAAGTGATCAGAGCCTTTCTCCTCTCTGAAGCCAATCAGGAGGAACTTCCGGCTACAGCCGAATCAGGATCAGTAAACATAACCGTTCCATCGCAGATGCCCGATGCAACAAACACCATTGTTGTATTGGATATCGAAGGTGACCCGGCCGTTTTTGATGCCCCTGAAATATCGGCCTCAGGCTCGATCTTTATTGACCAGACTGAAGTTACGATCGCAAAGAACGAATCGATCTCAGAAATCCGGTATACCCTTGACGGAAGTTTACCAAATGCAGCTTCATCCCTTTATTCAGGTCCGGTGAGGATTAACGAAACCATAACCATCACCGCTTCTTGTTTCAAAGACGGCAAGGCCATGTCGGGAAACACCGTTTTTAAAGTCAGCAAAGTAAAACCTGCTCAAGGCCGCCAGCTTTCTGAGGCTAAACAGGGTCTACTGTTCAAACTCTACCGCGGGGACTGGGACAGGGTTCCTGATTTTAACGGACTGACTCCGAACCTGGAAGGTATTGCCAATGATTTCGGCCAGGCTAATAAAGCATCCGACGAAAACTTTTCCATTGACTATCAGGGCTTTATCAACATACCCTCAGATGGGATCTATACGTTAAGCCTGAATTCCGATGATGGCAGCAATCTGTATGTATCCGATAAACTGGTCATAGATAATGACGGACTTCACGGACCTACCGAAAAAAGCGCCGAACTTGCCCTTGGCAAAGGACTTCATTCAATCCGGCTCACTTTCCTTGAAAAAACCGGCGGGAACAGCCTCGAATTGAAATGGAAGTCCGGCAACGGCAAATCTGAACCGGTGCCGGCCTCCGCATTGATGTATTATCGGTAAAATTCGTGGACCATGCGAAAGGTCGTGTAGAGACAGATTATTATCTGTCTCTACCGTACATCCCGCAGGACCCCTACCGGGTATATTTCATGCGATAAAGCATCGAACCCTCCACCTTCGAACGGGTTACGTAATCCGTATGATATTTATTGTTCACATAGGATTCCGTTTGGTCGCAATAATGTTTGCTGGCTGGAATTCCTGAAGTACCCGTCGGAATGACCGTCAATGACCGGTCCCAGTTTGAAACATCAAAAATATGCCGTTCAGAGGCCCCGTGATTCACTCCCGAATTCTTGTTCAATGGCATCGAATAAGGCCCGACTGTGTGATAACTGCCTCCGACGGAGAAAGGTCCGCGGTTCAAACGGAATACACGGTTCAATATCTTGACTGACGACATCGGATGTGCGAGGGTAATTTTATGGTCATCGCCCCATTTCCATTCCATGGGGTTGGTACCATATTTGCCGGTAAGCTCAGTTACAGCCTGTTGAAATGATAAACCTATGATGTCCCCAAAATTCTCTGACAAGTTTTTCGTGGTTATATCATCCGACCATTGACCGCTTGGTGCAAGCAGCATGTTTTCCAGAAAATTCTGAAAAAAGGTCTTTTCCCCGACAAACTGTGTCAGCATGAGTGAATCCATTTGATCTTTAACGAGATTGACTCCGGTGAGGTAATACCATTTCTCAAAAACCAATCCCTCCGGTCGCTCTTTTGACATCGTAAAATCCCAATTCCTCATCATCTCATATACTTGTTTTTCGGTGTCTGATAATCCCGGCTTGACCGTCA
>Ga0172379_10004141_pt1 | contig 21871 bp, 17 predicted proteins | sample GrowelOW334metaG_FD_119756 | JGI IMG/M metagenome (GOLD analysis project Ga0172379, IMG submission 119756) | Groundwater microbial communities from an aquifer near a municipal landfill in Southern Ontario, Canada - Groundwater well OW334 metaG | ecosystem: Environmental > Aquatic > Deep... | reverse complement strand
TTGAATAAATTGAGTTTATAGTTTCCATAATCGGTTTATAAAATACAAAACAAACAATAATAACTAATATTAGAAACAGAATAATTTTTTTCATTTAGGACATTTCCCTTCTTATTCATTTTTATTGCAATATTTTTCATTTATTATCAAGTTAATCTAAATATTAATTCCGAAAACTAAGTAGATTAACTTGCATTTTCAGACGAAAAGAAAATAAAAAAAATCAAAAGTCAAAATTTTTTGTGTCTATTTATCAAAAAAAGCTGATGTTGGGTCTTGGAATGATGTAAAAATTAAAAAAATTTAAAATATATTTATAAATTATTTATTATATAAATGTATAAAAAAATAATTTTTTACACTCTTTTTTATTTATCATAATTATCAGATAATCAGTTTATTAAAAAAACATTGAATTTTTTTTCATGAAAATGATTGATGTTTTTTTATTATGATTTTATTCTTTTGAAGATTTAAATTTTTAAAGGGTTATCTATGACAGGTATTTGGAATCCACTTTCATATTTTAGTATAAACGGTCAAGGTGCAAAAGAAGAACCGCCCGCGCAAGTAGATCCTACTTCACAAAAAGTAGACACTATTACTCAAAATAATTTTAATGAAGGAGAATCGTCAGTTAAAAAAACAGAAACGGACCCTACATCAAGACAATATAATCTCCTAGCTTCTGCCGGTTCTGTTGTATCTAAAACTTTATCAGTCATTGGAGGCTTCTTAACTTCGGGGTTGATGAGCGAGCCCAAAAAGAAAGAACGGCCAACTGTTGAAATGGAGAAAGATAATCTTGAAAAGCCTCAGATAGATCGAATTCAAAATTTGGAGGAAGTTAATGGAGAAAAACCTCAGAGCGATCAAGTTCAGAGTATAGAGGATTCATTATCTCCTCCGCCTGTTAATGAAAAAGGAAAAAAAACCGTTGTAAAAGATTCTCTGGACGAAGAACCTCCTTTAAAAGAACAAGCTTCTTCTAGTTCCGGATCACGAGAATTGTCGAAAGAAGAGGAGGAAAAAATAGAAGCGGCTCTTAATGATGGATCTGTAAATTATTATCGCTGGGATAAAAAAAATGTTGAAGAAAAAATCTCACCGAGAGGTTCTCAAGAGGAAAGCCCAAAACCCAGATCTGACTCTTTAAGTGATAAACAAAAAGATGAAGAAGAAGAGATCTTTTCTAATGATTCGGGAAAACAGAGTCCAAATTTAAGAGAAGAACCTGAGCTTATGCAGATTTCAGTTGAATCAGATGGAAGTGATGAAGTTCAAGAAGAGGAAATTGAGGATCCCATGTCGGTGACCAGACAAGAAGCAGAAGAGATATTTTCTTCTGTTGAGCCTGAAAAAAAAGATCTCTCTAGAATATCGTTTAAAGATTATGTTGAACAAATCAAAAAAATGAGAGAAGAAAATCCTGATAGATTGGCGGTTTTAAGATCAGGAAAAAAAGACGATAAGCAGGTGGTTTTTACTATGCGCCCTCTAAAGCCATTGCCGACGAACTCTTTAGAAAGGAAAAGAATTTTAAATGCAGCTGAAATATTTATTGGATCAATTATCGATATAATCTCAAAAATTCAAGATTGCGAAGAAGAATCTTTAGGTGATTATCTTAAAAGAGAAGTTTTCGAACCTTTTGAATATCTTGAGAATGGAGATCCTAATTTATATTTTAATTTAAGAAGATCTTTAATAGAATCATATAAACAAAAAATGAAAAATCCGACTTTCGAGGATTTATTAAAAAAAGAACATTTCGCATATAAGGATTTTAGACTTCTTTTTGCTCATTTGAGCATTATCGATTTTCTTGATCAATGGGATTTTTTTAAAAAAAAATTTAAAAAACTGGATTTTCCTGCTTTGAGAATGAAACTGGCAGAAAACCTCTCTAAAGAACTTCAAAGAAGAAAAGTCAAAAAAGAATTTAGTCAGGAAGTTAAAAATCATCGAATTTCAATTTTTCAATTAAAGGAATGTCTGGCTATGCAGGATCTATTAAGTAAAAGTGTTAGCGCAGCAAAGATTGTTATAGAAAAATATAAATCAAAATTTAAAGATCGTAAATTTTGTGAAATTATTTTATCCCAATTAGAGAAAATCGTGTCAGCAACCAATGCTTTGTCTTTAAAACTCTCGGAATTAATAAAAAAAAGTAATGAAGGTATGGTTTCTTTAGAAGAGATTGATGCTTTTTTTGAATCTGATGAATGGAAACAATATGTTTTGCAATCTGCATTATTTAGTCCTAATTCTATTAATTTTAATAAAGCTATTAAGAAAGTTAGGGAAATTAATACTGGGGAATTTGATTTAGAACTCAAGAATGCAAATATAGAACAAGGAATGACTGATGAAGGATATAATAGGCTTGCTATGGATAGTTTGTTGATAAAAATTATTCAGAATCTTTCAAAGTATGAAATATCATTAAAAGAGGCCTTTTTTCCAAAAAAGAAGGTTTCCACAGAAGAGAAGAGTTTTCCAGAAGATAAAGCTTTCCCAGAAGCCAAAGAAGAAGATCTTAAAGAGTTTTTTAAAGAATTATCTTTCAAAATGAGCCTAGGCGTAAGGCTTTCACAATTACTTATTTTCTAAAAAGTTAACATATTAAAAATAACCAAAGAGTTTTTTATGACTCTTTGGTTTAGTTAAATTGGATTTATTTTTCTGTTTTGACTTCTATTTTATGAGCTTTTGAAAACTTGCTTTTTTCAAAAGTGATTTTCAAAATCCCATCTTTATAGACTGCATTGGGAGTAGAGTTTTCATCTACTCTGGATGGTACTAATACTCTATAAGAAAAAGATTCTTGAGATTTTAAATGGTATTTCACGTCTTTCTCTTCTCTTTTAACGTCTGCTTTAATCCAAAGTACGCCCTTTTCAAAATTTATTTGGATTTCTTTTGGATTTACTCCGGGAAGAGAAGCTTCTACAAAGACCTTGTCCTGGTTTTCATATAAAGAAATGCCGGAATTATCATATCTAGAATTAATATCAAGATCAAAAAAATCTCTAAATTCATCCATCTCGTTTAATATTGATGGAATTAATGCTCTATGATGTTTCATAACTAACCTCCATAGGTTTTTTGTTTTAATATTTTTAATCGTAGCAAATATGTTTTTTATTGTCTAGCAGTCATGTTTGTTGATTGCTATTTATTTTATTTAAAGCATTAATAATAAAATATATGATGTGTTGATTTTTTTTTAAATTTATTTAAAAAAAGATGTTTCTAAAAGACTTTTGGATAGAATTTTTTGATTTTTTTAAAACTAATTTTTCTGTATCCTCTAATATTAAAAAATAGATACAAAATGAAAAAAATATTTAAGAAGATACCCAAAAGGTTAAAATAAATATATGAAGAAAGCGATGGTTTTTTCATCTATTGGACTTGGTGATGGGCTTTTATTTTTAATTTTAAGCTATAATCTTTTTGAAAGCGGTTATTCAGTAGATACTTTTCATCCGTTTTTACATGAAATGAATAACTGGTATAAATTTACAGAAATACGACCTTATCCTGAACTTGATCCAGCACAAAATGAAGAAAATGTTTTTAATTTTTTAAACGAATATGACTTAATTATCATTAATTCCGATTATAATCCTTTGAACAAGGCTATTTTAAAATTTTCCAAAGACAAGTTTCCTCATAAGACTTATGAACTGCATCCTTCTACTTGTAAAGGAAAAGGACCATCTATCGGGTCAATGAAATTTGATTTCAAAAAAAACATAATTCAAAATTTTGAGAACTTTTGCAAAAACATATTATGTTTGGAAAATTTTCATCCATCGAATGGGATATGTTGTTCAAAAGAACTCCAATATAGAAAACACCAAAAAAGAATAATAATCCATCCAATGAGCAAAGATATACAAAGAAACTGGCCTAAAGATAAATATGCAAAGCTTTGTTTAAAATTAAAAAAATTAGGATATGAACCTTCTTTGATATTAACAGATTCAGAAAAAAAATATTTTGAAGATTTAGAATTCGAAAAACCAAAATTTAATAATTTAAATGAAATGGCGGCATATATTTATGAATCTGCGTTTATGATTGGTAATGATTCCGGAATAGGTCATTTGGCATCAAATTTAAAAATACCAACCATTACTCTTTTCGCTACCAAAAGAAAGGCAATTTTTTGGAAGCCAAACTTTTTTATTGGAAAAACAATTGCGCCTTTTCCGTTGATTAATATCAAAGGATTGAGATTGCGAGAAAAATATTGGAAGGCGACTATTTCGGTAAGAAATGTTCTAAATAAATTTAAAAAATTGGTTGTTGAATTTGAAAAGAGAAACAGTTGCAATATTTAGTTGCAAAGGGTTAGGTGATGGATTAATTTCTATTGCGCTTGCCAATAATTTGATCATAAATGATTATGAAGTTTCTTTTTTTCATAATAATTTTGAGCAATTGCAAGATGTTTTTTTAGATATTGTTATAAAAAAATTTCCTCAAGCTCTTGAAATAGAACAGATATTAAATTATTTTGCTAAAATATTTATTTCTTATGAAGAAGATAACTTTTTTAGCATGAAGTTAATTGAGGAAGGTAAAAAAAAGTGTCCTCAGAAAATTTATGTTTTAAATCCATGTGCTTCAAAAAAAGTCGGCGGTCAGCCCTACTACAGAGATGCATGTTTTTCTCCAAATGTTTCGATGGTAGAGAATATCGATTTTTTCTGTAAAAAAATATTAAAGCTAAAAAAGACAACAAAAATAATTAATTATTTTATTCCCAAGGAAATACAGTTTAAAAAGAACCTTAAAAGAGTAATCATTCACCCATCGAGTGCAAAGAAAGGTAAAAATTGGCCTATAAATAAATATCTGGATTTAGCTATCAAATTAAAAACAATCGGATATGATCCGGTTTTTGTGGTTGGCCCAAATGAAGAAGAATTTTATAAGGTTGTATTAGAAAATAATTTCAAGCTTGTTAATTTTAAAAATTTAAAAGATCTGACATATTTCATTTATGAGTCAGCGCTAATGATCGGCAATGATTCTGGAATTGGTCATTTGGCATCAATGCTTGGGATTAGAACCATTTCAATTTTCAGGAATTATCGATCGGCAAAATTATGGCGTCCTGGATGGAGCGATGGAAGAGTTATTTACCCAAGTCGTTTAATTTTTAATTTTTCAGGTTTTAGATTAAGAGACAAAAAATGGAAACATTTCGTTTCCATAAAAAAAGTTTTCAAAAATTTTATTAGTATAACGACAAAAACCAGTTAATAATAAAAAAATAATTACAAAATTTTTAATTTTGCATATTTGGTGACAATTGATTTCATCTGAGAGTTCTCAAACAAAATATCCAAAGTTTCACCAAGAGATGTTTGATATTTTTTTTGAATCACCCCAAGACCGAAAGTAGAATGATAGATTTTCTGTCCTAGATAGTAATCGTTTGGAATTTCGTCTGTTTCTTCTTTAAATTCATTGTTAAGGTCATGAATGCATTTTTTAGGAAGTTCTTTAATAAATCTGGAAGGAATAGAAAATTTTGAACTTCCCCACATGAACCTATATTCTGAATTAGTTAGATAAAGATATCTTTTAGCTCTTGTCATTCCGACATAAAAAAGTCTTCTTTCTTCTTCAAGATCCTCAAAAGAATTTTTACAGTTAACATGGGGGAGCAGATCTTCTTCTAGTCCAACAATGAAGACACATTCGAATTCCAAGCCTTTTGAATTATGCAGTGTCATTAGTTTTATAGAGTTTTCTAAAGGCTTTTCAATTTTAGAACTGACTAGAGTTAATTCTTGTAAAAAAAGATCTAATTTTTCATTTTTCTCATTTTGCCACTCATAAGCTTTTGTAACTAACTCATCTACGTTTTTTTTTCGATCTTCAAATGTGTCGGGATCTTCTTTTAAATAATTAAAATAGCCTAGTTTAGAAAGGGAATTTGTTATCAGTTCGTCTAGCGGAACATTTTGATTATAATCATTTCTTAGTTCTTTTAATGCATTTAGATAAATACTTAAGTTTTCTTTTTGGGCTGAATTTAGTCTTATTTCGTTAAAATTCTGATTTGTCTGGATTTCATATAGAAGTTTTATTATGGGAAGATTCAATTTTTCACAGATAGAAAAAAGCTTATTTAAAGTAGTTTTTCCAAAGCCTCTATTTATAATATTGATTGTTCTTGAAAAAGCTAAAAAATCGCTATCGGATATGATGAGATTTAAGAAAGCTAGGATATCTTTGATCTCTTTTCTTTGATAAAATGAAATTCCTCCATAAATGATATATGGAATGTTCTGGGAAATTAAAATATCTTCAAAAATTCTTGATTGGAAATTCGTTCTATAAAATATTGCGGTATCATTCAAATTGATTTTATCTTTAAGATGGTGTTTTAAAATTTTCTCTGCTACAAACGAAGCTTCCAGATGTTCCGATGCTGCTTTGAAAAGATATATTTTTTCGCCTTCTTTTTTTTCTGAATACAATTTTTTTTCATATCTATTTGTGTTTTTTTCAATAACTGAATTAGCTGCCTCTAAAATAGTTGAAGTGGACCTATAATTTTTTTCGAGTTTTATTATTTTGGCATTTTCAAAGTCTTTATCAAAGTTTAAGATGTTTTGATACTTTGCACCTCTAAAAGAATAAATGGATTGATCAGGATCTCCGACAACGCAAATATTTTGATGCGAAACAGATAATAGTTTTGCAAGATTATATTGAGTGAAATTTGTGTCTTGATATTCATCAATCAAGATGAATTTCCATTTATTCTGGTAATGTTTTAAGACTTCTGGATTTTTTTTAAAGAGAAAAATTACAAGATATAAAAGATCATCAAAATCTACTGCATTTAAGCTTTTTAGTTTATTTTGATAAAGTCTGAAAATCTCAATTTCAGGATTGGATAGCAAGGAGTTATCCAGATTGGCTATGTCTAAAAGTTCATTTTTACATGTAGATATTTTATATTTAATTTTTTTTAAGGTATCTTTTTCTTCTTTAAAATTTAACATGCCTAAGCATTCTTTTAACAATTTTAAGGAATCTTCTTCGTCATAAATTATAAAATTGTTAGTAAATCCAATTTTGTCTATAGATTCCCTTAATATTTTAGCTCCAAGAGAGTGAAAAGTACAAATTATGACATTTTTTGAGGTTATTTCTTTAACCCTTGAGACCATTTCATTGGCAGCCTTGTTGGTAAAGGTGACTGCAAGGATTTGATTTGGATCAACTCCGATATCTATTAATTTAGCTATTTTCATCGTTACAACTCTGGTCTTACCAGAGCCGGCTCCCGCTAATACTAAGAGCGGACCTTCAATATGATCGACAGCATCTTGCTGCTCGTTATTTAATAAAGCATTTTTCATTGCAATGGTTTTCTAAGTTCTGACTCTCTTAATCCTAGATTACCGTATCTGTGATAATCATAAGTGATGTTTATTTCCTTGATATAGTGCAAAAGCTCAAATCTGCCATTTGCTAAAATTGGTGAATCAATTATGCAGCATGCTGATTGAGCGGCAGCTTTCTTTAATTCTTTGCTAGCCGGATTTGTCAATCTTACCCGCTTTATTTTTCCAAGTTTCACTCTTGATAAGAATTCATCTTCGCTTTCTTCAATGTTTGTCAATACAGGCAAAAGATCAATCCAGTTAAATTCTTCTATCTGTTTGCTGGTACTCCAGCTTATTTCAATCGGAGTTGAACAAGTTAAGGCTGCTGCGCAGACCCTAAGCGCATCTAAAGCTAAATAATTGCTTGTTAATCTAAAGGTAATATTTTTTCTTGGAACATATCTTAAGAAATTATCCTGTCCCAAAAGCTTGCAGGAATCAATATCTTGTTTAAGTTTCTTCCATGAATATGCATAGTTCGCAACAGAAGCATACCATAATCCTAATTCTTCTGCGCTTAAGTCAATTTTTTCTAAGAAAGAGGTGAGCGAGTTAACCCAATCATTAACCGGTTGTTTTTCTTTTGGCAGAGAAATTTGGGTTAAGGTTAAAAAATTTAGGTTGTAATTAGGACCTGCTAACTTATAACCGGAGCCGAAAGAGCTTTCTTTATAGCCGCCAAAAGGCTGTCTTTTGATTTTAGTTTCTGTCAATTTAGTATTGATGTAATAATTTCCTGCCTGGATTGAATTAATCCATTTTACATGTTCTCGAGAATCTAAGCTTTGTAACCCTGCGCTAAGACCAAACTTTGATTTATTGGCAAGTTCAATAGCATGATCCAGATTATTAGCCCTCATTACCGATAAAACAGGTCCGTATAGCTCGTGGTTTTTTGTGAAGCTGTCTAATGTCACTCCAAATTTAACTCCGCAGGAAAATAACCTTGAGTTATTTTCGTCTTGTTTGGGTTTAACAAGCCACCATTCGTTTTTATCTAATGTACAAAGAGCGGTTTTGAGATCTTCTTTAGGATCTTTTATCAGAGGAGTAATTGTTGCATTTAAGTTAAAGGAGGTATCAGTTATCAAATTTTCTGCAGCCTCTTTTAATTTGTACCTAAATTCTTCATCATCATAAACTTCTTTTTCTAAAATCAATACTGAAGCTGAAGATAGTTTTTGTCCTGAATAACTGAAAGCCGAATCGATAATATTTTCGATAGCAAGATCTTTATCGGAAATAGCTGTAACTATAATTGTGTTTATTCCTCCGGAAGCTGCTAAAAGTTCAAGCCCTCCTCTCATTTTTGTCAATTTTTTTGCGTTTTCGGCAGAAGTTGAAATAATTACGGAATTAATTCGGGGATCTGATATCAAATTTTTTTCAAACAGTTTATTAGGGCAATTTACAAATTGCAGGCATTCTTTCGGCACCCCTGCTTCCCATAAAAGAGAGGCAAACTGATAACATACCAAAACCGACTCTTCCAAGGGTTTCAGGATTACAACATTTCCAGCTATCAGCGCGCTTGTAATCGCCGTGGCAGAAACCGATAGAGGGAAACCCCAAGCAGGGATAACTACAATTGTTCCTTTTGGTTTGAAATCAATGTCTTTGTTGGAAAAGGTATTTATGAAATTTTTTATCTGATATTCTATAGAATCTATCGCATCAGAAACTTCCAAGTCAGACTGGGCTAAGTTTTTTTCTATGTCAAGAATCAAATTCTTAATGAAAAAAGCCCTTCTTTTTTTCAACAAAGATGAAGCTTTTGACAAAATATCATATTTTTTCCCAATAGAAACGCCTTGCCATTTTTTTTCGTATTCCTTTGCTGATTCTATAGCTTTTTGTAAATTAAGATCATCGGCGAGAAAATAATTATACTTATTTTGATTAGAAAGTATTTTTGTGGCTATGGATGTGTCCTTAACTTCTTTTCCATTTATTACAAGAGGAACATCTTCAATGATAATTTGTTTTGCTTTTTCAATAATATTTTGAGCCCATTCAATATTTTCCTTGATGGAAAAATCTGTTATTGGATCATTATCAAAAGAATTTGACACTAAAAAATCTGATGTAATAGTTCTGTTTTGCTTAAATTTTCTATCAGAAATTAAATTGGGTATTTCTTTAAAGCTTTGTTTGAAATTATCAATTTGTTCATCCCAATTTTTTGTTCCAGGAAATAAATTTTCCTGCTGGGAAATAAAATTTTCAGGATTGCTGAAGTCATTGATTCTTTGTAGTAGATAAGCTGTTAATATTTCCTGATCTTTTTTGAAAACTATCGGGCAAAAAAGAATAAGATTTTTGTTAATAAGTCTTTTTAGAGTTGAGATAACCGGACTTGTTGTTTTTGAATCAATTATTTCAAAGAACATCTCCTCTTCGAGATTGTTTTCTTTTAATAATAAAAGAGAATAGGCGATATCAAAAATATTAGAAGTTGAGATGATAATATTTGCTGCTTTGGCATTTTCAGGTTTTGATCCAAAATTGATCATTCTTTTAAAATTTGCATCGGTTTCAATTTTGGAATTATAGGTTGGCGATGGCCAATTGTTTTTCGAAGAATTGATTAACTCAAGATTTAAATGAATTCCTTTGGTAATTCTTATGGAAATGCAGGCGCCATTTTTTTCTTTTCTTTTTTTTGCCAGTTCAGTTAGTTTTTTTTGAATTTCATAAGACTCGGGAAAATAAGATTTTAAAGTAAATCCTATCGGAAGATTCAAAAAATCATCCAAAAATATAATTTTTTCAAAGATTTCTAAGGCAAGATCCAAATTAGAATGTTCTTCAAAATCTAAGATAATAAGCTTTTCTTTTTGAATAGATTTATTTTTTTTTGCAGTATTTTGCAAGGCTTTGAATATTTTTATTAGGTTTTCTTCGATTTGAATTTTTGCTAAATTATTAAAAGGAATAGATAGCTGAGAAGTCAAACTTGATAAATTTATACAAAATGAGGAAATTTCGTGTTTAGTTATTAAATTAATTATATTTCTTATGCTTTTATCTAAACTTTTTTCTCCAAAAATTTTATTCTGAAGTATCCAAAAAGCGATCTGATTATTTTTGTTTTTTTGAAGATATTTAAATAAATAGGAGGTGTCAGCATAATTAAAATTATTCAAACATTCCTTCAAAATATTTTTTTTTATTAAATTATAGAAAATTTTTGGTGTCATTGTACTAAAAAGCTTAAAAGTGAATATTTTAAACTTCAGCATCCAGGAGAGCTGTCTTGTAGAACCATAAGATAACAACAAGTATGAAAACTGATCTAAAGCTCTATTTAGAGATTTCGATCGGAAAAATTGATCGATCAAATTTGAAAGAAAAGCTTTCCCTTTAGAATTGTTTAAAATTTTTGAAAAAATTTGAACGTGCGCTTTTTCAGAAGGAGATTGGGATTGTTTAGCGTGTAAAATTAAAAGCTCAGCCAGCTCAGTTGATTTTCTAAGTTTGTCATCGAAACTCAAAATGGTATTTTTTGAAGCATTTAATAACTGCGCTGCTTGATCTAAATGATATGAAAACTTTTTATCATCCATAATAATGATTTTGTATTTTGAAATATTATTCTAGCAAAACCATCATTAAAAAGAATTATATTTTGCAGTAAATGATTTTGAAAAAATTTATATAACTAAAAGTTCAGTTTTTGCGGATAGATCTGCTTTTTTTTATTATTTTTCAAGAGAATAGCAAGTATTATTATCTAATAAGAAATCAAAGTTCGTATGTTTTTTTTCTATGCTTGTGGCCTTATAAAGAATTATTGGCAGTAAAAAAATTATCGGAAGGAAGTTTTGGATTAAAAAAAATGTAAAAAAAAATTATAAATGTTAAAGTTTTATGATTTTATCAAAGGTTTAAAATGAAAAACTTTAACATTTTATGTTTTTATACTCTTTTTTCAATTCTCTTTTTTTATGAATCTAATATCTATGGCGACTGTTCGTGCGGCCGCAACGATATCAAAATTGAAGAAAATGGTTTTAATGATGAGATCTTGGTTCTGCCTCATCTTTACTTCTATGAAGATCAATATAAAAACTTAAAAAACGAAGTTGATTATAGATTTGAAAAGTATTTTAGGGAAAAAGAATTTGCAATTTTTGCTCCCGGAAGATCAGATGAATCCATAAAAGAAGAATTTATGCAATTACGAACATTGAGATGGCAGACATGGTTTGATACAAATTCTAATGAAATAGAAAGAAATTATAGAGAGGATTTTATACCCTTTTTCGCACTCATCAGGGAAGATATGGCAAGAACGCCTAACTGTATCAGTTTTGATTATAACAAAGTATCTCCTTATTTCAATGGATCTTTAATTGAGATGAATGGTTATAAATTTTTGGCTCTCGAAGCTCCCATGCAAAAAAATGTAAATCGTTTTTATTATACACTTTTAGATACTAATGCCTCGCTCCTGGTAAGGCTTACTCCTGAAGTTGAAAAAGGTGTAGAAAAATGTTTTCCTTACTGGAAAAATCATTTTGAAAATGGTAAACTTTTAATTCCAAGAAGCAAAAATTTACCAAAATCTATCGATTATATTTATGCTGATAATTGGGAAGATTCAAAAGGAACGAATTTAGATTTTTTACTTAATTTTGTGTTACATGCAAGAGAAATTTATAATCCTTCAAAAGGCCCTCTAGCTGTTCATTGTGTTGGGGGAGTGGGAAGAACGGGAGTGTTTATTGCAGCTTTTTGTATGTTTGATGAAATAGATGAGCAATTAAGATCAGGTAAAAAAACAGAAGATGTAAAAGTCTCTATAGAGAAAATTGTCGCTCGTTTATCATTACAGCGTTATCATATGGTTGCAAAGCCTGATCAATACTTAAGCCTCTACCAGCTTGCAGCTAAATATATTGAAATGGTTACTTTAAAATAATATTTTCCATGTTTCTCAATGGAATTTAATGATTTTTAAATTTTGTTTAATGAAAAAAAATGATTGATTATCAGGTTTTTGCAAAAGTTGTAGTGTATAGATAACTATGTAGATTCTATGTTTGACAGAAATTTTTTTCATTGATGCCGTAAAACCTAGTCATTTATGTCTAGGATATAAGGCGACATTTGTTTTTAATTATTCTCTTTCGTATACTATCCTCCATATACGATATGTATATTAGCCGTGGGAGGCACGGGTAAAAGCCTGTTGGAGCTGCTGGGGTTGCTCGGAGCTATGAATCAGGAATCTTTCGGATTAATCCGAGAGTACTTCAAAAGTGGTTATTAAAATTTAATTTCAAAATTAATAAACTCCACAAGTAAAAAACAGGAGAAAATAAATTATGCCAAAGGAATTAAAGTTCAACGAAATGGCTTTGAAATCGATCCATAATGGTATTAAGATACTCGCTAAAACAGTTAAAGCTACACTTGGTCCCAAAGGCAGAAATGTAATAATTAAAAATGGTTATTCTTCTTTAATCTCGACAAAAGATGGAGTTAGTGTTGCAAAAGAAGTCATTTTAAAAGACAAATTTGAAAATGTCGGAGCCCAGATTGTTAAAGAAGCTTCTTTGAAGACAGCCGAGATGGCAGGTGATGGAACAACAACTGCTATTGTTTTAGCTGAAGCAATTTTTTCAGAAGGAATGAAAAATATAACCGCAAGTTCAAGCCCAGTGCAGATAAAAAAAGGCATAGATAAAGCTGTTAATGCCGTTTGTAATAAGCTCAGCGATTTGGCAATCCAATTAAAAGGATCTGATGAAATCAGGCAAATAGCAACAGTTTCGGCAAATAATGATGAGGAAATCGGTTCTATTATCGCTCAGGCTATGCAAAAGACAGGAAAAGATGGGATTATTACAGCTGTTGAAGCGACAGGCGTAGAAACAACTTTAGATATTGTTGAGGGAATGCAGTTTAATAATGGTTATTTATCACCATATTTTATTAATAATCCTGAGAAAATGATTGTAGAATATGAAAATGCTTTGATTTTCATAACTGATAAAAAATTATCATCTGCTAAAGAAATTGTTTCAATTTTAGAAATAGTTTTTAAAGAGCAATCTATTCCTTTGCTCATAATCGCTGAAGATATAGACTCCGATGCCTTATCAACTTTAGTTGTTAATAAAGTCAAAGGAAATCTACCGGTCTGTGCGGTTAAATCTCCTTTTTATGGAGATAGAAAAAAAGAGGTGTTGTTAGACATTGCATCCTTAACTGGTGCTACAGTTGTTTGTGATGAATTGAATAACAGTTCTGTTCTTGATATCAGATATTTTGGAAAAGCAAAGAAAATTAAAGTTGCAAAAGATGCTTCAACCATTATTGAAGGAAGTGGAGAGGCGAGCAAAATAAAAGAAAGGGAAAAACAAATACGATTTGAAATTTCTAAATCCAAATCAGATTATGATATTGAAAAATTACAGGAAAGACTTGCTCATTTGGCAGGAGGCATTGCCGTTATAAAAGTTGGCGCTTCAACTGAATCAGAGATGAAGGAGAAAAAACAAAGAGTTGAAGATGCTCTTCACGCTGCAAAAGCTGCTGCAATAGAAGGAATTGTCCCTGGCGGAGGAGTTGCTCTTTTGAGATGCATAAGTTGTTTAGATGATTTGAAATATGATAATGAAGAAGAAAAAATTGGAATACAAATAATTAAAAATGCCTGTTACGCTCCTGCTATTACAATTGCTAATAATGCAGGAAAAAACGGTTTGTACATAGCTGAGAAGATTTTAGAAACCAAAGGTTCCTGGGGTTATAATGCCCTAAGCGATAAGTTTTCAGATTTGATAAAAGATGGAGTTATCGATCCTGTTTTAGTTACAAAAACTGCTTTGAAAAATGCTGCTTCAATTGCTTCTTTGTTAATTTCCGTTGATGCGATCATTACAGATAAACCAACCGCCAAAAAAGAAAAAGGTTTTGATCAATCTGCGATGGGATATCCTCCAATGGATGATATGTCAATGATGTAAGTTTTTTACAAATTGATTTAAGTACAACAAAAGTTTTTTTGTATATTGGTCTCATTTGAAAAAAATGCTAATCATAGATTTCAATCGTTCTAAAGATTTTATTGTTAGCAAAGAAATACTGATAATTTTAATGTTTTTATTTTATTTTCCAAAAAAATGGAGCGAAGGCAATTATGATAATGAAGTATTCAAGTCTGCCCAAAAGCATTAAGAAAGAAGATAACAGTTTACTGAATGTATGCATAAAAGCAAAAGAAGTTGTGGGCCCGGCTACTCCAAATGCGAAACCAACGTTATTTAACATACAAGCTATTGTGCTCATGGTTGTTTCTATTTCGATATGATCCAGCACATATAGAATTATGCCGATTATCGAAAAAATTGCTACCAGGCAAAAAAATGTTAAGACTGTCGTGCTGGTGCTGTTGGATATTTCTTTTTCTCCGATTTTGAGAGGTCTGATCGTATTTGGCCTAAAAATTTCTTCTATTTTATACTTGATGATCTTGTATAATATGTAAATTCTTGATGTTTTGATTCCGCCGGCAGTTGAGCCTGACATGCCACCTACATACATTAAAAACACCATGAATAATTGTGTTTGATACGGCCATTTTGCAATGTCTGTTGTTACGAAGCCGGTTGAAGTCTGCGCTGAGATTGCATGAAAGGTCCCCTCTCGAATAGCAGAACTTAGGGTATAGACTCCTTGTTCTGTTCCGTCTAAACCATAAATTTTTGATCCATTCAGGAAATAGGTAACTATGATGCAGCCGATTATTGTAATTGCAACAAAAAGGACAAAATCCGGTTCATATATTTTATAAAACTTTCCTTTAAGACAATAAAAATATAAAGCAAAGTTAATGCTGCCGATAAACATAAAAATAATAACAATCCATTCCGTTATTAAACTATTATATGCAGCTATTGCATTGTTTTTGATCGCATAACCACCAGTAGAGAGATTAGAAAATGTTATGCAAAATGCATCTAATATTTGCATGTTTCTATTTGTGATTATCAATGCTAAAACTTCTAAAATTGTAAGTCCTAAATATAATTTCCAAAGAAGAGAGGCGGTATCTTTTATTCTCGGCGCAATTGTATCTTTAACAGGTCCTGTCATTTCGGCCTGCAGAAGAAACTTTCCTCCTACGGCCAATGCCGGAAGAACGGTCAAAAATAAAAGAACAATACCTATGCCTCCGAGCCATTGGGTGAAGCTTCGCCAGAACAATATGGCATGTGAAACAGCTTCTACTCCATCGTATAAAATGTTACCGGAAGAGTCTTTTACGGGTTCGATAGTTCCATAAAATTTATAAAAAGTTCTTGGAAAATGCTGGTTTTGAACAACATACTGAACTTCTTTTTTACCAGATTTGTCATATAGCTTGGGACATATTACAGAGGCTCCGGTAGTTGTCAGACCGGAAACAGATTCAAAAAGACAGTCAGCCGGATCCGTTAGGGTTTTGGAAAAATAAAAAGGAAGCGCGCTGATAACTGAGGATAATACCCAGATCAATAAAACAATTAATACGCTTTCTCTTCTAAAATATATTCCACTTGCATTTCTTCCAAAAAACAAGAAAATTCCTGACAATATCAGAGTAACAACAATAGTCTCGAAAAATGCCAAAGAAGAATTTGGCTGAGGAGTAACGTATATGTATTGGTAGTATAAAGCTACAAAAAATGGAATTATTAATACTAAAGCGAAATAATAAAGAAATTTACCAATTATTTTAGAAACTTCATTATATCGCATTTTTCCTCAAAACAAGTCTTGTAATTGATTGAGCTCTTCTGGTTTTGTAATTATTATCAAAGTATCTGAAGGGGATATTATTCTGTTTCCTTTTCCAATAATAATTCTTCCTCTATTTTCGATAGCGCATACTATTAAATCTTTTGGCAGCCTTGAACTCAAGTCTGATAGTGGGATGCCTACAAGCTCACAATTTTCAGATACTTTTATTTCAAGAACCTTGACCTTGCCATCATATAAAGAAGCAATTGAAATTACTTTTTCTGCATGTATTATGGATAATATTTTATTGGCAATGTTCACTCTTTCAGATACTGTGAAATCGATATCGTGAGATTTTAAGACTGGAGCAAAATTAGTGTTAGAAATTAAACTTATTACTTTCTTACAGCCCATATGCTTTGCTATAGACGCTATTAAAAAATTTGCTTCATCTGTATTGGTGCAGGTGACAAAAGCATCAACATTTTCTATTTGTTCCGAGGCAAAAAACTGCATGTTTGTGCCCTCTTCCAAAATCACGGTAGTTTTGGGAAGCAGGTCTGCAATTTCTTTACATCTTTTTTCATCATGCTCGATTATTTTTACATTAATATTTCTTAACTCCAGGATATGAGCTAGCCTGACACCTACAGGAGTGCCACCAACGATAACTACTGATTTTGTTTTTTTTTGCTCGATATTGAAATAGTTATGGATATCCTGCATGAATTTTGATTCGCCGATGACAGTAATTTCATCACCAGCTTTAAGATGATCATTTCCGTGAGGAAAAATTATCTCATCAACAGATTTGCTTGGATTTTTAGGGTCTTGCTTTTTTCTTTTGATAAGGCCGATAATCATTTCATCGGGGAAGTTAATGGTATTTAATTCTTTATTTTTCTTATCCCATTTTTCAGTTATCACAAAGGTTCGCATTTGAATTGCGCCATGAGCAAAATTTTCGATGGCAAGATCTTCAGGGTTGATTATGCTTTTTAAAATATCATTAGCTGCGAGCATTTCAGCGCCGATAAAATGATCTACATAAAAAAGTCTGCTGAAATCAAGTCTTGATCTGCCTAAAAATCCAATTTCCTTTACTCTTGCAACTGTTTTCGGATATCCTAAATTTTTTGCTATTGCGCATGTCACTAAATTAGTTTCATCATCTCCTGTCATTGCAATAAATAGATCCGGTTGATTTTCTATTAACCTATCCAGGAGCTTCCATCTAGATCCATATCCCTGAAGCGTGGCAATATCTGCTTTTTCAGAAACTTTTTCAAGTATTTGAGGATCTTTATCTATTACGATAACATTGTGCTGTTGTTCAGATAATACTTTTGCCAGATATGCACCAATTTCTCCTGCGCCTAATATTACAATATTCATTCCGATTCCTTTGCAAACATTTCCTGCCAATCCCTGGAACTTAAAACATCTCCAAAATTACTTAAATTATTCAAAGAGGCAAGATGTAAATTTTCACTATAGCTGCTAACGCAATCTGAGAGAGTGGTAATTTTATAGTTTCTTGCGATAGCTTCTCTGGCTGTTGTTTCGACGATGCCGTTTGTAGTAAATCCGCTTATTATCAATTGATTGATTCTAAGAGCTGATAAGTATTTTGCAAATTCAGTTTGATAAAATGAAGATATTCCCCATCTTTTAATTTTGTAGTCTACATTTTTGACTTCATCAATAAGATCATGTCCCCAGGTGTCCTGTCTTAATCCTTGAGTTTCAATAAAAGGAAACATTTTTTTCAAGTAGCCAAGCCCGATAGCCTGTTTTTCAAAGTTTTCTAATATTGTCTGCTGCAGGGCAATAATTGGAATTTTAGCGTTTTTGCAAAAATAGATCATATCTGAAATATTAGGTATGATTTTTCTTGAATATGCAGCGTCTAGTCCGTTTTTATTAAAAACACCATCAGTGTGACAAAAATCATTTTGAATATCTAAAATTATAAAAGCTAAGTTTGACATTTTTTTTTATTTTTGTTTCTCTTAAAATGTTATAACAGTTACAAAGATTTTTTGTCGATGCATGATTAACTATCCAAATGGTTAATAAAAAAACTTTGATTTTATAATTACGCACCGGTAGCTCAGTTGGATAGAGCGCCTGGCTACGGACCAGGAGGTCAGGGGTTCGAATCCTCTCCGGTGCAAAGGTTTATATAGATATGATATTAGAAAAGTTTGTTTGCGGACCTCTTGATAATAATACTTTTTTAATTGTCAGTGAAAAAACAAACAAAGCGTTGGTTGTCGATCCTTCTTTCGGTTCGTATGATAAAATTGCAATTTATTTGAAAAAACATCAGTGCATATTAGAAAAAATACTTTTAACCCATTTTCATTGGGACCATATTGCAGATGTGCTTCTTTTAAAAAATGAATTTAATCCTCAGGTCTATATTCATAGAGCAGATGCTTTTATTTTACAAAATCCAAAAGATGAAACGCCTTCGTCACTAATCACAATTCATCCAATAAAACCGGATGTATTGTTAGATGATAATTCTCTTATAGATCTATCAGATATTGAGCTTCTGACCATTCACACTCCGGGACACACACCCGGATCATCTTGCTTTTACATAGAAAAAGAGAAAATTCTTTTTTCGGGAGACACTTTGTTTAAGGGTTCTTATGGACGAGTTGATTTTGAATATTCCAAACCGCAGGCTATGATTGAGTCTTTAAAAAAATTATCGAAATTGCCAGAAGATGTAAAAGTTTATCCGGGACATGGAAATGCTACAACCATTGGTAGAGAAAACTGGATGAAAAATGTTGAAAAATTTATTTAAAAAAGGAATAAAAGTATGACTTTAATTGGAAAAAATGCTCCTGAATTTATAGCCAAAGCTGTTATTAAAGATAAGATTGAGAATGAATTTTCATTATCTCGATTTAAGAATAAATATGTAATTTTCTTTTTTTATCCAATGGACTTTACTTTTGTCTGTCCCACTGAACTTCATGCATTTCAATCCAAATTAAATGAATTTAAGAAAAAAAATGCTGAAATTGTGGCTATTTCAACGGATAGTATTTATTCCCATTTCGCCTGGCTTAACATTGAAAAAGAAAAAGGGGGAATAAAAGGAGTTGAATATCCGATTGTTTCAGATATTAAAAAAGAAATTTCCAGATCGTTCGGTGTGTTATTAGAAGATGAGGGAGTTGCTTTAAGAGGGCTTTTTCTGATCGATAAAAAAGGAATAGTTCGACATGAAACTATCAATGATCTTTTTCTAGGCAGGTCTGTGGATGAAGCAATCAGAGTCTTAGATGGTCTTATATGTTATGAAACCCAAGGTGAGGTTTGTCCTGCAAATTGGCATTTTGGCGAAAAAGCGATGAAGCCGGACCGCGATGGGGTAGTTAACTATTTTAATAAAAAATAAAATAAAAAAACTGCCTGTTTTTTTACTTAGAAAAATTTTGTTAAAAAAATGATTTAGAAAATCAATTATTTTGAATTTGTGTTTTCCTTATTTAATAAAAAAAAGATATAAGTTATTTAAAATAAGTATTTCGTGTGATTTTTTTATTCATAAAATTAAAAAAATAATTTACATGAACTTTATCTAGAGATCAGATAATCAAATAAATCCTTTTGAGTCGTAATTATAATACTTTTGAATTTTTTACAGATAGGGTCTAAAGAGTTGATGATTTCTATATTGCTTACTTTTGGCAGGCAAAGAGCATTTAATTTTTTTATTTTAGGCTCATTTTGCAGCGTTTCTAATCCAAACATATAATCATCATAAGAAAAGCCTTCTTCTGATACTCTAAAAAAGATTATATCCATCTCATACATAATAGATTGTATTGCAAAGGAAATACCTGTTGAATTTTCAGGAGAGTTGCCAAGAAATTCAGCTAACTGAACCAAATTAGAGCAGAAATATGTGTAATTGTACCTTCCTTTTTCGCTCTCTCCAAAAAGGGCAATAATTTTATTCATCCGAAATCTCCTTTAGTTATAATCTTTATTTAAATGTTAATATAAATAATTTCAATAATAAATATTTTATTTTGTTTAATTGTTTATAATGTAAGTGTTAATAATAATTAATGTTGTTTGGTAAAAAAAAGAATGCATGCTTGTGATAATTAGTTAAAAAATAATAATGTTTTTGGTATAATCGTAATTAATGTTTATGTAATTAATAATTAAACTTAATAAATCGTATAAATTAAAGGTAATAATAATGTCAGCGGTAAGTAATTACTTTAGTAAAAGAAATTATATGGATTTTCTAAGAGATGCTAAAATTTTTAGCGATTCTTTGGATAAGCCCGGTTCCAAAATTTCATGGGGCATGGGAATGGTCCCTGATTATGATTCGCCTCAATTACTTCAGGGATTATTTAGAAAAATTAAGGATTGGATGCCGTTTTCTGTGGCAAATAGGTTGCAGGCCTCTCAATATGCTTTTGATTGGGCCGTGGCATTGGCAGATAAAGATATTTCTCCAACAGAAAAAGATAGCGAACTTTTTAGTTTAGCCCAGCAGGCTTTTTTGAGACAGGCCGAGCTGTATAAAGGGGAATATGAAAAATATCATGAAAAAAATGCTAAAACAGCTTCAAGCAATTATTGCTATGCTGCTCAGTTTTTAGAAAATGTTAAAATTGGTCAAATTAACAGATGGCTTGAAGAAAGCGCTGATGCTTGGAATATAGAAGATTTGGCTATATCAAGAGGATCTGTCGCTTCAAATTCAACAGAAAATGCTAAAAGTTCATCAGTTCATGAATCCGAAGATATAGATGAGTTTTTAAGTGTGGGTGTGTCAGAAGAATAGAAAGTTATTCGCTGTTTTAAGTTTTTAAAAAAAATAAATTAAAATTGTTTTGTTTTCCAAAGTTAATTTAATAATAAAATTTATTTTATTAATTTAATTATAATTAAATTAGTTTATTTTTAGTATTATTTTTTATATAATGTTATAACAAAACAATAATAAAAGTTAATAAGGGGACAAATAATATGACAATTAGTTTTCGAAATCTAGATTATAATTATTTTGCCAGTTCGGCTAAGGTAATTGCTCAAGCCTTACCAGGTGCTAAGATTTCATGGAAATCTATTAATCCAACAGTAGATTCAGGAAAGTTACAGGGGGTAGCCAGAACTATTAAGTCTTTATCTAAAGAATGGATAGCTAACGGGTTAGCTTCTTCTAGAACAGCAATATATTGGGCTCAAGCTTTAGTAAATACTGTTAATTTCGATGCTGAAGAAGATAAATGTTATTTTCAAGGGGCCTCAAAAACTTTTGAAGCTCAAGGTCTATTATATCTTAGTCAATTTAATGTTTCTAAAAATCCAGAAGATAAGGATGCTGCAAATAATTATTTTAATGCATCTGCCAGTCTAGATGCTTTTTTAAATAAAGCTAGTTTAGAGATGGATAGAACTAAACAGTATAAGAAAAACACATAATTTTTATTTAATAGTAGGAGATGAAAATGACATTATATAAAGCAATTACTGGAACACATGATCTTTTGTTCGGAAGTTCTGATTTAAGAAATCGAGAATATGATCAGTTTCTTAAAGAAGCTAAAACAATAGGTGATTCCTTAAGATATCCCGGATCTAAAATTTCTTGGTCTCCAGGAAAAACTCCTTCGTACGATTTGCCTTATAATGTTTCATTAGGTGTTTTTTCTTTGTCTCTTCAA
>Ga0172379_10004140_pt1 | contig 21876 bp, 16 predicted proteins | sample GrowelOW334metaG_FD_119756 | JGI IMG/M metagenome (GOLD analysis project Ga0172379, IMG submission 119756) | Groundwater microbial communities from an aquifer near a municipal landfill in Southern Ontario, Canada - Groundwater well OW334 metaG | ecosystem: Environmental > Aquatic > Deep... | reverse complement strand
CGGCATCTGAAACTCTGGGGTATACCAAAATGGGAATAGATCAGTCAATGTCAATCGGTCCAGTCAGGCCGAGTTCACCGACTCCGTTTGAGACCGATCCGATTAAAAAGGAAGACCCGACATTCGGCGAAATTTTGAAGAACGCGATAAGCGCGACTAATGACCGGATGATCGATGCCGACACTAAAACGTTTCAACTTGCGATGGGCGAGATAAAAGACATCCACGAAGTGACCATCGCGATGGAAAAAGCGAGCCTCTCTCTACAATTGACGCTCGAAATCAGAGATCGCCTGATGGAAGCCTATAACACGATTATGCGCACTGCGATGTAACGCTTGAAATATAAATTTTAACGCGGGAGACCTGCGAATGAGAGAACGATTCGAAGCAATAAAAAATAGCGCGCTGGAATTCTGGAGAAAGCTGAACAAGCGCCAGCAGTTAGCGGTTGGATTGGGCGGCGGAGCGATAATAATCGGTATTTTCGGTTTGTTGTTATTCGCGGCGTTGAGAGCAGGACAGCCGAAATACGAACCTCTGTTCACAAACCTCGAATCCGAAGACGCGAACGCAATTGTTCAGGATCTCAAGAAGACCAATACGCCGTACAGACTCGAAGCTGAAGGCACCGCGGTTCTCGTAGGCAAGAAAGACGTCCTCGAAAAGCGGCTTGAGCTCGCATCTAAGGGTCTCCCCGCCAAGGGCACTGTCGGCTATGAATTATTCGACCAGACGCGGCTCGGCGTTACGGATTTCACGCAGAAAGTCAACCTGCAACGCGCGAAGGAAGGCGAGCTCTCGCGAACGATTATGGGATTGGACGCGGTCGAAAAAGCGCGCGTCATGATCGTGCAGCCGGAACCCAGCCTTTTCGTTGACACTCAGGAAAAATCCACCGCTTCCGTCGCGCTACAACTTAAAAGCAAAAAGAATCTCAACGAGGAACAGGTCCGCGGCATAGTTCACCTCATCGCCGCTTCGATCGAAGGCCTTGACCCAAAGAATGTCACTGTTGTCGATTCCGCGGGAAACATCCTCTCCGACATAGACGAGAAACAGCAGCTCGCGGAAAAAATGAAGCTTACGCAGTTGCAGCTTCAACACAAAAAACTCATTGAAGACCTCTATCAGGACAAGATTTACAAAGCGCTCTCCAAAGTGCTCGGCGAAGAGAATTGCGTAGTCGTTGTTTCCGCCGAACTCGATTTCGACGTCCACACGACAGAAGATGAGATCTACAAACCGGTCGTCGGCGACAGCGGAGTCGTGAGAAGCGAGCAGCTCATTGAAGAAAAATATCTCGGAACCGGCACCGTTCCCGAAATAGGAGTGCCCGGCACGACTTCGAACATACCAGGCTACAAAGGGCTCGCAGAAGGCAACGCCGAATATAACCGGTCGGAAGAAACCCGCAACTACGAAATCACGCGATTGCTGGACAAGAAGCAAAAGAATCAAGGCGACATCCGCCGGCTGTCAGTTGCCGTCATGCTCAACGAGGACCTTACTTTCGGCGAAGCAAAGCAGGCCACAACCGCTCAGGCGACTTACCTGACGCGGCGCCGGATCAACGACATAATCGCTAATGTGACAGCGGCGGCCAACCTCGACCCGACGCGCGGCGACATGGTCTCCGTAATCCCGATTAAGTTCCAGCCGGGAACTCAGGGCATCAGATTCGACTGGCAGGAGCAGGCGAGAAGAGAAAGAATCAAAATGATTGCTTATATCATTCTTATAGCTCTCTCGGTTATTTGCATCTTCCTGCTTTCGTTCTTCGCGCTGCGCGCCTCCGTTGTCAAAGAGGAAGTGCCTGAAGAATCGTTCATAGAAGAGGATGTGATAGAGGAAGCGGTGCCCGTGGAGGAACTTCTTATGCCGGAACTGACGGAAGAGCAGCGGACGCGGGAGAAGATAAAGGAAGAAGTGCTGAGAATGATCAACGACGATCCGGAAGGCGCGGCGCTGATAGTGCGCTCATGGCTTTTCTCGGATATGGGATAATATTTACAACTAAAGACGATTAACCTGACAGGAGCGGAAGGCATGGCAAAATACGACGAAAAATCGACCGGAATCAAAAAAGCGGCCATGTTAATGGTTGCGCTCGGACCGGAGATTTCCGCGGAAATCTTCAAGCATCTATCCGATAATGAGATAGAGAGGATGACGCTCGAGATCGCCAGCCTGAATAAGCTGACGCCGAAGATGAAAGCCGAAGTGCTCGAGGAGTTCTATAACCTCGCGATGGCGAAAGAGTACATCCTTGCCGGCGGCATAGACTACGCCCGCGAAGTTCTCGAACGCGCTCTCGGAACCGGAAAGGCAATGGACGTCATCAACAGGCTATCCACTTTCCTCGACACGGCTCCATTCGACTTTGCGAGAAAGACCGATCCCAACCAGCTCCTCAATTTCATTCGCAACGAACACCCGCAGACCATCGCTCTTATACTTTCTTACCTCCAGTCATCGCAGGCCGCTTACATCCTTAAAAACCTCAATGATCCGGCCCTGCAGGTCTCGATTACAAAACGAATCGCGACTATGGACCGCACGAGCCCGGAGGTAATCAAGGAAGTTGAAAAGGTTTTGGAAAAGAAGCTCTCCATGGTTCTTTCGCCGGAATACACCGAAGCTGGCGGCGTTAGCGGAATCGTAGAGATATTGAACAGGGTCGGACGCAAAACGGAATCCGAGATCATGGATAAACTCTCGGAAGAGGACGCGGAACTGGCTGAAGAAATCAAGAAACGCATGTTCGTGTTCGAAGACATCACAAAGATTGGCGACCGCGACCTGCAGCAGGTGCTGAGGCAGGTGGAAAGCGCGCAGCTCGCCACCGCGCTAAAGAACATGAAGGAAGAAGTGCAGGGGAAAGTGTACGGAAACATGTCGAAGCGCGCCGCGGATATGTTGCGCGAAGACATGGAATACGCCGGTCCTGTGAGGTTGCGAGACATCGAAGAGGCGCAACAGCATATCGTAAACACAATTCGCGGCATGATCGAATCCGGCGAAATCGCGGACTACAGGTCCGAGGGCGGCGGAATGCTGTAAGCTGAAAAAACTGATACGGGCAGGTTAGCATGAGGATAATTAAAACAGAAGAGATAGAGAACCACAGAGCGCAGATCATCGCCATGAGTTTCGCCGAGTTTCCGGAAGAAATCCCGGAGCAGGAAGCGGCTGAAACCGGCGGAAACGGCGGGGCTCAAAGCGCGCCGGCGCAATCTCAGATAGACATGGAAGCCGTGCAGCGAGAAGCGGCCTCGATCATCCAGAAGGGCAAGGACCAGGCGCAACTTGCTATGCAGCAGGCGAATCGGGACATAGAGCAACTTCGCGCTCAGGTCCAGCAGGATGCGCAGGCTATGCGCACACAAGCAGCCTCCGAAGCGGATGCGAATAAAAAAGACGCTTATGCCGCCGGTTTTTCTTCAGGCGAGGAAGCCGGTTATAAAAAAGGTTATGAAGACGGCTACAGCAAGGGAAAACAGACTGGCATACAAGAGAATGCGGCTGCTCTCAGCATGATGCAGCAGGTTATAGAACAGCTTAAGAATTATCACATTGAAATTCTCACGGATTCCCAGAAAGACATCGCTAAAATGGCGATGGCGGTTGCTGAAAAAGTGCTTCACAAGGAAATAATGACGGACCCGAACACAGTTCTTAGCGTAGTCAAAAACGCGCTGAGCAAGGTTAGTTTCAAGAAGCAGTTCATCGTTCATGTTAACCCGCTCGATCTCGAGGTTCTTAAGAGCGGAAGCGATCAGATACGAGCCGTGTTGGACGGATACGAATCGCTTAAGTTCAAGGCGTCGCCGCAGGTTGAGCCGGGCGGCTGCATTGTTCAGACCGAGAGCGGATCCGTGGACGCGCGTATCGACCGGCAGTTCGCTGAAGTGCATGACACAGTGATCAATGCGTTGGATCAGGATGAAGTAAAGGCGTGACCCGCGCGTGCGGGACGCGAAATACGGAGTATATATAAGGTATGAGCGCAGAGCTTTTCGGGACATCGAACCGGGTTGAAGATTTCAAGAAGCTTATAGGCAACTTGAATCTGGTCCGGCAAATAGGCCGCGTGACGGATGTGATCGGAGTATTGATCGAGTCGCTCGGGCCGGGCGCCGCCATGGGCGAGATGTGCACGATCTACACTAATAACGGAAGCGCTCCGATTCCTTGCGAAGTTGTAGGATTTCGCGGGGAGAAGCTGCTTCTCATGCCTTTCGGCGAAATGCACGGCATCAGTCCCGGCAACGAAGTTCATGCATCCGGCCGGCCTGTTTCAGTTATGATTTCCAACAATATCCTCGGCCGTGTTGTTGACGGGCTTGGAAACCCGATTGACGGGAAAGGCCCGATTGCCGGCGCCATGCCATTTCCGATTTATGCGGCGCCGCCGAAGCCTCTAAAACGAAAACGAATCACAGAGCCGATGCCGCTTGGGATCAGGGCGGTTGACGGCCTTCTTACCGTAGGAAAAGGACAGCGCGTCGGCGTTTTCTCTGGCTCAGGCGTAGGAAAAAGCTCTGTTATGGGAATGATCGCCAGATTTACGAAAGCCGACATCAATGTTATCGGTCTAATCGGCGAGCGCGGACGTGAAGTGCGCGAGTTTATAGAACGCGACCTCGGGGAAGAGGGGCTCGCTCGGTCTGTTGTAGTTGTCGCGACTTCCGACCAGTCGCCGCTCACACGCTTAAAGGGCGCGTATCTCGCTACCACGATTGCTGAATTCTTCAGGGATCAGGGCAAGCATGTGGTGCTGATGATTGACTCGATCACGCGGTTTGCGTTCGCGCAACGCGAGATCGGACTCGCCACGGGCGAGCCGCCAACCACAAGAGGTTACACCCCCTCGCTTTTTTCCGCGCTTCCTAAGCTGCTGGAACGCAGCGGCATGGCGGAACGCGGCTCGATAACAGGTCTCTATAATGTGCTGGTTGAGGCTGACGATATGAACGAGCCGGTTGCGGACACTGTGCGCTCGATTCTCGACGGACATATCGTGCTTTCGCGCGATCTCGCGGCGCGAAATATCTACCCGTCGGTGGACGTTCTGCAAAGCATCAGCCGCGTAATGTCCGATGTCACTTCCGAGCAGCACATGCAACTTGCCCGCCGCTTTGTGGAAGTGATGGCTGTATTCCGCGATTCCGAGGATCTGATCAACATCGGCGCTTACGTAAAAGACAGCAATCCCAAAATTGACTATGCGATTTCGCGCATCGAGCGCATGAACGGATACATAAAGCAAGGGCTTTTCGAAAAGGTTGAATACGAAGACGCGCAGACGACGCTGAAAGGGCTGTTCTCATAACCATGTTTAAGTTTCGGCTCGAAGCCGTCGAAAAATACCGCGAGTTCCTCGAAGAGCAGAAGAAAATGGAGCTCGCCGAAAAACAACGCATATATTTTAAGGAGAAACAGAGGGGCGATGTGCTGCGTGAAATGCGGCTCCAGTATCACGAGGCGATGAGGACGGAAGCGGCGAAAGAAGATGTGTCGGTCTCCCGCATGTCTTTTTTCCAGTCATATATATTTGTAATTGAAAAACGGATAATTACGCAGGACGAACGAATCCGCGCCGCGAAGATTCAGATGGCGAAGGCGCAGCAGGCGTTGATTGAAGCGAAGAGGGGAAAAGAAGTGATGGTTCGCGCGCGCGAACACGCCTTCAAAAAATATCAATATGCGGAAGGCCTCGCGTATCAGAAGATGCTCGACGACGTATCCACGATCAAGCACATTCGGGCGAGCAAGGGACTTGACCCCGCGGCGATGGCCAACCGGATGTTCTGATAAGCAAAGGATAAAAAATGCCGTACGAAGATTTTATGCAGATAAAAGTCGATCCCTCGAGATGGGGCATCTTCAATATGATGGACCGTATCTCTCAGATCTCTGAGCGGTTCGGGCCGAAAATCCCTAAAGTCCAACAGGATGGAGATTTCAAGGCGGAACTGGCGAAGACCTTGCCGAACAGCGGATCGCTAATCCCGGCCCCCACGGCATCGAAACCGGAAGCAAGCGGCGGAGACGACCTGTTCGCTCCAGGCACTTTCCCGAACTCGATGACGCCGAAGCCGGGCGAGATAAAATTTGACGATTTGATCTCCGAAGCGAGCGATAAATATGGAATCGATGGAGATCTAATAAGAGCGGTTATCAAAACGGAATCGAATTTCAATCCGGCCGCGGTTTCGCCGAAAGGCGCGATGGGGCTGATGCAGTTGATGCCGGGAACGGCTGATTCGCTGAATGTCAGCAACCCGTTCGATCCGGCGCAAAACATTGACGGCGGAGCGCGGTATCTGCGCGCGATGATGGACAAATTCGGAGGCGATATTCCGAAGACGCTCGCCGCATATAACGCCGGTCCGAAAGCGGTGGAAACGTACGAAGGCATTCCGCCATATAAAGAAACACAGGGATATGTCAAACGCATACTCAGTATGCTTCAACCCGGCGGCGGAAGCTGACCGGACTGACTTAAAAAATTAAAAAAAGGGAAACGGAACCATGGCAAAAAAAGATGTTAAGGCCGAACCGGTAGCTCCGCCGGAGCCGGAACCGAAGCAACGCAGCTTCCTGTGGGTCTGGATTACGGTTGCAGCGTTAAGTTTCATATTTTTCCTCGCCGCTCTCCACATGTCAGGCGCTGTCAGGGGTGTTGAAGAGGGGATTTACGGAGCAACCAAGGACATTCCCGTGATCGGTTTCCTCACCGCGCCGCTGCACCGCGAGAAATGGGCCGAAAAACTTTCGCCGGATACGATAATCGACGTCAAAGACCTCCAGAGCAAGCTCATACGCTCTGAAGGCGAAGTCGAGTCGCTGAAAAAAGCGATTGCCGAGATGACGGTTGTGACATCCGACGTGTCCTCGATTACTTCCGAAATGAAGAAAGTAAAAAAGGACATCAGCGACCTGAAGACAGGCGAAGTCGGCGCTGCCGCTCCCTCTTCGATGGGCGCTTCTCAAGCCTCGGCCCCCGGCTCTTTGCCGCCGGCGATTGTTTCTCCGGGCGCTACCGCCCAGATTTCACCCGTGCTCGGCGGCGGAGATAACTATCGCGCAATAGCGAAAATATTCGAAAAGCTGCCCGCGGACACAGCAGTTGACATTCTTAACAATCTTAGCGATCAGGAAAAAGTCAAAATACTTACGAGCATGAAACAAAAAACAGTGGCCGACATTCTGGCGGCTTTCGATCCGATTAAATCTGCTGAATTGATGCGGATGATGGCAAAAGCGGGTTGAATGGGATAAGATTGCATTTAGCCGGAAAACAACCGGCGACAAATAAATAAGGTAAATCTCTTCTGTATAACAGGAGGTGATACAAACTAAAAACTAAATAGAAAGGAGGTGATGGTAGATGCAAGCGACGGACTTGTTATTGGGGTTTTTTACCGACAAGCGGTTGACCCAAGATCCATTTCCTCAGAAAGCCGACGGTTCCCTATATATCCGGGATTCCTTTCAGGCGATGTTCGACAAAGCGATTAGCCGGCCGGCTCCGAAGGCGGATTTCAATAATCTCGCCAACAACCGGAACGACTCACAGCAGAAATCGAATGACGCTCTGAATGTATCCGCTTCAGATGCGCGTAAGGCGCAGACAGCGGATCGGTCCGATTCTAATGTTTCCACGCAGAAGTCAGCGACCGAAAGAATTGAACGGCAGCAGACAGACAGCGTGAAAGCCGAAACGCAGCAGAATGCGCAGCAGGCAAAACAGGCGGAAGCCGGACAGGACACTCAGAACGCGACCAAGAAAATGGACGCACTGATTGACCGGATACAAGAGGAAATCGATAAAGGGAAGGACCAGACCGACTCGCAAATGGTTGAACTGCTTTTGCAGTTGATCGCCATGTTGCTCGCGGCGGCCCAAGGGACCCAAGTCGGTGAGACTGCGAAATCCGGAGACGCTTCTGTGCAGGATTTATTAAATGCGCAGAGTATTGATGGAGCGAGCGGTTCCTCTGCCCTCAATGTAGGCCTGACTCTCGATCCGAACAGCAAGCTCTTCAAGGTACTCGATATGCTGCTGAACGGTAAAGACGGCCTCACAGCGAAGGACCTGGAGGATGTCAACATTCTGTTGAAACTCACTGGCGACAAAGGTCTTCTTATCCCTCTGTCGGAACTCGTCAAGAACGGCGGCGACAGTCAGGAAGGCGAAGCGAAAATCACGCTGCAGCTTTCCGACCAGACTGACGCGTCGAAGACTGTCGAGTTGAAACTGACAGTTAACGCCGATGATGTTAAAGCGGCGAAATTAGTCAGTCTTTCCGACCCGGCTTTGAAACAGTCGGACCTCGTTATGATAATCCCGCTCGAACGCCTCGCGGCGGACGCGGCGGCGAAAGCCGAATTGCAGAAAATGCTCGACGCTCTCGCTAATCAGGGATTGCAGAACGAAGCGATTACCGCACTGCCTCAAGAGGAAATAGCGGCTGCAGGCATCGAAGATGAAGCGCAGGCGAAGATCGTGGTTCCGCTTAAAACCGCAACAAGCGGCGTAAAAAGCGAAAACGCGAATGTTCTAACCGCGGAGAATAAGACCGCGACGCCTAAAGTGGAAACAGTCGATCCGATGTTCTTTTCTTCAGATAAGTATCTGAAGGCTCTCCAAGTCGAGAACATGGCAAAAGAGATGGCGAATGGCGGAGTCGACAGGCGCGAAATCTTTGATAAGCTCCAGCGGCTGCTTCTCGCAGGCGATCAGAATTCGACTAACCTCAATGAGCTATTCGCGGATAAGAAAGATTCTTCATTCTCTTTCTTAAAGCAATGGACGCAGAATTTCTCAGAGCAGCAGTCGAAGGAAAACGCGAGCGAATGGACATCCACACTTACGAAAGAAATCGCCCCGCAGCAGACATCGAACGCGACGGCAGATGTTTCCGGCGAACGCATTATGTTCGCGGGAAGAACCGAAGCGGGAAGCAATCTGAGTCAGATTGCGGCGGAGCGCACAGTGGACACGGCGAGAACCGCACAGGGTTCAGACCTCAAAGAAAGTGTAATGCAGCAGATCGTGCAGAGAGCGGCATACACTTTCCAGAACGGCGCGGGCGGAGAAGTCCGAATATTCCTCAGACCTGAAAACCTCGGCGATCTTCAGATGAAAATCAAGATCGATGCGGATGTCGTGACGGCTAAATTCACGGCTTCAAGCAATGAGGTGAAGGCCATTATCGAAAGCAATCTCGGGCAGTTGAAGAATGCTCTCGATCAGATGGGAATCAAAGTCGGTAAGTTCGAAGTGCATGTGAACACCGGCTCCGGCCAGCAGCCGCAGCAGGGAACGCAGGATGGACAGAGCGATTCCTACGCAGCGGGTCAGAGTTATTCGGCTTCCGAAGCAGCCGGGACTTACGGGGCAACCCTGGATCTCGACTACGACAGCGCCGCTCTTTACGGCTCGGACGGCAGTTACAACGCCGCCCAAGGTCGCGTGAACTACTTCGCCTAAGAAAGCGATGATAAAAGGAGAGACATCATGTCACTAGTTGATCTTATCAATCAGTCATCCGCTGACCAGCTGACGACCGTTACCCAAAAAAGCGATTCTTTGGGTAAGGAAGATTTTCTACAGCTTCTGGTTGCCCAGATGAAGAACCAAGACCCTCTCGATCCGCTCAAGAATGAGGATTTTATCGCTCAGCTCGCGCAGTTCAATTCGCTCGAGCAGATGATGAACCTCAATAAGAATTTTGAGCAGTTGAACGCGATGCAGATGCTCACGCAATCTGCGGCGCTCATCGGTAAAGGTGTCGCTTGGTACGACGCTGACGGCAATGTCCAGAGTGGAGGCGTGAGTTCCGTTGAAATTATAAGCGGCATTCCGACTCTGATGGTGGGTGATCAGCAAGTGGCGGTCTCCGACATCTTCGCCATAACTAACTTGTAATACTGCAAGATTGAGAAACTTGTAAAGGAGGTGACACAGTGGTATCCAAGATTTACGGACCAAAAGCTCCGATAGCGCAGCAGATCGGCCAGATCGGCTCTCCGTTATCGGCGCCGCAAACGCAATCCGCGCAGTCCGGCAAGTCGGAATTCCAACGAATACTGTCTGAAAAGACAGGACGAGTTGAGTTTTCCGCTCATGCCGAAAAACGGCTTGCACAGCGCGGCATCGAGCTTACACAGGATGATATGGACCGCCTGACGCAAGCCGTGGATCGCGCCAAGACTAAAGGCGCAAAGGAATCACTTGTTCTCCTGAATGGGCTGGCTTTTGTGGTCAGCGTTTCCAATCGCACGGTAATTACGGCGATAGATATGGAAAGCATGAAGGAGAACGTCGTTACTAACATCGACAGCGCGGTAATCGCGTAGCCGATGGTTAGGGGCTGGACCTCCCTGAGGAAGCCCCCTGCCGCCGAACGACTGAGGCGGCAAAAACAATTTAAAGCCACATTTCGGAAGGAACGGATGAGGGAAAGAACGGTTTGTTCGCTCTAGGGTAACAAACCCTCCCCGTGCGCGGGGAGCGCTTCAACTCAATTCCCAAGCCCCATCCTAACCGATAACTGCGACGAGCCGCTTTTAGGCGCGAACGTTGTTTACTGTTATCCTTGCCGCATTGTGGCCGCTTCGAGAGGAGGCACAATGAATTCGTCTTTATACACAGGCGTTCTGGGGTTGAAAAATCACCAGACAAAGATGGATGTCATAGGCAATAACATCGCCAATGTCAGCACGTACGGATTCAAAAAAGGCCGCGCGACTTTCGCGGACCTTCTTAGCCGCACATATAACGGAGCAGCGGCGCCCCGCAATGGCCGCGGCGGCATCAACCCGCTGCAGGTCGGTCTCGGCATGACCACGGTCTCCGTTACGAACATCATGAATCAGGGCCAGATCGAAACAACCGGTCGCCTCACCGACGTCGCAATCGACGGCAACGGCTGGTTCGTTCTCCAGAGCGGCAACGGCTCCAACGTTTACACCCGCGACGGCGCTTTCGGCCTCGACAAGCAAGGCTCGCTCGTCAACGCCGACGGCTGGTACGTTCAGGGCTGGACTCGCGTCGAAGTCGACGACGACCACAACTTCACGGTCGACACTCAGCGCCCGGTCGGCAACATCGATTTCCAGTACGGTGAAAAGCTTCAGGCTGAAGCCACAAACAAAACAGGCCTGAAATGCAACCTCGACGAGGAGTCACGCTCGCTCATCGCGGACGGAATCGACCCGAAGGAAGGGTTCGCCACGAAGAACGATCTGCTCGTCGACCTGTACAACGCTGACGGCGTGAACCCGTCGCATCTAGGACTCCGCGAAGGCGACTGGGTCGAAATTCATGTCGACACAACTTATCAGGATATTCAGACAACGCTTCCCGCAACAGTAGTTCCAATAGGTTTCGGAGCCGGCGTGGATGTGTACGGCGATGGAAGCCTGTGGCGCTATACAGGACTGATTGACTCGAGTTATCTTCCGATAATCGATGATAATGCAAGTCTGATTTACGGAGCTGGCGCTGACCCGGTTGCCGGGTTTACAAGATCATATGAAAGTCCGGCTGAGCTTCGCGGCAATGTCGGCGAATATTCATTCGATCCGAAAACCGGCCAGTACTATGTCGGCGCAGTAGCGGGCACTCTTGCTTCTCCGTTCGCCGCGGCAACTATCACCAGCGCAATCTGCCAGTCGAGTTCTCTAAGCACTAAGCCTTATGAAACAGAAAAGTACCTATACTTCCAAGTTACGAACGACACAACAATCGGAAATTTGGAAACCACGATCCAGAACGCGCTCGATGCGCTCGACGTCAATGGCACGATGAACCCGACCGTAAAGTACGACACCGATCAGGCAAAGTTCATCGTTTATAACAACGACGTTTCCGGCTCCCATGACTTCAACGATTTGCATGTTGAAGTCAACGCGGTTTCCGGGTCCGGAATCCGCACAGGCTACCTGCTGCGCGAATCGACTTACCCGACACTAACCGGCACACGCCTCGGCGTGACTGCCGGCGGTCTCGGCGGCACAATGGGCCGCGAGCATGTTTCCGACTTTGACTATCAGGTAAGTCAGGTCAACCTCGACTACGGCGATGTGGACGGCTCGCCGATGATTTACGGGCAGGTTATCCGCTCCCGAATGGATCACACATACGCAGGGGAATCGGATCTTAACGTGGCAGTCGCCGGCGATTGGAATGGATACACCGGAAGCGACGCAAACGGCGTGCCGACGAATGATCTCCAGATGGTTCCGGACACCGCGGAACTGTCGGTCAACGGCACAGTATGGCGGCAGGTAAGCGTCTTCACAGGCGCAGCCAATGAGTACCGCATTTCCTCCAGCGTCGCCGGCTCGAACGTTCCGGCGGTTGTTTTCAACATGATAGACGCTAACTGCGCTCCTTCGGCAGGCGACTCGATAGTTTTCTCTTATACGACTCAGAACGCTGTCAACAAGCTGCTTGTCGAGAACACGGATTATTCTCTTGACCCGGTCTCAGGCCAGATTTCCCTGAAATGGGGAGCAAATCCGACGTCCGGCGCATTGTTGGGCCAAGGCGTCGCGGTTGCAGGCGGCCCCTCCGGCTATACCGGTTCTATCAGACTCACAGCGGATTATACCACCGAGGATCGCGCTCTCACTCCGCCGGCTGAGATTATGAACAGCCGCTGGGCGGATTTCGCTCAGGAATTTGCGGAAGTAAGCTCAGGCGGTTCAGGCAGCGCTCGCACTACCTTCAACAACATGTTTGCCAATCTCAATACTCCGCGAAATTTGGGCGGAGGCATCATCTCCGATCAGGCCACTTCGACCGAACCGACGTCGAAGAGCACCGAAAGATTCCAGTCCGCTGAAGTCTATCGCACTTCGATCGACGTTTTCGACTCTCTCGGCGACACGCATACGCTTCAGTACGTGTTCACCCACGTCGGCTCAAACTATGACCTGACCCAGCAGATTCGGAATGAGAACCGCTGGTACTGGAGGGCTGAGTTGCCGTACAGCGACACATTCGCTTTCGACAGCATGGACAACGTTGACGACACGGCTTCCGCGAAAAATAACGGACAGCTCACATTCAACAACAACGGCCTTGTCATCCAGAGCGAACTCGGCGGCAACACCGGCCCGATCATGTTCGACCCGTCCCCGATCGGCGCCAACGGAGCCTCCACGCACGCCACTGATGCCGTCTCCATCACAAACGACTTCGACGGACACGGCAACCCGATCGACGGCGTCACTCAGTACGCTTCCGACTTCACAACCCGCGCCTACGAGCAGAACGGTTGGGCGATGGGAATCCTCGAGAACTTCTCGATCGATAAGTCGGGCATCATTGAAGGCCGCTACAGCAACAACGTGGTAAAGCCGATCGCGCAGATCGCTCTTGCGATGTTCGCGAATCAGGAAGGCCTCGAAAAGCTGGGCGCCAACACGTTCGCCATGACGGCCAACACCGGTCTTGCGAACGTCGTTCCGGCATATGTCGGCGGCGCTGGCTCGATCGTCGGCGGCTCCCTCGAACAGTCCAACGTTGACATCGTCGAGGAGTTCACAAGCATGATCGTCACCGAACGCGGCTTCCAGGCCAACTCCAGAATTATCACCACTTCAGACGAGATGCTTACAGAAGTCATCAATCTGAAACGGTAAGATTTTAAATGCCAGTTTTGATTTTCAGCCGGCCCTCTCGGGCCGGCTTTTTTTTTGTTTTTATTCCGGCTATGTCCCGGTAGGCTAATATATTCATGTTATGGCTTCGAAAACGAATATCCATGCGCTGCTCGTCAATCCGTGGATTACGGACTTCGCCGCTTACGACCTGTGGCTGCGGCCGACCGCGCTCCTTACTATCGGCTCTTTTCTACGCCGTGCCGGCATATCTGTCTCTCTAATCGATTGCCTCGACCGCGCCCATCCATCGCAACGCGGCGTTTTTCTAAAAACTCATGCTGACGGAACGGGTAAATTCCTGAAGACTCCAATCGAAAAACCGGCCGCGCTCGAATTTGTTCCGCGTATTTACGGCAGGTACGGCATAACCGAGATGGCTTTCGGGGATGAACTCGACCGAGTCGGCAAGCCGGATGTTATTTTAGTGACTTCATCGATGACTTACTGGTATCCGGGTGTTTTCGACGCGATAGCGCTGCTGAAGGCGAAATGGGCGGATGTCCCGGTCATTCTCGGAGGAAGGTACGCGACTTTGTGCCCGGAGCATGCGCGCGCGCTCAGCGGCGCGGATTTTGTTTATGAAGGGCCGCTTGACGCCGGATTTGCTGATTTGTTTACTGAAATAACCAACAGTGAAATCGATATCCCGGAATCTTTTTCTGATTGGCCGGCTCCGGCGCACGACTTGCAGGGGGACAACTCGTCCGCTGTGATCGCTCTCTCTCGAGGCTGCCCGTTTCGCTGCACTTATTGCGTATCTCATAAGCTCGCTCCTCGATTCGAGCAACGCGATCCGGATGCCGTCATTCGCGAAATAGAAATGCTGATAGAACAACCCGGCGCGCGCCACATCGCTTTCAGCGACGACGCTCTGTTGGTTAACGCAGATAAGCTCCTCGCGCCAACGCTTCAATTTGTTTTAGATAAACAGTTAGACATCTCGTTTCATACGCCCAACGCAGTCCATGCCGGACTTGTCACGCCGCAAATCGCCTCCTTAATGTTTCGATCTGGTTTTTCCGGAATTATTCTCGGCTTGGAATCGGCAGACGCGGCATTTCAAAAAAAGTCCGGCGGGAAAGTTACCAACACTCAGTTCGAGAACGCAGTTGAAAACCTTCTGAGCGCCGGTTTCAAAAGCGGCGATATCGGCGCTTACATTCTTCTCGGCCACCCGAACCAGACTGAACAAGAGACGCTGGAAACGATTAGCGCGGCAGCCGCGATAGGAGTGGCGCCGATAACGGCAGAGTATTCGCCTATACCCGGTTCTCATGATTATAAGTTGGCAGTAGCAACATTTAAGCGTTCGCCGGAATCGGATCCATTGCTCCATAATTCTTCAATAATTATGTGGCAGCATCCCAATATTTTGCCTGACGTTTTCAGACGCATTAAGGCGGAATGTGCGCGTATTAGAATGGAACTAAAAAAACTTTCCGATTCAGGACGCTGAAAATATATTTCCGGAGTAGTTGCAAAGCAATGTTGTATGCACAACAATAATAGTTGTAACAACAACATGCAAGGGGGTGCGATATGGATTTCATTTTTATGCTTACGAGACAGGATATGACAATCGGGGATTGCCTTGACGTTTTCGATTTGATCGTTCCAACGGGTGTGACGCACATAGGATGTAAAGACGTTGGGGTCGATATCGAGACGCTTAGGGAGCTTATACGCCGGATAAAGGCGGCGGGCTGCACAAGTTATCTGGAAGTTGTGAGCACGACGCCGGAGGCATGCCTGAATTCAGCTCGCATTGCGGTTGACATAGGAGTTGAAAGGTTGCTCGGTGGAACAGACGCGGCGAACATACTGAAGGCCATAGAGGGGAGCGGAGTGAAGTATTACCCGTTCCCGGGGCGGCCCGAAGGGCATCCGACAAAATTAGGCGGGACTCCTGAGAGCGTAGCGGCTGATTGCGCGCGGTTCGAGAAGCTCGGATGCGCCGGCGTTGACCTGTTGGCATACAGGGCGTTTGAAGCAGACCCGCTGGATCTCGTTCGAGCGGCGCGCGGAGCGATGAAAGGCTATCTTGCCTGCGCGGGCAGCGTAGATTCGCCTGAGCGCATTCAGGCGCTCGCGGCAGCGGGAGCAGACGCCTTCACAATCGGATCTGCTATATTCGACGGTTCATTTTCAAAGCGCAAAGGATCGATTCTTTCTCAAATTAAAGACGTTCTTGCCGCTTGCAAATAAATTCAGCTTCATTGTGAGGTTCCCATGATCGTCGGCATAGACATCGGAACGCAGAGCCTTAAAGCGGTTGTGACGGACGAACGTTTGCGAACGCGCGGCGAGTCTTCACGCCCGTATGCAATAAGCTACCCGCATCCCGGTTGGGCGGAACAGAACCCGGCGGATTGGGAACAAGCTCTTGGGCAGGCGGTCGCTGATGCGCTCGCTCGCGCTGGCGCAATACCGAGAGATGTGCGAGCGATTGCAGTTGTCGGACAACTCGATGGCTGCATCGCGGTAGGTGGAAGCGGAGAAGCCCTCGCTCCTTGCATCATCTGGATGGACCGGCGCGCGGAGCGCGAGATCGCGGGAGTTTCCCCGGAAGCCGTTCGGCGGATTACAGGAAACTGTCTTGATGCTGGGCACATGGCCGCAAAAATCAGATGGTATCTTAATAATAAGCCAGGCGCCGCAGCAGTCCGGTTTCACCAGCCTGTTTCATACATAGTCAGCCGTCTCACAGGCGAACATGTAATGGACCCCGGCCTGGCTTCGACTACGATGTTGTATTCGATTGAACGGCGTGAATATGACATCAGCTTGCTCAATGAATTCGGGATAGATTCGAAGTTGTTGCCGATTGTCGCCGATGCGGCGGGTATCGCCGGACGTTTGAGCGCCGCGGGGGCGGCGATTTGCGGAATACCTGAGGGGACTCCGGTGGCGGTTGGAACGGGCGATGATTTTTCGACTCCTTTGGGAGCCGGAATAACGGCGCCGGGCAGCATTTCGTGCGTGCTTGGAACGGCTGAGGTTGTAGGGGCGCTTGACGAGCGGCCCAAGGTGGACATAGGCGGTCTTGTTGAGACTCATTGCTATGTCAATGGAAAATACTTCATAGAAAATCCGGGCTGGCTTTCCGGCGGCGCGCTTTCATGGTTTGTGAAAACGTTCAATTTAAGGAATGTCAGCGAGCTTGAGAGTCTGGCGGCGCAAGCGCCTGCGGGCGCAGATGGATTGATATTCATTCCGGCTCTGAGCGGGGCAATGGCGCCGGAGTGGGCGGCGTCGGCGAGAGGGTGCTATTACGGACTGACGCCGGCGCATGGGACAGCCCACATGGCGCGCGCTACGATGGAAGGGTGCGCTTTCGCAATGCGCGACGTGATCGAACGCCTTAGGGAACTTGGCACTGAGACGAAGTCCGTAACGTTGTTGGGTGGTGGAGCGCGGAGCGTGACGTGGGCGAGGATTCGCGCCGATATCGGCGACATCCCTGTGGAGATTCCAGACCGGATTGACACATCGCAACTCGGCGCGGCGGCTCTCGCTGCTGTCGCTTGCGGGATACAGCCGAACATTGAGGCTTGCGCCGGTCTCCTTCGAGGCGAAACAGAAACTATTATGCCGGAGCCTGAAAATCGTGAATTATACGAAAACGCTTATTCGTCGTATAGAAGGCTTTTTGAAAGTCTGAAACCAATGTTTAATAAACAAGATTAAAATAAAGAATAAAGGAGTTCTGCTAATGAAGCGGGACACAATAAAGGAAATAATTGAAGGAAAATATGCAGATCCGGATGGTGGGGCGCCTTTGTCTGTTCCAACACGGTCCGTTGTTATAGCGGAAAGCCTCGCAGGCATGGAAGCGGAAGCGGTCGCCGCTCTTAATCTTGGCAATAAATATGCTGTTGTGAGCGACGAAAATACTTATGAAGCGCTCGGCTCCCGAATTGAGCGCGCTTTGAAATCGATAGGCGCTGTTACGAGCGTGATGATGCTCGAAAAGCCGCATGCCGACATTGAAACGGTTGAGAGGCTTAAGGCTACGACAGCAGGATGCGACGCGCTTGTGGCGGTCGGTTCGGGAACTATCAACGATTTGTGTAAATATACCGCTGCGCTGATGGACAAGGAATATGTAGTATTCGGAACGGCGCCTTCAATGAACGGATACACGTCCGTCAACGCGTCGATAACCGTTGGCGGGCTGAAAAAGACTCTGCCTGCGATTGGCGCAAAGGGCGTTTTTCTGGATTTGAAAGTTTTGGCGGCTGCGCCGAAACGTATGATTCTATCAGGCCTCGGAGACAGCGTGTGCCGTCCGACAGCGCAGACGGACTGGCTGCTGGCGCATCTTCTGCTCGGCCAACCCTATCGCGAAGCGCCGTTTACGATTCTTGCGGAGTTCGAAGATGAATTGTTCGAGACATCCGGAGCGTTGGCGGCCGGGGATCTTGAAGCGATGGACAGGCTGGCGCGAACGCTGGTTCTTTCCGGTTTTGGAATGACAATATGCGCGGGAAGCCAGCCGGCGAGTCAGGCGGAGCATTTGATAAGCCATTATATAGACATGCTCGGTTCGCCAGATTGGCCTGAAAGTTTTCACGGCGAACAGATAGGCGTGACGGCTTTGACGGTGGCGCGATTGCAGGAGCGGATATTGGCGGGCGGAGCGCCGAGCGTGAAGCCTTCGGCGATAAGAGAAGCGGATTTGATAGAACGATTCGGGCCGGAAATAGGACCGCCCTGTTGGAGCGAGTTTTCTAAAAAGCGGCTTGACTCGTCTGGATCTGATGCGATGAACGAAAAGCTGCAAAAAGATTGGGACGGCATAAAGAACAGAATTTCGAAGGCGGCGTTGCCGTCGGAAGCGATAGAGAAGGCATTGCTACGGGCAGGAGCGTTCACAGCGCCGGAAGAACTCGGTTGGCCGCGCGATTTCTATAAAAAAGCCGTACGGCATGCGAGGGAGATACGCAACCGATACACTTTTTTGGACTTGGCGGGCGACGCGGGAATGCTTGAGGATATCGATTGAGATTGAGCGATAAAATGAAAAAATCCGAGCGATTAAATAAAAACGACAGGCAGGAGCGAATATTAGCCGAGCTTAGGGCGGGACCGACGGTGCGCGTTTCGGAGCTCGCTGAAGCGTTCGGAGTGACAACGGAAACAGTGCGGCGCGATATGGATGAGTTAACGCGTCGCGGGCTTGTCGACAGGACGTATGGCGGCGCGGCGACTCGCGCGATGGCGGCGGAACCAGCCATGAGAGAGCGAGATTTGTTGAGTGTCCCTGAACGAGAGCGGATAGCGCGGGCCGCTGTCACTTTTGTGGAGCCGGGCGATGTGCTGATGATAGACAACGGATCGACGACCGCCCATTTCGCGCGGCGTCTCGCGTCTGAAGGCTCGCGTCTGACTGTTATTACAAACAGTTATACAGTCGCCACAGCGTGCGGTCGAAATAAAACAATCCGCGTGGTAGTGTGTCCGGGCGAATTCCATCCCGATGAAGGCGGCGTTTACGGAGAGGACACGTTGGCGTTTATTCGCCGATTCAGAGCGGACAAGGCGATTATCGGCGCCGGCGGCCTTACTCCAGAGGGAGTGACGGACGTCGATTCAGGCGCGTGTTGGGTCAAGCGAACTATGATCGAAAGAACGGAAAGCCGATTTCTTCTTCTCGACAGTGGAAAATACAATGCGAAGCTCCTTGAGGTAGTTTGTCCGCTCTCCGATATAAATCAATTAATTTCGGATAAAGAACCGGTCGGGAAGTTGCGCGAATCGATAATCAAAGCTGGCGTCAAGGTTCTTAATGCAGATTAACCTGCAGCCATCTAACATAATTACAACTGCCGTATTCATTGCGAAGTTTATTAACAAGGCCAACAGGAGGCGCAATCGGAGAAATAACCGGCTGACGCTCATATGTTGTAATTAAAGCTATAAGAAATATAAAACAAACATGTTTTTGGTGTACATATAAAAATATTTCAGATATACTTTTTTTCTGTCTATGATGAATTGGAAACAATACATAATCGGAGTGTTGCTGGTATTGATATTGCCCGCGGCGTTGTTTTTGGGATTGCCGCGGCAAGGGGCGCGCCTGAGGAATGAAAAGGCTGCAATGCCGTTCAATCCGATTGAGGACATTCCAAATCCGTTTCGCAAGATTGCGTGGCTTGACGGGAAGTGGGAGTTCAAGCTGGCAGGCAGCGAAACGCGGCGCGTTGTCGCCGTTCCTCATACATGGAATACGATCCCGGGATTAGAAAATTACGAAGGACAGGCGGAATACCGGATAAAGTTCCGGTTGCCGCGCGCATGGAAGAAAGGCGAGATAAAGTTACATATCGGCGCTTGCGGAGGTCTATGCGAAGTTGCGCTTAACGGAAAACAGGTCGCAGTGAGTCGTCCGTCAGAAAGGTTCACGCCGATTGAGGCGGATGTCACCGGCGCAATTTTCATGAAGAAAGATAATCTGCTGATCGTAAAAATAGACAATTCTCCGCGGAGCGCCGGAATGCAGTTTGCGGGCGGCGAAAAAAATTACGGCGGAATAACGCGGGAAGTATATGTTGAGAGAAGCGGCAATATCAGGTTCGAGGAAGCGGCGATAGATTCGAGGCCGGAGGAGAACGGGACCGCGAGCGTGCGGATTAGGGCGGTTTTGGCGATGCCGCCCGGAGAGGCGACGCATGTTTTTGGCCGCATTAGCCGCGAGAAGGGGCCGGCTGTCACGGATTTTGATTTCGATGTGACGGCTGATGCGCAGGGGCAAGGTGTCATAGACTGGAGAGGTGGAATACCGAACGCGGAATTGTGGAGTCCTGAAACGCCGGCGCGCTATGAATTGACATTAGTGACCGTTTCAAAAGATGGCGATTCCGACGGCATCGAAAAGAAGTTCGGAATACGTCGGATAGAATTTAGAAACGGCGGTTTTTTTTATAATGGGGAACAGGTTACTGTGCGCGCTGTTGAATGGCGCGAGCAATTTCCTGGCAACTGGGGCCCGATAGTTACTCGCGCGATGATAGAGCGCGATTTTGAGAAGATAAGACTCGCCGGTTTCAACGCCGTTCGGTTCTCGCATCCGGTTCATCCGGCTGTTCTGGAATACTGTGATGCGAATGGAGTTCTTGTTTTTGAGGATTTTCCGCTATGGAAGGGAATAGGAGACGATCCGGCGGGAGAGGCGGCAAAGAGCGCAACGGATTCGTTGTGGCGCATGATTGATCGCGATCAGAGCCATCCGTCTGTGATCGGCTGGGGTATGGGGCGCGCGCTGAGAGCGGACGATGTTATAACAAACGACTGGATAATGTACAACGCGCAGACTTTGAGGCGCCGCGATCCCGGAAGGTTAATTTACGCTGATTTTAATGCGCCCGGCCCGGAAAGTAAGCCTGTAAGCGTTGATTTCATCCTTTTGAGCGAGTATCCGGGCTGGACAGGCGAGACGGTCTCCGGTTTTATGCGCGGTCTTGAAGCGAAATATTCCGACTTACGAGACAAACCATATGAATTATTGAAATACGGAGCAGGCGGAATTCCAGGCCGCGCGGGCGGAGTGAATATAAAAGGGACAGAATCAAATCAGTTGTTTAATCTAAGCCGGGTCGAGAGCTATATGCGCGACAATCCGGCAGCGCCAGGCTGGTTTGTGGACTCGTTTGCGGATTATGAGGGGCCGGAGATGGATCCTCGAGGCAGTGTGAATACTGTCTACACAGGGTTGCTAACGGCGGAACGTATGCCAAAACCCGCATTTCAGTGGTTTGCGGGTTTGGAAGACGACGGGATGACGTACAAGTTGTCACACATGCCGTTCAGGATGCCGTCTGCTGACCTGGCGGCGTTTTTACTGCTGCTCATTGCCGGGTTGGCGATTTGGAGCGGATTCAGCAAAATGTGGCCGGCGTTTATCGAGCCCGATCTGCTCGGGCCGAGCGAAGGCGACTGGAGATGGATCGCAAGGAATTTTATTCTGTTCGGGTTGCCGATGCTGCTGATAGCGGGAGCGGCTGCCTCTTTCGCCGCGGCAGGGTTGATGGATCTGCATCCTTTCGACCCCGGGCGGCTGCCGATTGCCACGATACAGGCTGCGAATGAATGGCTGCGGCCGTTTGCAATGCGGTTCGCGGCTCTGACAATTCTGCAGTTGGTTATGCTTATCGTGGCGGCGCTTATTATGGCGCTGTTTCTCGATGG
>Ga0172379_10004139_pt1 | contig 21881 bp, 18 predicted proteins | sample GrowelOW334metaG_FD_119756 | JGI IMG/M metagenome (GOLD analysis project Ga0172379, IMG submission 119756) | Groundwater microbial communities from an aquifer near a municipal landfill in Southern Ontario, Canada - Groundwater well OW334 metaG | ecosystem: Environmental > Aquatic > Deep... | reverse complement strand
GCTTTTGCAAGCGTAAGTTTGAACGGGTCATAAAATTCGTGAAGGACTTTCACCCAGTCCAAATGCTGCTCCTCAATTTTATCAAGCTGCTCTTCCATATATCGCGTGAAAGCAATATCCATTATCTGCGGGAAGAACTCGCTGAGCTTGTCGGTAACGACTTCGCCGATATCGGTCGGGGAAAATTGCCGCTCGTTCTGCTCGACGTAGCCCCTGTCCTGAATCGTACTGATAATCGAAGCGTAGGTACTCGGCCTGCCGATGCCTTCTTTTTCAAGAGCCTTGACTAACGACGCTTCGTTATAACGAGCGGGCGGTTTTGTAAAATGCTGCTGGGCATCTATATCAATAGCGGCAACCTTGTCGCCCTTCTTTACCGCGACAAGCTGCTGGTCGGCGGAACCCGTCAGCCAGATTTTTGTAAAGCCGTCAAAGACAAGCGTTCTGCCCTGCGCCTTGTAGAGGCATTTGCCTGTGTTCGTGTCAGCGGTAATTTCAAGCGTTGTTGTGTTCCACTGCGCTGCGGCCATTTGTGATGCGACGAATCTGCGCCAAATCATTTGATAAAGTTTGTATTGCTCATCGGTGAGCAAATCCTTTATCTGTTCAGGCACGATGTCAACATCGGTTGGCCTGATTGCTTCGTGAGCCTGCTGAGCATTTTTGCCGGACGAATAGAAATTCGGTTTTTCAGGCAGATATTCTTTGCCAATATTATTGCCAATGTATCTGCGGGCATCATTGAGAGCCTCGCCGGACAAATGCGTACTGTCTGTTCGCATATATGTAATCAGGCCGAGCGTGCCCATCGAGCCTAAATCAATACCTTCGTATAATTGCTGAGCGATTCGCATTGTCCTCTTTGCGGCAAAGCCAAGTCTGTTGGAGGCTGACTGCTGAAGCGTTGATGTGATAAAAGGCGCCGTAGGACGCGAACTTGAGCTTTTTTCGATAATGTCCGTTACGACAAAGGCTGCGGTTTGCAGAGCCTGATGAATTTTCTTCGCATGTTCGGCGTTGTCTGCGGAAAAAGTTTTGCCATCGACCGATGAAAGTTCCGCGTTAAACGCACTATGCGCGGCAAGCCACTCATTTTGTTCCGCAATGGTCGGACCTTTATCCTTATCATCTTTTTGGCCGATAAATTCCTGCCATTGTTTAATCAATTGATTTTGCTGAGCAAGCTGATTAGTGAACACAGCGGGTATGAGCCAATATTCTATTGGTATAAACGCGCGAATTTCACGTTCACGTTCGACAACCATTTTTACAGCAACCGACTGGACACGACCTGCCGACAGGCCGCGAGCAACTTTTTTCCACAATAACGGACTAATTTGATAGCCGACGATGCGGTCGAGGATTCTTCTTGCCTGCTGAGCATTTACTTTATCGATATCGATTTTGCCCGGCGCGGCAAAGGCATCCTGAATCGCTTTTTTGGTAATGGCGTTGAAAATGACGCGATTAGTTCTTTCTTCCGGCACGCCGAGTGTCTGCGCCAGGTGCCAGGCGATGGCCTCTCCCTCACGGTCCAAGTCTGTCGCCAGATAGAGCATATTGCAGTTTTTGGCGGCAGCCTTTAATGTGCCGACCAACTTTTTTCTGCCTTCGGTGATTTCGTAGGTAGGCTCAAAATTATTTTCGAGGTTCACGCACAGACCGGTCGAGGGAAGGTCGCGAACATGCCCCATTGAGGCGTGGACGATGAAATCATCGCCAAGATATTTATTTATAGTCTTCGCCTTTGCGGGCGATTCAACGATAACAAGATTTTTCGATGCTGAATTCTTTTTTGCCATAAGATAAGGAGAGATACAAACAGATACTGATATTGTCAAGAAAAAATGGTTTTTATCCCCAAATATCGGGCATAATCCGTAGTTTTAGAGATTTTTCGGCGGGATATTTGCACAAGGAGGCATTTAATTCGTATTATTTATAGGAAAGATAAAATATAGGAGGGTTAAACATGAATATGACCTTTGACATAAAGAGATTTGACCAAAGAATGCATCATTGGGAACATGATTTGCTGATTTCGTCGGAAAAACTAATGCATAGCGAGGTTTTCTGGGCGATGATAATTGTCGGTGCTTTTGTGGCGTTGATGATTCTTCTGGCAGTGTTCGCTCCGGCTGGAACAAGGCCGATACATCCGTATCCGCTGCCAGGTTTTCCGATGTATTAAGGCAGAAGCTGCGTGAACAAACGGTTGAAGTTCCTGATGGCGTTGGCTCTATGGGAAATTTGATTTTTTTCTTCATTTGACAGTTGAGCAACGGTTTTGCTTGATGCCGGCACAATGAAAAGCGGGTCATAACCAAAGCCGTTGCTTCCTTTTTGGGTTCGGCCAATAACGCCTTCGAGAAATCCATACGTTTCAATGAGAACTTTTTCTGGAGCCGCAAGACAGACCGAACAGACAAATCTTGCGGTTCTTTTTTCATCCGGCACATCTTTCAGAAGGCCAAGCAGTTTAGCCATATTTTTATGGTCGAGCAAACCTCTGTTCTTTTCCTTTTCACCACTAAATCTCGCTGAATTTACTCCAGGTGCGCCATCGAGAGCATCAACCATCAAACCGGAATCGTCAGCGATTGTCCAAAGGCCGGTCTGCTTTGCATAGCCGAGGGCTTTTTTGCGAGCGTTTTCTGCGAAAGTTTGCCCATCTTCTTCCACTTCAGTTATATTCGGAAAATCAGCAAGACTGAACCATTCAACATCCGCATTTAGCATAGCGGAAAGTTCTTTCATCTTGCCGGGATTTGTAGTTGCAACGAGGATTTTTCTTTTCACCACAGAGACACCGAGAAAAATAGAGTTATAAAACAAATCTTTTTATGCCATCTCTCAAAAGACGAACATTGAAATTTATCAAAAGGCCTGTATGCATACCAGCGAGTTTCATATATGTCAAAAGCTGTGCCTCATAAATAGGCAGGATAACATCAACGGATTTTAGTTCTACAATTAATTTGTTCTCGACCAGTATGTCTATCCTGTAGCTGCAATCAAGGTCGATACCTTTGTACTTTACCGGTAATTCTTTTTGAACGGTATGGTCGATATTATTAGCCGACAACTCAAAAGAGAAACATTTTTCATATGCGGACTCCAGCAGACCTGGGCCAAGGCCACGATGAACCTCTATGGCACAGCCGATAACTCGGCCGGTCAACTCATCGTAATCTTTTGTATTGCTCTGCATAAATCTATTTATTTTCTCTCTGTGTTTCTCTGTGCCTCTGTGGTGAGCGTTTTAACTCATCAATTTTTTCAGCAAGGCACGCTGGAAGTGGAGACGGTTCTCGGCCTGGTCAAAGACAATCGAGTTTGGACATTCCATCGCTTCATCGCTAATCTCAAAGCCGCGATACGCAGGCAGGCAATGCATAATTTTCGCGTTCGGAGCTATCGCCATAAGCGCACCATCAACAGCAAAGCCCTGAAAATCAGCAATTCTTTTTGCCTTCTCGTCTTCCTGACCCATACTAATCCAGGTATCAGTGTAAATCACATCGGCATCTTTAACGGCCTGCTGTGGATTATTGGTCTGTGCCGTCGTATTTGCGACAACTTCGTTAGTCCGGCTGATTGACCGCTCGTCAAGTTCATAACCCTTTGGAGAAGCAATAACAAGTTTCATCCCGAGCTTTGCGCAGGCAAAGGCAAGCGAGCGGGCAACATTATTGCCGTCGCCGATGTACGCGATTTTAACGCCTTTCAATTTGCCGAGGTGTTCGCGGATTGTCTGAATGTCCGCCATCGCCTGGCAGGGATGCGACCAGTCGGTCAAAGCGTTTATAACAGGAATGTCAGAAAACTTCGCAAGCTCGATAACCGTTTCGTGCGCGAAAGTCCTTGCCATAATGCCCTCGGCATATCGGCTCAAAACACGCGCCATATCCTTAATCGGCTCACGTTTGCCGATTCCGCCGATATCTTCAGGTTTGACATATATTGCGTTTCCGCCGAGCTGGGTCATTGCAATCTGAAAGCTCATTCGTGTTCGCAGCGATGGTTTTTCAAAAAGCATAACCAGACTCTTGCCGGCAAGGCATTTATCCTGTTTGCCTTTCTGGTAAAATTTCTTGAGCTTGTCGCTTAAGTCGAGAAGTTCGAGAAGTTCATCAGTATTGCAACTGCTAACCGAAAGAAAATCCTTCATAGTTCACCTGTTAAAAAACATACCGCTCCATTACTGTCGCGGCTCTGAAACCCCCAGCATAAAGCCGGGGGCTAACTACCATAGAAAAAATTATAAACTTTTTAAAACGCTGTCGAGAATTTTTATGGCCTTGTCAATTTCGCTCGCCTTGACATTCATCGCAGGCATAAAACGCAAAACCGTATCCTGTGTACAATTTATCCGAAGACCTTTTTCGAGGCATTTTGAAACAATTTCCGCTCCGGGCGATTTCAACTGAATGCCAATCATCAGGCCTTTGCCGCGAATGTGGTCGATTATATCATATTTCTTTTTCAACTGATTGAGCTTGTCGGAAGCATACTTGCCCATCTTTTGAGAATTTTCAATCATCGCTTCTTCATCAATCGCTTCAATCGTCGCGACCGCAGCGGCACAGGCGATACAGTTTCCGCCAAATGTCGAAGCGTGCGTGCCAGGCACAAGCGAAGCGGCAATTTCCGGTTTGGCCATCATAGCGCCGATAGCAGCGCCGCCGCCAAGTGTCTTTGCCAATGTGATAATGTCAGGCACAATGTCGTAATGCTGATAGCCGAACCATTTGCCGGTTCTGCCCATTCCGGTTTGTACTTCGTCGAGAATCATTCTTGCGCCGTTCTTGTCGCAAAGCTGACGAATCGCCCGCATATATTCCGGGGTTGCGACGTGAACGCCGCCCTCGCCCTGAATAGGCTCAATCATCACACCGGCGACTTCATCATCAAATGCTTTGGTCATCGCGTCAATATCGTTGAAAGGCACATAGATAAAGCCCGGCACAACAGGTTGAAAAGCCTCAAATTTTTTCGGTTGAGCCGTAGCGGTCATCGCGCCAAATGTTCTGCCGTGAAAACTGCCTAACGTCGTTATGTATTTATATTTTTTCTTTTCCGTCGAAATTCGAGCCAGCTTCAATGCGGCTTCATTGGCCTCTGCGCCGCTGTTGCAGAAAAAGCATTTGCCGCCAAATGCACGTTCGCTGAGCATTTGAGCAAGTTTCCCCTGAAGCTCTGTATAAAAGGTGTTATCCATATGCAGCAGAAGTTTTGCCTGCTGCTGAATGGCTTTTACGACCTTTGGATGGCAGTGGCCTATGCCGCTGACCGCCCAGCCGGGGAACAAGTCAAGGATTTTATTGCCGTCGAGGTCATATATATAGCTGCCTTTGCCTTTGGTTATAACCCGCGGCAATCGGCTGTAATTGCCAATCACATATTTTCCAAAAACATCTATCACTTCCTGAGTAGTCATTTCTATTATTCTTCCTTATTAAAAAAGCCATCGGCCATCAGGCCGATTCCATAATTTTGATTTTTTATTTTTAATCTTTGATTTTACTTTACTATCTGCGTTCCAATGCCTTCTTCGGTGTAAATTTCCAAAAGCAGCGAATGCTCAATTCTGCCATCTATAATATGAGCCTTGCCTACGCCGCCTTCGAGAGCGACTATACAGGCCTCAACCTTCGGCAGCATACCGGCAGTAATAATGCCAGTCTCAATCATTTTCTTTATCTCCGCTTCAGTTGCGCTGGAGATTCGAGTTTCCGGGTCGTTCACATCGGTACGAATGCCGTGAGTATCGCTGACGGAGACGATTTTCTCCGCTTCAACAGCGGAAGCGATTTTGCCCGCCGCAGTGTCTGCGTTGATGTTCAGTTTGCCGCCGGCCCGGTCAATCGCAATCGGAGCGATGACGGGGATTGTCCCGCTTGCGCAAATTGTTTTGAGCAACTGGCCATTGACGGATTTTACTTCGCCGACCAAACCAAGGTCGATTCTTTTGCCGGCAGAGTCAACTAACCGCAAAAGCTCGCCGAATAATACGCAACTGCTGAGCGAATGAAGCCCCATCGCATTACAGCCAAGCTGCTTTATCGTCTCGCAGATTGGCGTATTTATATCGTGAATCAGGGTATGTTCGACAATCGCCATTATGTGTTCGTCGGTATAGCGTCTGCCGTTGACCCATTGGGGTTCAAGGCCGGACTCATTCATCGCTCGAGTGATGGCTTTGCCGCCGCCGTGGACGAGGACCGGCTGAATACCCACGGTCGCCATAAAAACGACATCTTTTAGCAGTTTTTTCTGCAAATCGAGATCGTCTAAGACGCTGCCGCCGAGCTTAACCACAACTATTTTACCCCTGAACAGGCGGATGTACTCCATCGCCTCGACAAGAGCTTGCGCTTTTTCAATCGCTCTTTCCAATTCTATACTCCTGAAAATCAACTAAACCGGAAACGGCCAATTATATATAGGTTAGTAGTCAATAGTCAATAGACAGTAGAAAAAAGCTCCGCCAAAGACGAGTCAAATTCCTACTGACTATTGACTACTAATTGAACAGCGCTTCGACGAAGGTATCGGGGTCGAACTCGGCTATATCCTCAGGTTTTTCGCCTAAACCGACGAATTTGACGGGAATATCGAGCTGGTCTTTTATGGCGATGACGATTCCGCCGCGAGCCGTGCCGTCGAGTTTAGCAAGGAATATGCCGGTAACCTGAACAGCCTCCATAAACTTTTTGGCCTGCATAATGGCGTTTTGGCCGGTAGTAGCGTCAAGAACAAGCAAAACTTCGTGCGGAGAGTCGGGAATCTGCTTTGTGATTACAGTACGGATTTTGGTCAATTCCTGCATCAGGTTTTTCTGCGTGTGCAATCGGCCTGCGGTATCGATAATCAGATAATCGGCTTTTCTGGCAACCGCCGCGGAGCAGGCATCGAAGGCGACCGCTGCCGGGTCTGCGCCGGAAGCGTGCTTGACGATTTCAACACCGATGCGTCCTGCCCATATCGTTAGTTGCTCAACCGCTGCCGCGCGGAATGTATCGCAGGCGGCAACGATAACTTTTTCACCATTTCGGCTGAGAACATAAGCGAGTTTGGCGATACTTGTGGTTTTGCCGGAGCCGTTCACACCGGAGACAAGAATTACCGTTGTACCGGATGCCGCTGTATTAAGTTTGCGGTTCTGATGCGGCCAATAGTCCTTCATACATTCCTTTAAGAATGGAATGATGTCGTCTGTCTTTGCGATTTTTTTGCTTTTGTAAGCCGCTCGCAGGTCGGTAATGAGCTTATCTGTCGTTTCTACGCCGATGTCATCGCTGATGAGAGTTTCTTCCAATTTGTCTAAAAGTGAATCGTCAATGTCTCTGCCGAAAGTCAGAACGCTGGCCAGCGACGATTTGATTTTGTCGCGGGTCTTGCCCAAATGGCCCTTAATATAGTCCAGCGTCTTGGTAAAAATACCCATAATAGCTCCAAATCATTTAATTACGTTAAGGGCGGTATTTTAACACAGATAGGAAAAAATTAAATACCAAAATGACTGATTAAATCCTAAAAATTGGTTTTCCTTTGACAAAATCGGCCTAAAGCGGTAGTCTTTTGTCGTCAGGGACGGCATATCACAAGAAATTTAAAATTGAAAATTTAAAACTATTGGAGTCTGCGTATAGCAGACACTTTTTATATGGCACAAAACTCACGAGAGATATTTGAAGCAATTGTCGAACGGGTTAAAGTTCTCGACCCAGCCAACAGCCGAAACTGGTTCGACAGCCTTACGGTAAAAAATTTCGGCGGCGGTATGCTCGATATCGGCTGCTCGGATTCCGAAAGCGCAGGCTTTTTGCAGGATAACTGCATCGGCAGTTTTACAAGAGCCGCTCAGCAAATCACCGGTTATCTTGTGAGTATCACCTTCGGCGTAGATACAAAAGCCCAGAAAAATAATACTCCTCCCACTGCCCCCGGTGAAGCCCGCCTGCATCCTGATTATACTTTCGATAGTTTTGTCGTCGGCCCCGGCAATCGGCTGGCGCACGCAAGCAGTATCGCTGTCAGCAAAACGCCAGGCACAACATACAACCCGCTGTTCATTTACGGCAGCGTCGGACTTGGCAAGACGCACCTGCTTCACGCGATATGCAGAGAAACAAAAGCAAACATCGAAAACGCAAAAATACAATTTTTAAGCTGCGAGGAATTCGTCAACCGCTTCATCACCGCCATCGAACAGGGAACGCTTACGGAATTTAAAAATCTTTACAGAACTGTCGATTTGCTTGTAATTGACGATGTGCAGTTTTTGAGAGAGCGGGAACAAAGTCAGGAAGAATTTTTTCATACATTCAACGCCCTGTACGATAACCGCAGACAAATCGTCCTCAGCGCGGATTCAGCGCCCGGCGAAATACCCTCTCTACCCGAAAGACTTATCAGCAGATTCAAATGGGGTCTGGTCGTCAGAATAGATGCGCCGAGCTATGAAACGCGGGTCGCAATCGTGCAGAAAAAATCCAGGCTTCGCGGAATGGCGGTATCCGATGAAATAGCTGAGTATATCGCATCAAAAGTCAAAGCCAATATACGCGAAATCGAAGGCGCTTTGACAAGCCTTTACGCAATAGCGGCAGGCGAAGAAATTACCCTCGAAATCGCCAGAAAAGCTCTTGGCGACAAAGAATCCGCAGATAAAAACATCACCATAACAGATATCATAAAAGCCGTTACCGCATATTATGATGTCCGCCCTGCGGATTTACAGAGCAAAAAACGAAGTCAGAGCATCACAATGCCCCGGCAGGTTTGTATGTACCTTGCCCGAAGCCTAACCAACCACAGCCTTGAAGAAATCGGCGGCCATCTCGGCGGCAGAGACCACACAACCGTTATGCACGCCTGCGGAAAAATCAGCGATATGGAACAAACTGATGACAAACTCCAATCCCAGTTAGCTGAAATCACAAGAAGAATCGCAAAATAAAATCAGTCGTTGGTATTTGGTATTTTGTTTTATGCACCGCAAGCCGATTTATCGGTCTTAATTAAAAAATACATTCTAATACCTTTTTGGGCTTAAGAAACAGCTTTTCCCACAAACACTAAGGGCCTTTTTGCCCCGCTACCGCAAGCACAAACGCAAAAACCTTATTCGCCCCCGCATCCTTCAAAACTCTGGCGCATTCATTCAATGTAGCGCCTGATGTTTTTATATCATCAACCAGACAGATATTTTTCCCGCTAAAATTATGATATTTTCGAACAGCAAACGCATCTTTTATATTTTTCTTTCGTTCGGTATGAGTAAGACCTGCCTGTTGCGGGGTATAACGAACACGAACAAGGTCGGTATTAAACTCCGCATCGGGCATACTGAAACTTTTGGCAATCAGAGCGGATTGGTTGAAGCCGCGTTTAAAACGTCGCCGCCAATGCAGCGGCACAGGAACAACGAAATCAATCGGCTCAGAAAAATTCGCACGCTCAATTGCCCCTTGCGTCAAATCCGTAATAGGCCTTAACAGATTTGTTCTATTCACCAGCTTAAAATTGATTATCAAACTCCTCAAAGGCTCCTGATAAACGCCTGTGCAGGCGATGGAATCAAAGTGAAATGTCTGCTCCTGACAAGTCGGGCAGCCTGTCGGCAGTTTCGCATAAGCGCTTATTTCTTTTCCGCAGCGGCTGCAGTGCGAATCGACAATGCAGGCGTTCAGCCCCTGCCAGCAATCGGAGCAGAAATATTCATCGTCCTGACTTATGGGACAATCGCAAATTAGACAGTATTTATGATAGACAAGCCCCGTAAGCCCCTTTAACAACTTCCCTGCCGTTTGAATGATTCCTTTCATACGGAAAATTATAAAAACGGCGGCAAAAAAAATAAAGAAAATATGCTGAAAATCGCAAAATTCGGAGTGTTTTGTAGAGGCAGACCTGTGTGTCTGCCCACATTCAAGCGACAGAGGCAAAAAGACGTTGGCAGGCATAAAAACAGGGTTTTAAAAAAATATTTGACAAAAAATGTGATTTCTGGTACTATGCTCTTATTATGGTTCATAACGCTGTTAATTTTGTTTTTGGTTGGTGGCGACTCGTTGAAAATAGCTGACGGGCTGTGAACATAGTCTAAATACGAAAATTGCATAAAAAAAATACTTCACGGCTTGTCGGCGACGACGAGCCGTTTTTTTTGTATATTGTGCGAAAAAATTGTGAGAGTTTTGTAGGGTGGGCTCGCCTGCCCTGAGCTTGCCGAAGGGTCAGCCCACGCTGTCGTTTAGCCGTCGCCGGCACGGCGGCGTATTTTGTAGATTGTGAGAAAACTTATGACAGAATTAAATAAAAAAATAAACGAGGCGAAAACAGGCCAAATCGTTCCGTTGGTTCGAAAAATTGATATAGCCGAGCCGGTCGAGTTTTTCGCCAAATTAAGCGACTATGGCAGAAAACAGCACTGCTGTCTTTTGGAATCCAAAGACCATTTAGCTGGCGGAAACGGAGACGAACTTACCTTCGGAACGGCAAACCCGGCTTTATACATCAGCGGCAAAGACAGCGAATTTCAAATCCTCGCCCTTAGCAGCGTCGGCAAACGGATGCTCAAATACTTTGCGACGACAGGCAGGGAGAGATTTAACTTCTGCGAAAAAATAGACTTCAACGCCGACCGCATCACAGGCCGATTGAATTTAAACCACAATGTCGTCGATGAACAGAGCAGGTTAAAGGCAACGAATCAGATGGATGTGATTCGCGCGGTAAACTTCGCCTTTGAACTTTCGGGCAAACCTTTCAGAATTACCTGTGGACTGTTTGGCGCGCTTAGCTATGATTTTATTGACCAGTTTGAAAAGCTGCCGCCAAATAAGTCCGCCCTGCTGGATGTGCCTGATTATGAACTTTACTTCGCCGATAATATTTTCCTGATGGACCACAAAACCGGCGATGCGTTTGTGGTCGTCAACGCGATTATCACAAACGGCGACAGAGAACAGATTGTAAATGAAGCCGAAAGCTGTTTTGATTATTATACTAAGGCTTTGGAGAATAATCCTGAGCCTCGAAAGTACATAGGCAATTTGCCGGCAGCCGAAACAGACACTACTCAGGCGGAATATGAAAAAATGGTCGAAACCGCGAAGCAGCATATAATCGACGGCGATATTTTTCAGGTCGTGCTTAGCAGGACTATAATTGAGCCTTGCCCCGATGAGCCTTTGGATGTTTATAAAAGACTGCGAAAGCTCAACCCATCGCCTTATATGTTCTACATCAATACGCCAAACACGATTTTGACGGGCGCAAGCCCGGAACTGAATCTGCGGGTCAGCGGCACGCAAAATCGTCAGGTCGAAATCAGGCCTATCGCAGGCACAAAGCCGCGAGGCAAAGTAGATGGCAAGCTCGACCCGGACACCGACTTCAGATATGAAGCTGAACTTAAACTCGACAGAAAAGAACTGGCAGAGCATATGATGCTTGTCGATTTGGCGAGAAATGATATTGCCCGCGTCGCCAAAAAAAGCTCACGAATCGTCAACGAACTGCTTGTCGTCGAAAAATATGAATCTGTAATGCACCTTGTGAGCAACGTAAAAGGCATACTCGCTGAAGAACTCGACGCTCTTAGCGCATATCTGGCGACAATGAATATGGGAACATTGAGCGGTGCGCCGAAGATTGAGGCGATGAAAATTATCCGCCAACTGGAAAAAAATAAACGCGGCTACTATGGCGGCGCGGTAATGTATTTAACCGTTGACGGCCAATTCGATAGCTGTATAACTATACGGTCGCTGCAAATAAAGGATAATGCCGCTTATATCAGAGCCGGAGCGGGAATTGTTCACGACAGCGTACCGGCGACGGAATTTGCCGAAACACAGCACAAAGCTGGCTCCTGCCTTAGAGCGGTGAGAGGAAACTAAATATGAAAAATATAAATCCAAAAGTTTTGTTTATAGATAACTTCGATTCGTTCACATACAACCTCGTCGATGATTTCTGCAAGAGAGGCTGCGATGCAAAAGTCTATCGCGCCGACACGCCCCTTGATACGCTCAAACAGATTGCTGATGAATTGAATCCAGACCTGCTTGTGATTTCACCCGGGCCGGGCTGTCCATCAACGGCGGGCGTAACGCTTGAAGCTATCGGATATTTTCAGGACAGGCTGCCGATATTCGGCGTTTGTCTCGGCCATCAGTCAATCGTCGAATACTTCGGCGGAGTTGTCGGACACGCACCAAAGGTAATGCACGGCAAATCTTCAAAAGTCTCGCACAACGGCAAAGGAATCTTTGAAGACCTTGAAAACCCCTTCCAGGCGGGCAGGTATCACAGCCTTTGCGCAACTAAAATGCCGGATTGTCTGGAAACAACCGCAACCTGCGAAAATATCGTTATGGGTCTGCGGCACAAAACCAAACCAATTTTCGGCGTACAGTTCCACCCGGAAAGCATCTTAACCCCGACCGGCGGAAAAATAATACAAAACCTTTTGAATATGTCAGTTAAAATTGGGAGAGCATTGTGACAAAAATAACTGAATATCTCGAAATTCTTCTCGAAGGCGGAAACCTTAAATACGAACAGGCAAAAGACCTGCTTGACACAATTTTCAAAGGCGATGTCGCAGAGGTGCAGATTGCCGCGTTTCTGGCGGCAATGAGAATGAAGAAAGCTATGCCCGCCGAATTCGCCGGTCTGGCACAATCGCTTAGAGACCACGCCGTCAGGATTAAAGTGGATATTAAGAATTTGATAGACACCTGCGGAACAGGCGGAGCGTCTATTAAAACTTTCAATGTCTCAACCATCGCGGCATTTGTCGCCGCAGGAGCAGGCGCAAAAGTAGCAAAACACGGCAACCGCGCTATCACAAGCAAATGCGGCTCAGCGGATGTCCTCGAATCGCTCGGCGTAAAAATCGACTGCTCGCCCGACATCGTGGTCGAATGTATCGAAAAAGCAGGCATCGGCTTTATGTTCGCTCCGATGTATCACCCGGCGATGAAATTCGTTCAGCCGATAAGAAAAAGTCTCGACTTCCGCACAGCTTTTAATGTCCTCGGGCCACTTGCAAACCCGGCAGGCGTTACATCGCAGTTTATGGGCGTTGCCGAAGAATCGCTGCTTGACAGAATCGCTGACACACTCAAACTCCTCGGCACAAAGCGGGCAATGGTCGTCCACGGCAGCGGACTTGACGAGATAAGCACAACAGCGACAACAAAGGTAATCGAGCTGAAGAACAATAAGAAAACTTCCTACGAAATACACCCGGCAGATTTCGGCCTCGAATCGCCTAAAATAGCCGAGCTTATCAGCAGCAGCGCCGAATACAACGCAAACTTGGCAAAAGACATTCTTTACGGACGTAAAAAAGGCCCGGCAAGGGATATTGTGCTGCTGAACGCCGCCGCTGCGATAATGGTCGCCGATTTGGCCGATAATCTGCATCAGGGATTAAAAAAAGCAGACGAGGCTCTCAATTCCGGCGCTGCTGTTCAATGTCTGGAAAAGATGATTGAGATTTCAAACAAAAAAAATTAGAATGTAAATTTATAAATGAAAAATCCAAAAATTAAAATTTGCGGAATAACAAACGTCGAGGATGCCGTTAAGGCTGTTAAACTCGGCGCTGATTTGCTGGGATTTAATTTTTATTCCAAAAGCCCAAGATTTATCCATCCGCAGGAAGCCGAAAAAATCATTCGCAAACTGCCTGCTTATGTTGACATAGTCGGCTTGTTCGTAAATGCCGATGCCGATGAGATTCGCAAAACGTCAAGAAACTTAATGCTTAACTGGGTGCAGCTCCACGGCGATGAAAGTCCGGGCTTTTGCCTGTCGCTGGACAATATCACCGCACAAATCATAAAAGCGATAAGAGTGAAAGACGGCCGCGACCTCGAATACGCGAAAAACTTTTCAACCGATGCCCTGCTTCTCGACGCTTATCACCCCGAACTCTACGGCGGAACAGGCCAGAGGTTCGACTGGAACACGCTGCCGGAACTTACCGGCCACACATTCGGAAGAACATTTCTCGCAGGCGGCATAAACCAGGATAATGTCATCGAAGCAATGAGCCACGGTTTCTATGGCATAGATATATGCAGTGGAATTGAGGATTCGCCCGGAAAGAAAAATCATAAAAAAATGGAACTGCTTTTCAAAAAAATTAGAAGCGTTATTGCGTAAGAGAAAATAATTATGAATCCCGCATCTTCCAATACTCATTTAGTTTCTTTTAAGGTGTGGAGTATAAATAAATTTGATAATTTAAATATGAGAAGTAAAGTTTGAATTGAAAGAAGGTGCGGGATGAAAAACAATGGAAGATTCGGACAGTTCGGCGGCTTTTACGTTCCTGAAGTCTTAATACCGGCTCTGGAGGAAATGGAAGCCGCGTTCTATAAATTTTACAAAGACCCGCAATTCGTCGCCGACCTCAACACGCTCTACAATGATTATGCAGGCAGGCCGACGCCGCTCTACTACGCGACGCGATTCAGCGAACTTGTCGGTTTCAAAGTTTATATCAAACGCGAAGACCTCCTCCATGGCGGCGCACACAAAGTCAATAACTGCCTCGGACAGGGATTGCTCGCCAAATATATGGGCAAAACAAAACTCATCGCAGAGACCGGAGCAGGCCAGCACGGTCTTGCGACATCAATGGTCGGCGCGCTGTTCGGAATGCAGACAAAAATTTTTATGGGTTCAATCGACATTGAACGTCAAAGCGTCAACGTCCACAAAATGCGGCTTTGCGGCGCGGAAGTTATCAGCATTACAGGCGGAACACGCACATTGAAAGACGCAATCAACGAAGCCCTGCGATACTGGACATCAAACGTGGCCGATACATTTTATATGTTCGGCACAGCCTGCGGCCCGCATCCCTATCCAACAATCGTAAAACATTTTCAATCCTGCATAGGCGCCGAAGCCCGCAGACAATGCCTTGAAAAACTCGGCAAACTGCCCGATATCGTTACCGCCTGCGTCGGCGGCGGAAGCAACGCTATCGGAATTTTCAGCGCATTCGTTGACGACAAAAACGTAAAACTCGTTGGCGTTGAACCGGCAGGCAAAGGAATTAAAACAGGCAAACACGCAGCTCCGCTAAACGCCGGCAAAGTCGGAATCCTGCACGGCACAAAAATGTATCTGATGCAGGACAGTGACGGCCAAATCCTCGACACTGAATCAATCTCAGCAGGCCTCGATTATCCGGGCGTTGGGCCCGAACACTGCCTTTTAAGAGATAACAAACGCGCTGAATATGTCGCGGTTGAAGACGATGCTGTACTCGAAATTTTTGACATCTTTACAAAATGCGAAGGCATTCTGCCCGCGCTGGAAAGTTCGCATTCGCTTGCGTGGGTATATAGCCAAAGAAAGAAATTGCCCGCCGATACCGTTGTTATTGTCAACCTGTCCGGCAGAGGCGATAAAGACGTTGATATCGTCGAAAGAAACAAAATTAAATAAATCTCTTTAACCTCTGTGTCTCTGTGGTGAGAAAAAAATGAAAACATATAAACAAACTTTTGCGGAATTAAAACATCCTGCTTTAATACCTTTCTTTGTATTAGGCGACCCTGACTTCGACACAAGTTTTGAAATTATCAAAGCCGCCATCGATGCAGACGCCGATATTCTTGAACTTGGCATCGCCTTTTCCGACCCTATTGCCGATGGCCCGACAATCCAGAAGGCCGACATTCGCGCTTTGGCCTCTGGTATGAACATCGCAAAAGCAAAGGAGCTAATCAAAAAAATCAAGGCCTACAAAGACATTCCCATGGGCCTGTTGATGTACTACAACCTCATTTATCAATATGGCACGGAAAAATTCTTCGCCGATTTCGCCGCCGCTGGTGTCAACAGCGTCCTAATCGCCGATTTGAGCATCGATGACGCTGACGAAGTTTCCGCTCCTATGAAAAAGGCCGGGCTTGATACGGTTTTTATGATTACGCCAAACACAGAAACAGAACGTGCAAAAAGAATCGCTGAAAAATGCACGGGCTTCATCTACACCGTTTCGCTTTTGGGCGTAACCGGCGGGCGTGACCAGTTATCCGATATGGTCAAACCGCTGATAACCAGATTAAAGGCGATAACCAAAGTTCCTGTCTGCGTCGGTTTCGGCGTAAGCACACCACAGCACGCAAAGTCTCTCGCTCAAGCGGGTGCAGACGGAGTTATCATCGGCTCAAGAATTGTTAAAATTATCGAAGACAATTTGAACGATAAAAAATCAATCCCCGCTAAAATCGCGGAATTTATTAAACAAATAAAACAGGCAATCTAATTTTGGGTTCAGAGCCGCGACAGTAATGGAGCGGTCATTCTTTTTGGGGTTAGCCCCGGCATCACTATGCCGGGGTCATTAAAATATCATCGGCGTAGCCGATTCCTTCTACTGACTACTAACTATTGACAAGCAAATACGCCCTCAATAATTCGGCAACGCTCCAGGCTTGAGCGAAAGCTCCGCCGGGCTTGTGAGGCGAATCGCCATCGAAAACCTCACTGACAGAACCGATGCATCCATCATTTCTGAAATGATTCAGCAGCGGCTCGATAATGCCTGCGCATCTTTTCTTGCTCTGCTTGCTGTTATTATTAACTTTTAGATATGCCTCGACAAATCCGCCAATCAGCCATGGCCAGACCGTTCCCTGATGATAGGCCGCGTCTCTTTGTTCGGCGTTGCCTATATATTGACCTTTATACCTGCTGTCCTTCGGCGTTAATGTCCGAAGACCAAACGGCGTTAAAAGTTCACGCTCAACACAATCAACGACCGCTTTTTGCTGAACATCAGTAAGCGGCGAAAACGGCAGCGATACCGCGAATATCTGGTTCGGCCTGATGCTCGAATCCTTGTATTCTTTAGTTACGCAATCGTATAAACATCCGCCCTCTTCGTTCCAGAAACAATTACGAAAACTTTCAGCTATTTTTTCAGCCATATCGCTGAAATGCTTTGCCGCGACTGCATCCTTATTATGATAAAATTCCGCTGCGTTGCATATCGCGTTATACCAAAGTGCGTTTATCTCAACCGCCTTGCCGTGCCGAGGCGTAATCGGCGTATTGCCGACTTTCGCGTCCATCCACGTCAATTGCGTATTAATATCTCCGCCGGTTATCAGGCCATCTTCATCAGCCTTTATATCGAATTTCACGCCATTCTGATAAGAATCAATCACCCACCGAACGACAGGCATCAGCCTTGATGAAAAGGTTCTGGCGTCGCCGCTTGTTTTGTAATACGCAAAAGCCGCGTGTATAAACCACAGCGACGAGTCTATGCTGTTAAACTGTGCCCCGCTGTTATACTCGCCGAAGCAGTTCGGAATCATACCATCATCGGCATTATACGCGAAATTCAAAAGCACATTGGCGGCGTCATCAAATCTTCCGGTGCAAAGCAGCAATCCTTCCAGAGCGATAAATGCGTCTCTGCCCCAGTCCATAAACCACGGAAAACCGGCAAGAATGGATTTTGTCTTCGCCCTGTCAGCCTGCCGGTCTATTATAAATTCATCGCCGCTTATCGCAAGCGACTGAACAATCGGGTCTTTACTTTTTACACCGCCGAGAACCTGCCTTTGCTGAAGTTTTATATCATCTATAATTACATCGACATCAAGGTCTGCCATTTTCTGCGCCATATCAGCGCCGCCGAATCCAGCCCACAAAACAATTCTCACCGGCCCGTTAATCGTTCTCCTGAAAACGCCAGGCGAAAACAAATCCTCAATATAATCATAGCCCCTGGCCTTTTCCTGTCGATATGCGAAATTATTCCACCACTGCTGCTGCTCTACAAACGCCATTTCATCTGTCGCGAGAAAAAGCTGACCGTTACAGGATTTATTTTTGATTGTTAAAAACTCGTCGAGCCACTCAAGAGAAAAATCTCCTGACGCTCTTTTAATCGCGTGATAGTCCCTCATCGCAGCTAATGGCCGAACGGTAAAATCAAAACTTTCCTCTATATCATTAAAGTCGTAACAAATCGCGACAATATCGCTCTCGCCAAGCAGATAAATGCTCTTTGTCATATTAAACTGATTGGTCTGATACTCGAAATGAACGCCGATGTCTTTTCTAAAACTTATCGGCAGATGCTCGACCGGCTCGCCTGACGGCGGGGCAAATTCACAATGGCTTATATTATAACTGCCGCTATGCGTATGAATCGTCTCCACGCATCCGCTCAGCGCGACAATTCGCTGCGAAGGCGGCGTCAACGAACCGACCAAGAGAGAATGATACCGCCTTGTATTAACGCCGTTAAGCGTTCCGCTGGCAAAGCCCCCGCGCTTATTGGCCAGCAGCCATTCGGTCTCAATCATATTCTCATATTTTCCTGCCATATCCGCCTGGCGGTCTGTCCTGCTATGCTGTTCTGCTAATTGAATCAATTGTGTGTTTCCTGCAAATAAAACTTACCGGCTATTATAACATCTGCCAACTGCTAAGAAAAATAAATTATTATTCGATTCCCCACCCCCGTCATTGCGAGGAGGCCTATAGGCCGACGCGGCAATCTCTTTTCAAATTTGCAATTTCAAATTCGTATGGTTAGCCCCACACCAGCTTTTATTCATCTTTTCCAGGTGCGGCGCCATTAAAATCGCATCGCCGAAGGCGATTCCGCAAATCTTCATTCTTCATCTTTCAATCTTCAATAGTTTTTTACTGCTGACTGCTTCTTTCTTCTTGTATCTTGTTTCAAGGTTTCTCATTACATTCATAAAATTGATATAGGAATCATAAGGGGAATCGTATGGATTGAAATACTTATGTACATCGCCGTCGGCGAAATACTTAGTGCACATATAATAAAAATGGTCGCTGGTTTGGAGTTTCCGCCAGTCGCTCAGGAGCTTTCCATCTTTCGCCTGCTTGACATTAGACTCCATTCGATAAAGCTCGTGCAGGGCATTGGACTGCATAGAATTGCCAAGCCAGGCTGACAAATCGCGTTCCGTATCCGCCCAGCTTATAAGTCCGGGCACATCAACAACATCTGTGGCCGGATAAGCCGCTATAACTTCGCTCGGTGTTTTGAAATTATTATCGGGATTTTTCATAATCTCTCCGGGCAAATGGTGCATAAAATCAAATATGCCCGTATCTTTCCATTGATGCTCCCCGAAGGTTTCATAATCCATAAACAGATTTACGACATAACCGTTGCCGTTGACTCTGCTGACCCAGTCGCTGTATTTGCCCGCCATTAAAGGCCATTCATTCCAGCCACGATTGGAAAATCTAAACGCTATGTCATCGCTAAGAGCATAATTTTTCAGCAGCAGCTTAATTCTTTTATTCCGCGGCGAATTGTAAATAAAGTTCGGACTTCTGCCGCCGAGTATCCGGTCAGCGCCTTCGGTTATAACGCCGTCAAAAACGCCCATAGATTCTATCGCATCGGTAAGGTCGTTGCTGTAAATAAGTTCGGTATTCCTGAAAACTCTCGGCGTGTAGCCGAACATTTTTTGTATCGTGTCGCTGTGCTTTTGAATCTGTTCTTTGAATTCATTGCGGGAATAAAGGAAACTCAGACTGTGATAATACGTCTCAGCCAGAAATTCCACACAGCCGGTCTGCGCAAGAGCGTCAAATGTGCTTATCACTTCCGGCGCATATTCCGCCAACTGTTCTAACAGCACGCCGGTAATACTGTACGCAACCTTGAACCTGCCCTGATGTTTTTGTATCAAATCCAAAATCAGCCTGTTTGTCGGCAGATAGCACTTATTGGCGACCTTTCGACAGATTGACTTATTTTTAAATTCGTCAAAATACCGGTGGTCATGGTCGAAAACCGTATAGTGCCTCAGCCTGCAAGGCTGATGAACCTGAAAATAAAAACATACTGAAGGCATATCTTCATCCTATCGGATTAAAATAAAATATCAAAAATTAAAAATCAAAACTGAAGAAGTCATCGCAGTATCGCTGCGATTCCACAATTTTTATTTTTTATCTTTTATTTTTGATTTTTTTCAGACGCAAGTCGGTTCACAAACAACCTGATTATACACCGCCAAGCACCTCTGTGCGGCATCTTCCCACTTGAGTTTTCTTACTTCAAAATTCCCATGCTCCCTGAGCGTCATTTGCAGGGGCGGATATTTCAGAACCGCGACAATTTTATTCGCTATCTCATTGACATCCCAGAAATCAGCCTTCAAAACGTGCGTCAAAACCTCCGACACGCCGCTCTGCCTGCTGATAAGCACGGGCACATCGTGATTCAATGCCTCAAGCGGAGCAATCCCAAACGGCTCGGAAACGCTCGGCATTACATACAAATCCGCCATTTCATAGACCCTGCGAACATCCTCGCCGCGTAAAAAGCCGGTGAACAAAACCTTGCTTCCGATGCCAAGCTCTGCGGCAAGCTCAACGGTCTTTCGCATCATATCGCCTGACCCGGCCATAACGAATTTTACATCGTCCATTACCTCAAGTACCTTCTTGGCCGCGCCGAGAAAATACTCAGGCCCCTTCTGCATCGTAATTCGACCGAGAAACAGTACGATTTTCTCGTCTTTTCTGATGCCTATTTTGCCGAAATTCAGGCCATTGCCGTTTCTTTCAACGCCGTTATAGACAACCTCGACTTTATCGCCGGTGATGCCATATCGGCTTATAATTATATTCTTTGTCAGATAGCTTACTGCGATAATTTTATCTGCCGCGTGCATCCCGGCACGCTCGATATCGTAAATCGTCTGATTAACGTGTTCGCCGCTCCTGTCAAACTCGGTCGAATGAACGTGGACAACCAATGGCTTACCTGTAACTGCCGCAACCGCCACACCAGCGGGATAGGTCATCCAGTCGTGAGCGTGAATAACATCAAAATCATCCTGCATCGCCAGCCTAACCGCGGCAGCAGCATATCGTTGAACCTCAGAATGCATATCGCCGCAATAATGACCTACCGCTTCTGCTTTTGCCTGTTCAGATGAACAGACAAAATTGCAGCGGTTTTGTTTTGCGCGAATCAGCTCCTCAATTTCGTGTTTAAAACTCTCTGCCGTCTCATAAGGCCGCAAAGGAGAATCAATCATTTTAATTTTGATATTCTTAAGATTCAGCGCGTATTCTTCCTCCCAGTTGAGTTTTTGATAGTTTATATCCGCAGGTGTCCTCATTTTCACATGCACGGAGTCCCCACATCCGCTTACAGGCCGGGGCAATACAAAGGTTACCTCAAGCCCAAGCTTGCTCATCGCCTTTGTGAGCCCAAAGCAGGCGGTGCCTAACCCGCCGCTAATAAAGGGCGGGAATTCCCATCCAAGCATGAATATTTTCACGACCCCTCAGGTCTCCGGAAAAAAATTAAGGAAAAATAACGGTATTATACAGTGGTATAATCGGTATTTTGCCGCCTCAAAGTTTAAAAAATGTTCCTATAAAATCAAATTATCAGTATCGCCAGACAGGCTTTTATATGATTTATCGGACTTTAGAACAAAAAAACTGCGAAAAACAAACAAAGACGACAAAAAAACTGCTAAATCACCCCATTTTGGAAAATTTTCGGTCTTTTTCGTAAATGAAAAAAGCCGGCATCCAAATATGGAATGTCGGCTTTTTTTGAATCTGTAAAAATCTATTACAGGTCCTGTGGCTTGAGAGTGCTTCTCTTGTTAGCCTTTGTTCTTTCGCAAGCAATGTCAAGAAGACAATACAGCTTATCGCTGATTGCGCCCAAAGCGTCTGCAGATGTCATCATCTTTTTCGCTTTGACATAAGCTTTGATCTTGCTGGCGACTACCAATGAGTCTCTTGTCTTGCCCTTTGCTGCTGCTTTTTTCTTTGCCATGTTAAAAACCTCCATGCAAAAT
>Ga0172379_10004138_pt1 | contig 21884 bp, 11 predicted proteins | sample GrowelOW334metaG_FD_119756 | JGI IMG/M metagenome (GOLD analysis project Ga0172379, IMG submission 119756) | Groundwater microbial communities from an aquifer near a municipal landfill in Southern Ontario, Canada - Groundwater well OW334 metaG | ecosystem: Environmental > Aquatic > Deep... | reverse complement strand
GCAAAGACGGCGAAAAGAGTTATTTAAGGGGGCACTTAGAGAGAATGGCAAAAGGTGAAAATCCTTATCATGATGATAAACAAGGTGTTCGTGAAGCCCTTTATCCAGGATGGGAAAACGAAGATTTTCAAGATGCTTTGAACGAACTGGATGGTGAGCCGGGGATTTGCACCCGCACGCGAGAAGGAATAGCGCTTTTAATTGATGGAATCATAAATTTTATTGAAACCTCTAAATTAGGCGGCACATTCTTTCTTAAAACAGAGGGGAAAAATGATTATGAAGCTAAAGCATCTATAATAAAAGAACTGAAAAAAATCAAAAATCCAGATAGAGAAATGGTATTTGGACTAAAAAGGACAATCACAGTTACTGAACTTATTTTAAGTTTAGAAAGTGGAACCGCGCTAGGATCACAATTCGCAAGAAGATGTAGAGAAGGATATAATATGTTTGAAAAAAGACTTGAACATTTTCATGACCACAAAGAAATAGGAGAAAAAATCAGAAGTAAACTTGCCAAAATTTTAACTTAAAAAAGCTCTCTTAATGGCTTTTCAGGACCAAACTCCGTAGTCGTGTCCTTTTTGACCCTAAGATGCATCATCAGTTTGCCGGCAAAGAAAGAAAGAAATATTTTTTCAACACCGGTATCCCTATCCATGGAAGATCCTCGAGTATTACACCTATTTATAAGACCCTTGTTTATCAAATTTGCCCTCAGGTGAGGCAATAATTGCGGAGCTACAACATCTAAACACACAAGTCCTTGTAGACCGTTGATTATTTCAAATCTGGTAACAGTTACAATTTCAAAAGCCGGATTCTCAACAATAGCTTTAACCTCAGGAACTCCTTCAACAATAGATTCCCAGCTCGGTGGCACATCGCAACTCACAAACCTATCCATTGGATTAACTTTTGCCATAAAACACGTTAAAGGTGACCAATTGTATATGCATATGCCATTAAAGTCAAGATGCTGTTTCTTAAGAATTATCTTGCAGTCAAACTTGGCACGTTTTATTATATACCCCCTGTAAACAAGAACATGGGAGAATCATTAAAAATACCTAATCACGGATTTAGTCTTGGGGAAGACATGGCAATTGCTATGCTCGCTGCAAAAGAAGCAGGCTTAATCATGATAAACGGATACGATAAACTGCAAACCGTCGAAGAAAAAGGCATAGGGGATTTAGTAAGCAAGGTGGATAGAGATTGCGACGCGGCCATCCAAAGCAAATTACACGGGATGCTGCCAAATGACGATGTTCTATCTGAGGAGTTGGCACATGACACCAAAGAGAAAGGACAACGCCTTTGGGTTGTTGACCCCTTGGACGCAACGGCTGCTTATTTATTCCGAGCCGGAAAGGACATTCCATCGGTTATGATTGCATTGAGGGAGAATTTTAGGACTAGATTGAGTGTAATTTTATTTCCACTCACTGGTGAATGGTTCTACGCAAAAGAAGGAGAAGGAGAAGGAGCCTTTAAGGACGGCCAACGCATAACAACGGAAGGGGTAACCAAAAATCTAAAAGAAGCTTGGGTGGAAACAAATCATTATCGAGATATATCTTTTGAGACCCCAGCCTTTGCTGAGCTATGTAAAAAACTTCGATCCCCACAAGGTCCTAGAGAAGTTAGAAGCTTAATGCCAAGCGCCGGCGGCATAATCGCGAGAATAATAGATCAGCAAAAAAAGATTGCCGCAATAATACATGACAACAATCCTGATAGAGTTAAACAAGCCCCTTGGGACATAATTCCTCCACAATTATTGATTAAAAAAGCCGGCGGAATAATGGTTAACTTTAAAAATGAAGAAGTTGACCCATTTAAGCCCGAGCCATACATAGCAGCCGGAAATGAAAAAATAGCCACAGCGATAGTTAATTTATTAGCAAAACAGCCATTTTAATTATTTTTCCAGTAATGCCATAATTTTCGCATTACAGTCCTCGCAAAACACATCTGCGCGGGAATCATGATAGCGAGCGACTCCTTTTGAAGAATTTAAACCACGGCTTCCTCGATTACGAGTTATCATTGGACAATATTTTCTATAATCAGGAGCAAGTCTAGTAAAATGATGAGCCAATCCAAATAAATGACCCAATTCATGAATAATAATGCCTCTAGTTCTGCTTAAAATTCTTTCCAAATCATCTTTTTCAGAGCATTTCAAAATATCAGATCTTGTAACCAAAGTAGTTTTATTACGAATATCAGCGCATCCTCCGGCCATAAAACCAGCATAACTTAATATTCGGTCGGTGATAATAAGTCCATGAGAATTATAATCAATTTTAGCGCCAAAATCTCTAAGAATTCCTTTTCCTGGAATTGCATAAACCCCAAAATTAGGAGTTCCAAATAACGCATCAGGGGCATATGTATCCTCTGAAATTAATTGAGTACCGACATCCTTATCCAAAACTTGTGTTGTAGAATAATAGCCTTGAAAAGCAGGTAATGTAGAATTTCCATATGCCATCAATTCCTCCTCAGTAAGAGATGTTTCAAAAGGTAAAATTACAAGATTTTTGGCCAAATGATATCAGTTATTTTTAAGAAGCGTATAGTACACTAAAACAATAAAATGTCAAACAGCGATTTACCCACGACTAGGCAATCAAAAACATCATAAAATAAACAACAAGGGTGAGCGAATACTCACCATATAATAATTAACGATTTTTGTCGCGGGAATTTTGTTATGCAATGTGGCATTTTTGGCTTGTGTGTGCTAGATTTGGAACGAATAATGATTGCAAAAATCGTTCAGGAAATTTAATTTTATTTCAATCAAAATTTAACCCCAATCATTATGAAAAAATCGTACAAAAAACTATCCGAAAAAGACAAAACTCTTCACGCGCAATTTTCCCGTTATGGCCGCAACGCACGTGAATGGATGCGAAAGTGTGCTTTGCTGTTGCCCGAAATCGAACGGAATCGGGTTTGGGAGAAAAAAGGGTTTGACGATATCTATGAGTATGCCGCAAAACTGGCTGGCATGGGTCATGACGCGGTGAACGACAGTTTGAGAATTTTGAAAAAGATTGAGGATAAGCCTGAATTGATGAAAGTTGTGGAAGAAAAAGGTTTGTTGGCGGTGAAACCGGTGGCCACGATTGCGACTCCTGAAACCGCGAAGTTTTGGGCAGAGAAAGCGAAAATTATGAGCAGACACACGCTTGAAACTTATGTCAGGGAACTAGTAAAACAGGAAGGGGTGTTATCTAAAAATAGTAATCAAATCATTATCGGTGAAGATTATTCTGAAACAAATGTCACTATCAGTCAAAACGGCTTGTTCATGCTAAAAACTGACAATGTTGGCCGTTCCGGAACGGCGGAAATCCCTGATTTTCCGCAGCAGGAAGCCATTACGATTTTGGTTGATAACGAAATTGCAGAACAATTAAAAAAGCTGAAGGGTCAGGGCGATTGGAATGAATTAATAAAAGAACTCCTAAAACTGCGCGAGGAAAAACTTACTTCAGAACTCAAAGAAATTGAGCAAAAAGAAATTAAAAAAATAATAAAAAAGAAAAATAAAATAGTGGTTGCCGTGAAACAAAACGATGGCAGCGAAATCGAAGGCACAATCTTAAATGAAGGAACGAAAACGACAAAAGCCATGATGGCGGCAGCAGAACAAAATAATGACAGCAGCGAAACGAAAGTCCACAAAAATGAGCTATACAAAGCCAAAAACCATCAACCGTCATCCAGAATCAAAAAATATGTCCTACATAAAACCAATCACACCTGCGCCTTCCCCGGTTGCACAAAACCTGCCGAACATCTGCATCACACAGAGCGATTTGGAATATCTGGCCGGCATGACCCCGACAAAATCATTCCGTTGTGCAAAGAACACCACGAACTCGCGCATGACGGACTTATTGAAAACGAAGACGAGCAGCCGAACGAATGGGGAATAAGGCTCGAGGCAGATATGACCGACTACAAATACACAATTGATCAACAGGTGGCGAAATACCGACGAAATTAGAAATTATGGGGAGTGGTGATAAGTTTTCTTGGGTAAGGAATAGGCAAAAGGCACCCCGGACATCAACAGGAATGTGGATGAAAAAGCTTCTAAAAGCCTAATTCAAGGCAATAAAAGGACATTGACAAAACACTCTTTTAGTCATACAATGCCCACTCTTTACGATTTAAAAATTTAACAGATGATATCAGCACCAGGGCATGATCCGTCAGAGAAGGACAATGAAGAGCAAAAGCAAGAAATAATAAAAATAGAACTAATAACAGGAGACAGAGCCGAAGCTTTAATGCAATTTTGCAGAGAACACATAGGGCTGGGAGGGGAAATGGAGTCGGTAGGGCTAGAAACGCTTAGGCCATTACCAGCACCACCAGACGTTCAAAGACAATATTGGGAGGGGATTTTCAAAATAGTGGAATTAATAAAAGATACCGGCAGGGTGGAAATGGGGAGAGAACTTTATGATATGTTCCAACAATGCGCAAAAATACAAGGCACAGAACTCGAAAAAATTCTGGCAATCATTATTTTCCAAGAAAAAGAAGGTAAACGAATAGTGATAGAAAATCTTTTGAAGTAGTAAAACAATCTTCTACTCGTCAAGATATAATAAAGTATACTAAAATATAGTATTTATCGGTTAAATTAGCTAAAAAAGCAGAAGTTAGTCCAAATACGGTAAAACAAAATGGTATTGCAAAAAATATCCTACGGCTATATAAATTGCGTAGATTCATCGGGCGTTAAGTAAAGTTATTTAAAAATCGGAGAGTATTGAAAAACACGGTAAGAAATGATATAATTTAGTATTGTTAAGTAAAACATATTAAATTATATTAAAGTTAATGATAGAGAAGTATCTTACCACAGAACAGGTTGCCAATATTCTTCAGGTTCACCCACTTACGATCCTAAAGTTCATTAAACAAGGAAAGTTGAAAGGGGTGAAAATCGGTAGGGTTTACAGAATCCAGGAAAACGACGTTAAGCAATTTCTCGATGAAAGAAAAATGATGCACGGGAAGAAAGAGCAAGCCAAGCCGGAGATAAAAACGAGAAAGGAGGAAATAATCGATGTTGAGGTTAGAGGAGGAAAAAAAGAGTTTAAGACTGACGACGGTAACTACTACATTATATAACATAAAAATGATCATCCACTGTCTATCCTGCGGAAAAGCAATATCGAGCGAAAAGCCCAGCTGCCCATATTGCCTCTCAGAGATAAGCGACCTGACACTGGAGATTAACGGGATGGAGACAAAGTCGAAGTTGAAAGAGAGAATGAGAGACCTAGTGCTGGGATTCGTACACCACACATGAGTGTAACGAATGTGCTTGTATCACGTATTTATTAGCCTATTTTATAAAAATCTTCAATGCCCTAGTTCGTTTGCCCACGAACTAATCCCCGACCAAGGTTGGGGAAAAAATCCTAGAAAAGCCCTAGAAAAACTCCTCAGAAAGGAGTTTTTCTTTATGTAAAGCGCTTAGCCGGAATTAACCCTGATTTGACCGGTTAGTCTTCATTTACCTTGTCGCTGCAGCTGTTTACCGCATCCAAGGCCGCGTAGCTATCGACTATCGCTTGATCCATGCGGTTCAATTCATCTATAAACACCATTCCGTTCGCGTCGGAGAATAAGTACTCGACTTCGGATCTTGCGCCGGATTTTGCCATAAAATTTGCCATTTTCTGGTTTGCATCGACTGTGTTGAGCAATTCGCTGAATCGTGAGTTGGTTGGGGCGCCATTATCTTTTTTATCATCAGTGAACGGTTTAAGTTGCGATTCTATTTGAAAAGACTCCTCTCCGAATTTTTTCTTAAGTTCTTCTTCGGTAGCGTCAACAATGGACTGATCCTCTGATATGAGGCCGACGATATCAACATCATTAACATCTATACTTATGTGGGAGAGCCAAGCGGCAGGGCTGGCAAACAATTTGCCGTAAGTGATTATATTTTTAACACTGGTTCCGACTGTGGTTTTCCAGGTATCTTTTAGCTTTTCACCAAGACCGCCATCTACAAAATATGCTTTAAACTCTTTAATTTTTTCCCATACTTTTCTCAGCGGATTTTCCGGACAAACTATATAAGTGGGAGCGCGTTTTGCGTATTTGCCGGTTAAATCAAAGAAAAGCTGATCAAGCTGCTTTTGGTCGGGCTTGCCTTTATCATCCAAAAATCTTTTTTTGAATTTCTTCATGAATGCATCCTTTATTTTCAAGCTAAAATCGGCGGGATTCATGGCGACAGCTTCATCATATGCATCTTTTTTTACAAAACTTGGTAGTGAAAAATATTTGTATCGATTGATAATATTTCTGACATAATATATTTCCGCGATTGTGCGATTGTACATTTTTTGCTGAACTTCCAAATCGCTGAATTTGCAGGTTAAATAAGAATTTCTGATAGCTGATTCAAGCTGATCGCGTCGATCTACAAGGGCAAAAAGATCATAAGCGTGGCACTCGTTGGTGAAGATGGCGTCTTGCCAAGGATCAACAATGTCACCGATGAGTCCGTCAAAAGAAACCTGATCAAGAATGAAATTTCCAAAACCTTTAATTCTTGCAGAAACATCGCCTTTTAGGCAGTTTATTACTCTCATGTCGTCGCCGCCGGCCGCCGCGTTAGCCATGTTTATGGGCGCAAGACCGAGCACGACCGTGCTAAAGGCGGTAATCCACAAAACACTTATTTTAGCTTTATTTCTATTCATATTTATTCTTTTTCTTTGCTCATTAGCGGGGTATTTGCTCCTGTTCCGGTAGTGCAGGGTTCATAATAGATTTTATCGAAAGTGGCTTTAAATCCTTCGAAATACGATGTCATCTTTTTCATCTCAGGAAGCAGTGTGTCACCAACGGTAACTTTATTTATGATGTTATTGGCAATGTCTTCGCCTTCGGCCAAAAGCTCGGCGTTGCCGGTTGCCATAGCCATGTAGGTGTTAACATTTTGAATAAATTGTTGCTGATCAAGATTTGGCGCGGGGAAGTGAACATTAAACTGTGCCTCCAAATCTTCGTTAATAGGGAACCAGCCTTGGCCTTCCAATAAATTATTAAATTTCGCAAAAATATTACTCTCAAAAACCAAGTCATCATTTGGAGGAGTTAAAACAGGCGCGGAATAAGCGATAAATTTAATTTCAGGCATGAGATTAGCGAGGCCTTTTGAGCACTTTGCCGGCTCGAAAAAATTTCCGGTAACTTTATTAGGAACAAGTGATTTATCAAGGAAATTATCAAAGGTTTCATTTATTTTATCCACTTCGCCTTTTACGGAATTTAGGTCTTTCGAAGCAGAGACTTTTCCCTTAATAAATTCCAAGGTGAAGCACACTGAAGCGGTAACGGAAATTCCTTCGGATTCATAAGCGACCGCGGCGCCGGGGACTCCGCCGAAACTAGGAATAGTTCCGGGGTCTATGGTTTCTCCGGGGGCGCCGCCTCCGTTCATAGAAGGACAGAAAGTGCTGCCCCAATTTCCGGCCGGAATGTCCGGAATCTCACTGCCGCCGCCCTCGCCGCCCTGATTATCGCCACCACCGGAAGATCCTCCACCATCGCCATTGCCACCACCATCGCCATTACCACCGTTGTCGCCGGTCCCGTTGCTCCCATTATTACCGCCGCCCCCATTCTTTGATTCTTCGTTAAACTGCGAGAGGGCGTCCTGAGTCGGGTTCACAGAGGTTTTACACTCGTCCGACGGCAAGATATCCGCCGAAACGCTTTTATCACCACCTAATGAAATATTTGCTTTATCGCCATTTACAGCAATGTTTCCGGACTTGGAGCCGCCAAAGCTGTTTACGTAAGAATTGTTGTCGCCGGGTGCCGGAGTTCCACTGCCACTACCTCCTCCACTTCCTCCATTTCCTCCACTTCCGCCATCATTGCTCCCACTTCTTCCCAAAACCGGATTGGTGGGTGCCCCGGGAAACGGTGCTCCTATCGTAGGTTCTGTAAAATCGTTAAACAAAATATATTCAATATTGGACAAATCGAATATAAGGTCAAATCCGGAATCCTCAAGATCGTTATTCGCGAAAATTTCTTTTATCCCTTCGTTAACATAAAGATCCTGCTGCATTTGGAAAAGATTTTCAAAATTTGCCAAATCGTTCGCGAACATTCCATTTATTTGATTTGCCTCTTCGGTTGTAACGTCAGCTTTTTTTGCAAAACTTCTTGCGGCCATATTACTTCCGCCGGCAATCGCCTTTATATCTTGTTTCGATACGCCATACTTGGAGGCCATGGCTTCAATGGCCTTGGAATGAGGAGTTACAAGCAATTTTCCATGGATGGATTTATAAATATCTTTACCGGGATTTAAAGCGAAAAGATCACTCCATTTCCAATCGGGAGACTCGGCAACAGTTTTATCCCACCAATTGTTTGTTCCCGGATCGCTTACGCCAAAAGCCGTGATTGAATGCACACCAATCATTCCCGCTGCGACGAGCGTTCCAACGAATATTCCTGTGATAATTGGGTTAATTTTTCTCATAACGGAACTCGTGTCTATGGACACGTTATTGATGTGATATCTACAAACTTCGTTGGGAAAATCATTACGTTATTTCTGATAGTCTTTAATTTTTGCTTATATTTAATAAGGTCTTTGACGATTTTGTCGTACTTTATGTGCATAGGATAAGCGGTCTTAAATTCGTCATAAGCGGTTACGGTTGCTTTCATTACTTTTTGAGCATCACCATAAAGCCATTTGTCGACTTTTATATCTCCAAATTCTTTTTTCATGTCATCGTCTTGTTTCATGATTGCATCGGCCAATCCGCGCCAAGTCTTCATGCTTTCATCTGTGGTTCCAATCGGCGGCAAAGAAGTAGAAAGTCTTTTTGCGATTTCGACATAGTCTATGTATCTATAAAGAGCGACCATCGAAACGCAATATGAGCTCAAATTATCTTTGCACTTTGTTTCAATCTCGTTTCGTTTCTTCCAGCCGTTATTATTTTTTTCACAATCGGTGCGATTTTTTTCATCCAAACAGGTGAGCTCCGGCGCGAAAATTCTAGGGTCTTGAGCAAAAGTATCAGCAGAATTTTTGCTGACACGCTCAAGGAAATCCGCAAATTTTTTGTTAAAGAAATCATTCATTTTTTCATGATAAATCTTCTTAAGATCGTAGTAAGGGCATTTTTCAAATGACGTGGAATAACTTGTGCCGCGCGAGTCATAACCGGAAACTTCCTTGTAAAAATTCTCAAGATTTTCGGATGAATCGGGAGGAGTGTCGAACGAATCCCTATATGTTTTGCATCCGCCCGGCTCATCGGTTGCGGCATATATCATGCTATATCCGCCGTACACAATAAGTATGGTTATTGCGGTTGAAAGCATTGTGACTATGATGTTTTTATAAAGTTTCATAATTTTTTAAAATCCAATCATTTGTTTTTGAGCCTTAAATAAGAGCTTATTCGCGAACGTTTGGAAGAAGGCATACATTCTTGCCACGGAATTATTTAAGTCATTCATCTTGGCGTTTACGGCTTTGTATTTCTCGGAAAAAAGCGAAGCCTGCTTCTGGGCGGCCGTGGATTTGATGTGATTCATCATAAGAATATTGGCGTCATCCACGGTCTTGGTCAAAATAGTTCTGCATTCTCCGTAGCGGGTATTTACGTCTGTCTGAAGATTATTTGTGGTATTTAAATCGGTGGCGCTGGCATCCTGCGTCACTGTTTTATCAAAAAGATAATAATGGAAAAGTCCGCAAAGCATATCTTGTTTTCTTGAGTATGTATCAAAAAGAAGTAGCGCGGTTGGAACAAGGGATGAATTGGACGATTTATTTTGGAACATCGTTTCTATTTTCGTGGCGAATTCGGTGAAATATGCGTTATAAAGACTGCCTGTACGATTTTCGGAATCGGGAATTCCGTTGGCATCAAGAGGTAGCCATCCATCAATTTCAGGGCATTTGGCTGTCCATTTTACGGCATCGGCGTCACACTGATTTGGATTATTCCCTTCCTTGGTACATTGATCGCCCGTTTTTCCGTCTTTGCCTTTTTTATATTGGTCCTTTATTGTCGGAACTTCGGTATCAAATCTATTTTTTATTTGCGTGGCATAAGTGGAAACCGGAGAAAGCAATCCTCCATTATAAAGAGCTGCCTGTTCTGGAGTTAAATTATCCGGATTTACTTGCGCGCAATTAAGGACAAGCGCCATTGCGGCATTCATCTGCCCGAAAACGAACAGAAAAGCCAAAAACGCCGAAATGATTTTTTTACTTTGTTGCATTTATAAGGTTGTCATAGTTTTGAGTTTTCAAAGAGTTAATTGTAACTTCTTCACTCTTTGAGAATATCTGAGTTTCATCATAGTTTGAAATTACTGAAAAGAAAATGTCGCCATTTACCGCGTCGGCTTTGTGCAAAAGAGTGGAAGGACATGGACAAGCGTTACATTCCGAAGGAACGATATAAACGCCTTCTTCGCCTTCGCTAGGTTTATTTTTTGTGCTGTCATCTTCTTTGTTTAAAGGATCTGTAAGGTTTTGAAGGACTTCGACTCCGTCTTTAACTCCGCCTTTGTCGGTGTCAGGATCATTCGGATCGGTATGATAAATTAAAGTCTCAGCAATGTTTGTTAAGCCGTCGCCGTCTGTATCAATAGGATCATCAACAGGGTCTAACATGTCGGAACCATAGTTATATTCATCGCCATCGAGAACTCCGCCGCCATCGGCGTCTTTATTTGTAGGGTCGGTACCGAGGGCGCATTCTTGAGAGTTTGCAAGACCGTCATTATCCTGATCGGCGTTTGGATCCGTGACGCCATATTTTGCTTCGCAGAAGTCGGACATTCCATTCTTATTTTTATCTTCTTCAAAGCAGTTATAAATATCGAGAACGCGATTTGCCATGGTGAATAATTGTTCGTATGTCATTAGCTCTTCCGGCTTGTCGCCTTCTTCGGAGGTTATGATGAAATTATTCGTGAGCGGCTTTTTTAGGAACGGAGTAAGGTCTTTTCCAGCCTCCATATACTGCCAGTACCAGCCAGGAACCGTAGTGTCCACGTTGATTGAACTGATATCAATAATTCCTTTTAACTGGAGAGCTTCGAGAATGATTTTTACGGCCTCGGCGCGGGTTATCGTCTCTTCAGGTCGGAAAGGATGCAGGCCGTTTGAGTCGGTCTCTCCAAGATAACCCTGAACCAAACCAAGGAGCGCCGCCTCTTTTACATATGGATAGAACCAGGAAAGATTCTTCTCGTCATATTTGATGTCGGAGAACCCGCCGCCCGCTTCGTCTTTAGAATACGGTAGATAGGCGGCGGGCTTTCGTGGAATTATACAAAGCATATCCAAGACAACTTTTACAAATTCGCTTCTTTTTATCATTTGAGTTATTCCGAAATCAAAAATTCCGTTCTTGCGAATTCCGTTAATTACACCTTGTTTAAAGAAGTCTTTAATCATTTGTTGAATCTGTTTTTTGAAATCAATTCCGGTTGTGTCGTTGCCGTAAAGACTTTCTATTGCAGGGTTTTGAGGGCTCTGGAAAGGCACATCGCCGGGGCCGATGATGATAGAGTTTTGATTTCCGCGAAGAGCCGAAATATAGATTTCCATAATGAGGCGGCCGTCGTACAAAAGCTCGAAAATCAAAGGATCAACAACATGATTATTCTTTTTCTTTTGAATGGTGATTTTTGGATCGATGATGACTATGTTTCCACTCGTGTCGATTACGGCCGCCTGTTTGCTTTGAGTTTTATTAATTACGGCGGCGCCGCCCGGATAGGAAGGACTGTCCATCGGGATTTTAATTAAAACGAATTCGTCATCGGCGGTTATGTCGCTTACGTGCACGCCGCCCACTATGTTTCTAACGCTGTCAGCAGTGAATTTGAAATTATCATAAGTTTTAACACCGATGTTTGGATTTGCCACAACGAAAATTTCGGCGAGAGTTGTGCCGCCGCCCACGCTGTCTATATCAAGATGAGTCGGTTTCTGCGGCGGCAAAGCACCATTAACATTTATTTCATATCCTTGTTTAACAATTCCGGAATTCGCGGATTTAGGGTTAATTTCAGCCACAATTTCGTCCTTGGAATTCCTGACCAAAATCATATCCAACAAATTTAAATCTTTAACTTCATAAGATCCGTCTTTAACGGTGTAGTATTTTTTATCCTTGTGAGCGGATGCGGTAAGGATTTTTGAGAAGTAAGGAATAAGCTTAAGTTGTCCTTCCATTACTCTGTATAAGTAACTTTGTTTCATTAAAGCGAATGGCATTTCGGAAACGGCGGCGTTGGTTTTTCCATTGGCAACACCGGAAGCGGAAATGGTTTGATCAAGTGTAATATCCGGAACAAAAACATTTACCGTAATATTTTGAGTTGCCTGGTTTCCGGATTGGTCAGCAACATGAAGCAAGAATTCATGTTTACCGATATCTCCCGAATTCATAAAAGGTCCTATTCTAAAGAAAGGATTGTCTTTATCGTTAACAGCAAGTCCGTCACTGTCACTGTCAGTTGTGAGATCCAAATCACTCCAAATATATTTCGGAAGTTTTGTGATAGGTTTCTCGGTCGTTTTTGGCCTTGGCTCGGCTCCACCAATATCGGTTTGTACCGCGGAAGTTTTTACACCTTGAGTATCAGATGGATAAGCCAAAGTCTCAAGATAGTATTGTGTTATTTCTCCGGCCGTATCGAAGGAATTGACCGCATTAACTTCGGCGGTTTTGAATATCGCCACATTTAACTCGGTCGCGGAGGCTATTGGGAACGGAGGTTCTTTGTCGGCGCAAGGCTGTGGCGCAACAATCGTGGATTCGGACGCGACCGACTGTTGTCCTTTTTTATCTAACGCGAATACGGTCGCGTAATAATTTCCATTCGTCAGTTTTACGGAAATGCTCGGGGAAGCCACGGAAGAAAGCTCGGTTTTAACGGCATTTTGTCCTTCCAGAGGATTTATTCCGCCCTTTGGAACAGCAACAAATCTATAAGCGAATTTATCCATTTTATCTTCCAGCGATTTTCTTAAGATGACTTCATAAGCCGGAACATCGTCACCTTTGCTTAGCCAGCTTATGTCGGCTTGGCCTGTATTTTCGTAAGGAGAAGTGACTCCGTTTACTCTCGAGCCGCCCGCAGTTAGATAATCGCCAACAGTGTTTCTTATCTGGACAGGCAAAAATTCTCCTCTTTGAATTGGTTTATCTATTTTATGATTTTCTTTCACGTAAACATCGCCTCCTAACGAATAAACAATGTCTGTATCGGTATCTTTATCAAAATCCATAAACAGAGCGCTGGTTTTTCCGCTCAATTCTTCGGTATATCTGAGAACGCTTTCGCTCACAGGCTTGTTGGTATTTGGATCAATGCCTGTGACAAAGAATCCAACCGGCACGGAGGTTAGAGAAGAAGCCGCGGTGCTATCAGAATAAGCCTTGCTTTGATCCATTCCGACGTCGGATGCGGCAATCAGCGAGCTGGTGCCTGTAATTCCGCTGCTCGAAGCGATTTCCTTAACTTTATTTTCCACGTCCGTGCCAAAGAAACTTCCTTTAACAATATATTTTTTGTCGGACTCTGTCGGTGTGGTTAACGAGGCAATCTGAGTTGGCTCAGAACTTAAATCGACATTATTTTTGGCTATAATTTGACTCAATTTATTAACAGATTCATTGTTGTCGGCGATAAATTTATTCATTGAGTTGATATCATCAAAAGAAGGAGTAATTTCAGAACCGCTATTTTTTAAATTTTCCGTGTAAGCGATTAATCCTTCTTTAAGCTGTTTAACTCTTTCGAATTCCGGAAGGTTAAGGTCGGCAATTTGTTGCTCGTTAACGTCCGGAGAAAGATTTGCGATGTTTTGATTAAGAATAGGGTCGGAAGGTTTTAGATAATCCTGTGTCGCGGCCAAATAATATGTTTCCGGAACATTCTGAACTTCCATCTGAGCGATATAGTCGTTTACGAGCTTGTCAAAGCTTTCAACATTTTGGTTGAATTCTTTGTAAGGCCCATAATAAGATAAAGTTTTTTTCAATTCCTGAATTTCCGGTTTGTCCAAGAAATCTCCACCGCCGGGAACATTCAAATAATCCTGCCCCTGATACTGATAATTTGACGGAAGCACGGAAGGCTGAAGTTGTTTTGTTTTTGCCATTTCGACGAACTTATCAATCAAAGGCTGAAGAGCATTTTTATTCTTGGCAGTGAGTTTACCTCTTACGAAATCCGCTGACTTGGCTCCGACAGCCGAGTTGCAATAAGCTTCGCCGACCGCGCCCTGATTTGCTTTTACGGCACAATCTTTTGCCGATTGCGTTGCGGCGGCTTCAACACACAAGGTAAACGAGGCATCGGCGTCAGGCGCTCCAGGATCGGACGTATTGGCGCACATTCCTAGCGCGGCAAGAAGAGAGTTCATAATCGCGTTATAGAATTCCGTCATCCATTTATCGATAAGTTGCTGGACACTAAACGATTGAGAAGCCTGATTTACGAGCAATACAAGTTTTCTTACGTTCAGGTTCCATACATCAGTCATGCTCTTAACGGCGGTATATATTGGATCCATCTCGGCGCTAAATGACATTTGTAAGGTGGCCCGGACTTCCCGGACAAAATCATATGTGATCGGAGGGAAGCTAATGGCTAATTTTGCGATAATCATTAATACAACTTGCACGTTTGGCTGAGTAAGAGTTTCGGCCTCGGTCTTAAGTGCCCATTCAGGAATAGGGATTAAAGCTTTCATTATGAGACAGATTATCTTTAAAATAATTTTAATACTAAAAGCCAATTGGAAAATCAAATCCGGAAGAGGTGGAATTTTTGGAGGCAACGGAAGATCGGGAAGTTTTGGCATCGGAAGAGGTGGCAGATCAGGAAGTTCAGGGAATTCAAATTTTGGGAAATTTACAAAGAATCCCGGGAGTTCAAATTTTATATCGGGAGCAAGTGTCGGCAACCATAAATATGGCAATTTTGGCAAATAAATTATCTCAGGTACAAATTTAATTTCCGGCCAGACAATCTTTATGCCGGTACTTACCTGAGAGAAGTCAAAGACCAAATCCGGCCACTTCGGTAGCGGTATTATAGGCGGAGTAGGTATGACAACCATGAGCTGCAACAGGAGTCCGAGCATGCTGAACCTATGATTTTTACACTCGTCACACCCGGTCTTAAAGTCTACGATAATGTCAAGAATAAGCTTCCAATCCAAAATCATTTTTATTACATCGACAACCATCTGCACCCACTTGTTGATAATTTTTATTTGCTTCATCAAGTACACGCCGGCGAACTTCATAATGGCATCCAGATAACAAATAATCTGTTCGGCATACTTGGCCAGAGCCATTCTGTATTCCATTATTTTTCTCGGAAGTTTTAGGAATTCCTCAAGGTCGCCCATGAATTTCTCAATGGAATTCATGAGCTTTGTTGTGTCGAGAATAATCCTGTCGCAAATAGTATCGCCGCCGGTTTCGCCACAAGAATAAAATTCTTTAACCCATACAACCCAAGCGTCTAACATTTGCTTGTGATATTTCTTCCATGTAGCAAACTCTGTTATTAGCCTCTTGGCATCCCCGGAAGATATCATAGGAATCTTTATCGTAATCGGCTTAGTCTCAATTTGAATAAGCGGCATGGCGTCAAGAATGTGGAGAAGATCATTTGGCGTTTGAATCAGAGAGCCGATAGTGGTAGCGGCATCTTTTTGACTTCCAATGTCTCTAAACTTATCTACAACTTGTTTTATCGGCTCGTAATTGGAGGTGACATAAGTCCCGGGAGAAATTATGGCTTTGCCGGCCGAGTTTCTGGTAACTTTTACGACATCGGGATAAATCGCATAAATATCAGGGAAATCCAAAAGCTTGTTGTAAATTTCATCGGTCTGTTTGTCTATCCAGTCGGTGATAACTGATGGGAATCCGGGGATTCTGATGTTGTAACTTACGCCGCCTTGGACAGGGGAGTCCGCCGGGAAGTTGTATTGGGAAGAACCAGGTATGTCCTCCGGCGGACCTTGATCTCCGCTACCTCCGGAAATAGCTCCTCCGGTAGCGCTTTCTACGTCGGCCATTACAGTATCTATGACGGCCATAACCATGCCCAAGAACGCGTCAACAAGCTTATCGCAACCTGTCTGAGAAGCTATTGGTAAAGCGATTGGCCAACACAAACCATATCCTGGAAGCACACAAGGAGCGACAACAAGGCCTAAAGTGGTTGTGGGGATTAAATATAATCTGAACTCGTATGGATTGGGCGAAGGAAGCATCGGGAAAACAGGAGGCAGCTTTCCGCCAATGGATAAAATAGGCAAGCCGGTATATATGCTATTCATAATCTCAGGTGCCAAAAAAGCGACATTGTAAGGTATTGGCAAACATCCGGCTCCTTTACACCTCAATTGGTTCATTAAATTTTCAAGCTTGTCGGCAATAGCGGCGCCTTCATCAGAGAAAGGAGCATATGACGCGCTCGCGCTGATTGATCCGTCACTGCCGTTGGTGTCGATACTTCCGGCGTAGGCGGAACTCGCACGGTTCGCGTTACATGCAGATATTAGCGCTTCGCGTACAGGTTCAATCGGACCCGTGAATAGCGGGTTAAAGATAGAATAATCCAAGCTGTCAGGTATTCCATCGAAATCTCTGTCGGCGACCATATTATTCATAATGTAACTTACCTGAGAAACTTGCTGCTCCATGGTCTCGCGGTTTTTCTTGCCGCCAAGGACATCATTTGCATAATCATTTCCGGTTTTCTTGCCATTATCTTTGTCAAAAGGAGACGGAGGATTGGATAATAAATCCATAAGAGGATTTCCGCTGCTGTCGATTTTTGGAGCGCCGTTTTCATCAGTTTGAAGACCGACATCCTTCTTCATTTTACTTGCGGCGTCGATAAGTCCGGCAGGATCCGGGAATTTGAATTTACTAAATAAATCCTGAATCATTTTAGTCTTATCATCGCCCAGAGTGGCTCTTGTATCTTGCTCGAAGACTTTGTAAATAATATGACTGCTGGCGTCCAACCCGGTAGAATAGAGGTGGGTAATTACACCACTCTTGGTGGATTTTGGACGCACTCTTATATCGAGATAAGGATCACCCACATTTGAAGGGTATTTTGCCAAATCTCTGCCTAATTCAAAGTGAACCACAGGCATTACATTAATTTGCATCGTGTATTTTATCGTTCGTTTTCCGCCGGCTGGAACGGTGATGCCGGTTATCAATTTAGGCCTTAAAGCTACGCCGGTATCAATCCATTTAAGATCATCTGTGCAGCCTGCGTCAGCGCATCTTGGCTTATCATCAATTAAAGTTAAAGAAGAAGGAATAGGCGATGAAACCATCATTTTTCTTATGTCCGACGAAGTATTATTTTTTAATGTGATTGTGTATTCGATTTGATCTCCTTGCTCAACCACCCCGCCATTAACATCCACGCCATATTTTGATGAAGAAGCCTTGAAGGCGGGGTCCTCCAAAATATGCAGAAAGTAATAAGTTTTTGGATAAGACTCGGGCGGAATTACTTTTGAGGCGGCTTGTTTATTGTTTACCGCGGCCGCGCGGAATTCCTTGCCGGCCTCGGCGTACGCAGCCGCGTTATGATTTGGATCGGAGATAGGTTTTCCTTTGTCATCAACAAGAGGCGGAGCGGCCGGAGGGGTTTTATCTTCAATTGTGAACTGAATGAACTTGCTGGCGTTTGAATATTTTAGAGTATCAAATTTTTGGACACCAGGATAATAAATGAATAATTCACTTTCAGAATTTTGAGTAGGACTTATCGTGAATCCAAAATTTTTGTTGTAGCCATAGTCTTGTTCGAGGCCTTTACATTGGCCGCCGACAAAGTTGTTGTAGAAAATGCGAACATTGCCGGAGGTGTCGCTTACAACCAGATCATCGCAGCCGTCCGTGTTCATGTCGGCGGCTTTCATTTCAAGTAATTTGCCGGTTATTTTTAAGTCGAGAGAAGTTCTTACAAAGTTACCTTTGTTATTTGTGTAAAGATTTATACATTCTTCGCCGGCAATACACGGCTCTTTATTTCCGACGACAAGGTCATCGAAGCCGTCGTTGTTTACATCGAGCTTGGCTATGCTAAGGATGCCGCCATAAATATTTAGAATGTATCCCATGTCCGTGAAGCCGGTTTTTCCTTTGGAGGTTTTTAAAAGACGCATCATCCCATCATTATAAACAAGGAGAACATCGTCCATTCCATCGCCGTCGTAATCAAACTTAATCATGCTGTCGATATCCTTTGAGCTTGTGAAAATCGCTTTACCAAGATCTTTTGTGAAATGAGTTATATCGCTTACATCTTCTTTGTAAATTTTTAGTCTTATGGTCGGGTCTCCATAAACAATTCCGACTTCGGAGCCGTAAGGTAAATTACTTTCCCCGACGGAATTTCCGGAAGCGAAAAGCAGCATGTGTTTATTGTCGCCGTGGAAGCCAACACCTTCGGAAGTATTCGCGTCTTCAAGAGAAGTATCGGCGAAGCCGGGGGCTTGAGGTTTATCCAAAGAGGATTCAATATCGACGATATAGGCTCCTTGAGGCGCAAAAGTCGATGATCCGGAAAGAGCGGGAATAATGCCGTATTTCTTAATCGAAGAACTATATTTTATATAAACGCCGGGATTGAAAACAGAAACAAGGCTCTTGTACGGAAGTATATTTACATCTTTATTAAAATTCTGATTGAAGACGATAAGAGCAGAATCCGTGCCATCAATGCTAACAACAAAAGATAAATAGTTGGTCTGAATTTCTTCCGGGTCATCTTTTGAAATAACACGAATTGCAATACGCTTTTCATCTTTAATAAAAATTCTACCGTACTTATCGAAGCTGAATAAATTGCTGCCATTTTCGGAATCGGATGCGTTTATGCTGATATTTGTAGGCTTAAATTCAACAGATGGAATGGCATCGGGAAGACGTTCAAGGTAAATTCCTTCTTTTTCGAAAAGCTTGGCGTGGTCGGCAGGGGCAATAGCAGCCGGGGTGATATTTTCTACGGTTACGGCCTCGGAAGTATCCTCGGCCTTTGGAACGCTATCGATATAATTTAAAGGCGTACCTGTTTTTGGAACCAAGAAAATTGTTGCCAGCTCGGCTCCGATTGAAGAGTCGGAAACTATCATTTTTGGGAATGGCGATTCCTTGGTGGAAGCAAATAATTTTGGAATCAGAGAATCGACAATAGGTTCGGTTTTGCCGTTTGGATTTAAGAAGAACAAGCGTTTTGAATCGATAGGCGAAGCCGTTATTGAGCTTATTGCCTGCGTTTTTCCGCTATAAAGTAATGTTTTGGCGACATTGTTGCTATCAACAAAATTTCCAAAAGATCCGCCAAGAAGAGAAACATAAAGCGCTTTCGGCGCGAAATCTTTTATTTCATCTTTTGTAATGCGGCTAACCAATCCCAAAGAAAGAGTACCTTTTTTCGGGCCAATCGCGGCGATTTTTCCGGGCGGCGGAGACGGGAGGTTTACCTTGGCCGTAAGATTAACGACGCCGGTTTTGTCCAAGCCTTTTATTCTAATTCTTGCGATTCCGTCTTGGACAACAACTGTTTTTAAATCCAAGAATTGAATAAAGTTTTTTGTAGCATCGGTTGCAGTGAAAACAACTGAAGTGGTGTTGTCCTGTTCTACGGCGTTTCCGTATTTATCGGAAACTTTTGCTTGTATAGTCGAAATATTTTCGCCGTTTGTGAAAAGATAATCTTCGGAAGAGCTAAGCTCCAATCTTGCCGCGGAGCCGGCAAGAACTGGAATTTTTATTGTTTTTGACGCGAAGCCCGGGGCGGAAATTTGCACCTCGGCATCGCCGGCCACAGTCTTCGATTTTAATTTTATGTTGGCCTCGTGCAGAGTGCCCTCGGCCATAAATTTATGAATCGTATTCTTTCCGGTCTTCGCATCGGCTAAAAGTTGGTCATTTACTATCGTGAAATTTAGCGGGCCATTATAAGCGGTAATTCTGTTATATTTGCCATTAACTTTTGTAAGAAGCTCGGTTTTAACCTTAACGATGGAATTGTTATCGGCTTTGATGGAAGGATTATCGGCGTTTGGATAAACAAGAGTCGCACTCAATTCGGCGTTTTCCAGAACTCTGAACATTTTTGAAGTTCCAATTTCTTTTGAGAAATCAATTTGGCTGTAATTGTCTTTTAACTGTCTGAATAATTCTTCCAGATTGTAATCCATCAAAACGGCAATGACCTTAACGTCGCCGGGGTTTGTTGTTGAAATAAGATCGACAGTCGCTTGCCCAAGAACCGGCTTTATCTGCGTTCCGGGCAATTCAGGCATTTTATCGGCCTTTGGATCCAAATACGCTTTGTCATTTTTTGAGAACAAAGCGAGCTGGTCATAAGAGTTATCGCAGATGTTTCCGTATTTATCTTTAACGGTTAAAGTTAATGTGGTTTTTGATTCCCCATTGGCAATCAAGGCGTAAGAAGGGGATTTTATCTCAACAAAATATGGAGCGCCGGCCACAAGATAAATTTCTTTTTCGAGAAGCGGGCTTCCGGAATTATCAAGATAAGCGGATATTTTATAAGTGCCGGTTTTGGTGCCGGATTTTATGTAAATCTGAGCTTCTCCGGTTTTTGTTGATAGGTCGGCGGTGCCTCCGGATACATCAACTCCGGGAGTTTTTACAAATGAAGGAACCTCTTCTTCGGGAAGCGGTTTTTTGGCTCCAGCTGATTTTGTGGCGGAAGCGGAGGTTGTTGCGTTGGCAGGTTCCATTCGGAATTGAACTTTGTGATTTGTGCCAATATCAATATTTCCGGTGGAATCAAAAATTTGTGTCGAAATTTGCATCAATGATTTTCCATCGGCGGTAACTTCATCGCCAACATTTGTTAAGAATTTGGAATTTGGATTAATGTCGGAATCGACAAAAGGATTTTTATTATCAGGCATTGGTGCATTCGGATTTTTCTGAGGGGAGGATGGAGTTTTTGGCGTGCTGCCTGTGCTTGAATTTGTGCTGCCGGAATTACCAACATCAATCGAAACCGCCGCAAGCAGAGTACGGATTTTTGCCTGAGGCTCACCGTTTTGCGGCTCCGCCGGCGTTGAAGGTGCGGCGGCAGGTTCCTCAAGATATTTCTTGTAATAATTTACTTCAACAAAATGATCTTCCCACGTTTTTACTTTAGGAGGTTCTTCAAGATATTTTTGATGATAAGAAGTTTGAGTATAAAAATCTTCCCAAGTGTCAAAAGTTACTTCTTCCAACTTATTGGTTACTTCATTTTGGATTACAGTCGAGTAAACGGTAATTTTATTAACCGGATCGGAAACCAAAACTTTTATTTTTCCAACATCTTCTTTGCTGAGTTCTTTTTTGACGCTTGGTGTTCCGCCGGACACATTTCCGCCCGCTGAAGCTGGTTCCGCGGCCGGCGGCTCAGCAGGCACAAACACATCCTGAGGCGGCAAATCAGCATTTCCTTGCTTTGCGGTAACAGTGGCTTTATCCATTGTGCCTTTTGTTTCACCACCATTTTTGTCTTTCTGTGTGAGCTTAAAACAATATTCGGCAGGCTGAAGATTTTCGGTGCTGTATTTTTCGGCGGATGGATCCAGATAAGCTATTTGTGCAAAATCTTTGCAATCGCCGGGACCCATATAAACTTTCTGACCAATTACAAACCCGTTGTTTATGTAAGGATTTTTCCACGTAAGTTCGACAAGATCGTTAACAGGTTCGGCGTTAAAAATAGGATCCTTTGCAATTTTTGTTTCTTCTTTT
>Ga0172379_10004137_pt1 | contig 21892 bp, 13 predicted proteins | sample GrowelOW334metaG_FD_119756 | JGI IMG/M metagenome (GOLD analysis project Ga0172379, IMG submission 119756) | Groundwater microbial communities from an aquifer near a municipal landfill in Southern Ontario, Canada - Groundwater well OW334 metaG | ecosystem: Environmental > Aquatic > Deep... | reverse complement strand
GTCGCGCTTGAACAGCAGGAACGGCGCAAGCGCCTCCAGTGGTCGGTCGTCATCCGTTACCTCGTCATCTTCATTGTCGTCCTCCTCTCGTGGGTGGGGTCGCAATTTGGTGCGAAGTTCTTCCTGCCGGGAATACTCTTCTCCGTCGCCATGGCGTTGGGGTTCAACTTGGCGTTCAGCTACCTGTACAGCCGCGACACCATAAACCCGATGTGGCCGTACGTCGGCATCTTCATCGACATGGCCGTCGTTACGACCATCGTCCACTTCACCGGTGGCATTACCAGCGTCTTCTTGCCACTCTACTTGCTGCAGATTGTGGGTACCAACGTACAGTTCTCCCGTCTCGCCGGACCAATTAACTTCATTGTCGGCACTGCACTCTTCGCTCTCCTTTTCGCGCTGGAGAAGTACGAAATCTTCAGCCACTATTCGCCCTTCGACGTAGCGCCCGGGCTCCATGAGAACTTCGCGTACATTGCTGCAACGGGCGTAACCCTCGTGGTGCTCATGGCCGTCTCCACGTACCGATCGGGGTACGTGGTGCGGAGCTTGCAGCGCGTGGAGAACGAGCTGGCGAAGGCGAACGAAGATCTCGTCCGGGCGAACCAATCGTTCCAGTCGGCGAACCAGCATCTCAAAGATCTGGACCAGATGAAGACCGAGTTCATCTCCGTCGCCAGCCACCAGCTTCGAACGCCGCTCTCGGCCATTAAGTGGTCGTTGAAAATGCTCATCGACAAAGACCTTGGCCCGCTCACTATTGAGCAGGAGGATATGCTCTTGAAAGGCTACCAGAGCAACGAGCGCATGATTGCGCTCATCAACGATTTACTCAACGTTTCACGCATTGAAGAAGGTCGTATGACCTTCGAGTTCCGCGAGGAGAATCTCGATCCTGTTATCCGTGAGATTGTCGAAGACGCGCAGCACCTTGCTGAGGAGAAGCACATTGCGCTCACGTATGAATCTGGTGCAACGTCACTGCCCAAGGTGCGCATCGACAAGCAGAAACTCCAACTCGCCATCCAGAACCTCGTTGATAATTCGTTGAAGTACACGCCCGTCGGCGGCGTCATTGGTGTCCAAACCCGCGTGCAGCAGGATGAGCTCGTGGTGAGCGTGCAAGACACTGGCGTCGGCATACCAGTGAACCAGCACACCCGCGTCTTCACCAAGTTCTTCCGCGGCGATAATGTCATGCGCATGCAGACCGAAGGCACCGGCCTCGGCCTCTTCATTACGCACGACGTGGTGGTGAAGCACGAAGGGCGCATCTGGTTCGAGAGCCACGAAGGTCGGGGGACGACTTTCTACATTGCCCTACCACTCGTGGGGACTCGGATGCAAGCCATGAAACCCCAAGAGCACTTCGAACAGGTTATGGAAAAATTCTAGCGAACGTATGACGCTTCAAGTTTCTACAACTATAGACCTCCTCAACGCTGCGCTCTGCGCATTCCTTGCCGTTCGCCTCTACCGTGCGCACGAGCAGGATCCTGCGAGCCGAACCCTGCGCAACTTCTTCTACACCTACGCTTCACTCACCGTTGCGTACGTCCTCCTCTTCGTCCCGCGCATGTTTGCCTCGCAGCAAGTACTCTTCTTGAGTATTTCCTTTGCTTTCGGGAGCTTCGCGTTCCTCGCAGCGAGCTCATTCTTCGGTCGCATCGTTTTAGAATTTACTCGCCCAATGTGGATTAAAGCGTTCCTCGTTGGCTACTACACGCTTGCGGTTGCCTCCCTGGCGTGGTCGCTCTTGGATCGAGCCCTCCCCATGGTTGATGGAACGACCGGCATTACGCAGTGGAACGTACCTCTTGGGGTTGGCGTTTTGAGTGGCTCCTTGCTGCTCCTCGTGCTCATCCCCGGAGCAGTGCTATTCTTCAACCGTGGTATCCACACCCACGATAACCACATTGTCCGGGTACGGTCATTCACCATCGGCATCGGTGCGTTGCTCCTCGTCCTCACCGCTATTACGTTCTACCTAGCGAGCAGCGAAATGCTCGCAATCATTGGGGACCTACTCTCTATCGGCGCACTCCTCACTATTTTCCTCGGTGTCGTCTACCACCGGCCACGCCCCCTCCCTCCGCTCCCGACGAAAGGGCCCGTCGCTTAACGAATACTATGCCGTACGCCATTGCTATCATTGAAGACGAAGATGTCCTGCGCGAGGTACTCGCGAAGAAGTTTACGCAGGAAGGCTTCACCGTCATGGAGGCGGCAGATGGCGTGGCTGGGTTGGCGCTCATCCAGGCCAATAAGTTAGACGTCATTCTGCTCGACATTGTCATGCCCAAGATGAACGGTTACGACGTGCTGAAGAAGCTCCCTGTGACGCCCAGCTCGCCGCCGGTCATCATCATCTCCAACTCTGGTCAGCCAGTGGAAATTGACCGGGCGATGAACCTTGGGGCGCGGAACTACTTAGTGAAGGCGCAGAATACCCCAGACCAAATTGTGGAGAAGGTGAAGAGCATCTTGAACATCCCAATGCCCACGAAGGCGTCCCAGCCGGTGAAAACGAATGTAGAGGAACTGAAAGACGCGAATGGTGCTCGGATTCTACTCATCGAAGACGATCAGTTCCTGCGCGAGCTCATGGTGACGAAATTGAAGCGGGAAGGCTTTACCGTCCTCGTCGCGGTCGATGGTCGCGAAGGCGCAGCGATGATCCAGGCAGAACGACCACAGCTCGTCCTCCTGGATATCATACTACCTGGCCTCGACGGGTTCAGCGTGCTGCAGCAGACCCGTTCATCAGCAGATACGCAGATTGCAACGACACCAATTGTTTTACTCTCGAACCTCGGCCAAGACTCTGACGTGCAGAAAGGCCGTCAGCTGGGTGCTACGGACTACCTCATCAAGGCAAACTTGACGATCGATGAGATCATCAAGAAGGTGCGGAAGTACATAAAGTAAGCACGAAAGCCGAAAAAGGAAAGTCGAAAAAATACGAATATCGAAATGGAAAGTTCGAAATCCTTTCGAATGTAGGGCATTCGTCCTTCGGGCTTGTTTGGGAATTCGATTCTTGGATTTCGAGCTCCCCCTATAGGTAGCTGAGTGGGTTTCGCTTCCCGCCGTTCACAATCACCTCGAAGTGTAAGTGCGCACCAGTCGTACGGCCGGTGAGCCCAATCGTCGCAATAGACTGACCACGCTTCACGGACTGGCCAGGCTTCACGAACATGCGCGCGTTGTGGGCGTAGAGGGTTGACCGTCCGCTACCGTGGTTGATGACAATGTGGTACCCGTACCCGTACCGGGCGTAGATGACGCTCTCCACGACGCCGCTATCCGCGGCGTACACTGGTGAACCAACGTTGCCGTCAATGTCGATGCCCGTGTGGCGGAACTTGTAGTACTGGTTTATGCGCCTACTGGAGGTTGGCCACTGCATGCGGGAGCCCTGGCTGACGCGAGCAGACGGAGGAATGTTAATGAAGGCGAACTTCCGCGTTGTAGAAGTCGATGGTGAAGGCGCTGGTGCACTCGGCGTATCAATGACGCCGTCGGGGACAATGAGTTCTTCACCTTCGGCGAGCGCTTCCCCAGAAGCTAAGCGGTTGAAGGCGAGGACTTTTTCCTCATCGGTTTTGTACTTTTTGGCAATGCTCGCAATGCTGTCGCCCTTCTTCACCGTGTGCGTGACGCCATCGACTGGTAGGATGGTGAGCTTCTGCCCTGGCTTGATGTAGTCTGTGTCTGACATGCCATTCTCCCAAAGGATGGTTGACTGGCTTATGCCGAAGGTTGCGGCGATGGTGCTAATCGTATCGCCACCTTCCACAATGTAGTACCGAATCGCTTCACTCTCCTCGTCACCTGTGTTGCCACCAATACCGAGTGCAAGTTGACGTTCGGGATTCTGTATGGTTTCGGTAGATTGTTCAGCAACCGGCCGACGTTGGTCTTGCGCTCCTGGTGTGAGCGCGACGGTGTCCGCGCCATTCTTCTGCGGTGCGGCCGGGCCCTCGATAACCTCTACATCTTCGGCGAGGTCTGAAGAGAAGATGGTTGCGAAAATGCTCTGCCGGCCGAAGTTCGCCATGTCCGTCCCTTGCGCCTGTACGTTGTTCATTGCTACGAGCGCAGCAACGACGCTCACGGTAATGGTAATGGTATTCCGATGGAGGACGAGGAACGCCCAGCGGTTCTTCGCTGGTGCCAGAACTCTATCCAATCGGCTGCGACCCATGCGGTACACCCGGTACAGCGGTCGCACGATAATGAAGAATACACCGCGACCGAGCCAACGGAGCGGAGAGAGGATGACTGCAAGGAGAGTACCAATCGCTCGGAATACGCTCACGACTGCCGAGAGCGTCCGGAGGAGAGTGCGTAGGGCAAGCTGGGTGATACGAGTAGAAATACTGTTGTTCCTTCTCTAACCTCCGCCTGGGGACTGGCCAAACCCTTCATTGCAGCCAGCGCTCGTTCAGGAGGTACAAAAAATCTCTGCATCGCTGCACGAGATTCGAGAAACCAAAGTAGCATCTGCCACCTCCTACGTCAAGAGTTATTGGCATATTTTGGCTAATCTTAGGCAAAAACATATTGCCTCTCTGTGGAAATTATGGTACTCTTGGCTCCTATGGCACGTGAGCCGTACGACCACCAAAATGTCGAGCGGAAGTGGCAAGTTACCTGGCAGGAAACCAGTGCTTTTACCGCACCAGAGGTTCCGGGAAAACGCAAGGCGTACATTCTGGATATGTTCCCCTACCCATCCGGTGACGGGTTGCACGTTGGTCACCCAGAAGGCTACACGGCTTCGGACATTTTCAGTCGGTACCTGCGCATGGAAGGGAAAGACGTGCTCCACCCCATGGGCTGGGACGCGTTCGGCCTGCCTGCCGAGAACTACGCCATCAAGACTGGCACGCAGCCTTCGGTTACAACGGCGAAGAACATCGAGACGTTCAAGCGGCAGATCCAGTCGCTCGGCTTTGCTTACGACTGGACGCGGGAGGTGAACACCACAGACCCGGCGTACTACAAGTGGACGCAGTGGATTTTCCTCAAGCTCTTCGAGAAAGGCCTGGCGTACGAAGCCGAAGCGCCTATCAACTGGTGCCCGAAGGACAAGACCGGCCTGGCCAATGAGGAAGTCGTCGGCGGGAAGTGCGAGCGCTGCGGAACTGCCGTTGAGAAGAAGAACATCCGCCAGTGGCTGGTGAAGATCACCGACGCCAAGTACATCGAGCGTTTGCTCAATGGCCTAGACAACCTCGACTGGCCGGATAGCATCAAGCACCTGCAGCGCAACTGGATCGGGAAGAGCGAGGGTGCGGAGGTGGATTTTTCTATTCAGCCGCTAACAACTACCGGTGAGAAACCTAACTTTGTCATTCTCCATGGATATACTGGTCGGGCTGATAAGAATTTCATTCCGAACCTGCGTGAACGGCTGGAGCAGAAGGGTTACAGCGTGCAGACTCCTCAATTACCCAATACCGAATTTCCTAGAGAGGAGGAGCAAGTTGGGTACGTCATCGAGAATTGCAAAATAGACAGCAATACCATTATCATCGGTCATAGTTTAGGTGGGGTTGTTGCATTGAAGGTAATACAGAAACTGAAACGTTCAGTTGCTGGGCTAGTACTCGTTGCACCCGCAGTGGAACCTGCTTTTCGCACCGGTGAGGAACGCCCGTTCTGGAAAACTTTTACCTGGAAGTATAATTACGCGAGCATTAGAAAATTAACCGGCTTCCGTGCAGTTCTATCCGATGCATTGGAAAAGGATAAGCGTGGAGCGTACTTAGTATACCTTTCAAAAAAATTGGACGCACCGTTGCGTGAAGTGAAAGCTACGAGAATACATTTTACTGGACAAGCCGAACCATTCATTTTTGATAATTTAATTTCTACCGTCAAAGTCTTCACCACCCGCCCCGACACGCTCTTTGGCGCGACATACATGGTGCTCTCGCCCGAGCATCCGCTTGTTTCAGAAATTACTACTGACAAGCAGCGCAAGGCCGTGGAAAAGTACCAGAAGCAGGCGAGTCAGAAGTCCGACATCGACCGTACAGACCTCGCCAAAGAGAAAACTGGTGTGTTCACCGGCGCGTACGCCACGAATCCCGTGAACCACGAGAAAATTCCCATCTGGATTGCGGACTACGTGCTCTCGTCCTACGGCACAGGCGCGATTATGGCTGTGCCAGCGCATGACGAGCGCGACTTCGCCTTTGCCAAGCAGTACGACCTTCCCATTATTCCGGTCATTGCACCGCATTTAGTTGACCACCGGAACCCACCGCAAGCAGGTAGGCCAACAGTGCCGCGGAAAGCAATTCAAGCGCTCATCTTCAACCCAAAGACCAAGAAGTACCTCACCTTGAAGTGGAAACACCAACCTTGGCAGACCTTCATTGTTGGCGGCGTAGAGGGTGATGAGGAAATCGTGGAAGCGGCGAAGCGGGAAATCCTGGAAGAGACTGGCTTCACCGACATCCACTTCGAGCGGGTCATGGGCGGGCCCGTGCTCGCCGAGTACTACGCTGCGCACAAAGGCGAGAACCGGCAAGCGCTTGCCTATCCAATCCTCTTCACGCTCAAGAGCGACAAGCGCGAACCCGTAAGCGCCGAAGAGCAGGACAAGCACGAGGTGGAGTGGCTGACCCTCGAGGAGATTCGCAAGCAGGACATGGCGTGCGTTGAACTGCCTATTTGGTTGGAGCGCTTGAAGGGCAACGAAGTGTACGCCGGTGAAGGCGTAATGGTTACCCCCCCTGCTGCCCCCCCTTCGCAAGGGGGGGATAAGAGGGAGGCACCTGCATACACTGGCCTGTACGAAGGCCTTACCTCGCAGGAGTTCCGCAAGGCAATTGTTGTCTGGTTAGAAAAAACTGGCCAAGGCAAAGCTGCGACGAATTACAAGCTCCGCGATTGGGTATTCAGCAGGCAGCGGTACTGGGGCGAGCCGATTCCCATTGTGCACTGTGCAAAGTGCGGCAAGGTGGGTGTACCAGAAGACCAGCTACCAGTGACGCTGCCGAAGGTGGAGAAGTACGAACCAACTGGCACAGGCGAATCACCGCTCGCTGGTATAAAGGATTGGGTCAATACCACCTGCCCCAAGTGCGGCGGACCAGCCAAGCGGGAGACGAACACCATGCCGCAGTGGGCAGGCTCCAACTGGTACTTCCTGCGCTACTGTGACCCGCACAACGACAAGCAATTAGCAGACCCCGAAAAACTGAGGGCCTGGCTGCCCGTGGATACGTACATCGGTGGAGCTGAGCACGCCGTGCTGCACCTGCTGTACGCCAGGTTCATCTACAAGTTCCTGTTCGACATTGGCGCGGTGCCGAAGGAGGTCGGCGACGAGCCGTTCACCAAGCTCATCAACCAAGGGCTCATCCTCGCGGAAGACGGCCAGAAGATGAGCAAGAGCCGCGGCAACGTCATTAACCCTGACCTCATCGTACGGGAGTACGGCGCCGATAGCCTGCGCATGTTCGAGATGTTCATGGGGCCGTTGCAAGATGCCAAGCCCTGGAGCACGCGCGGGATTGTGGGCGTGCGTCGCTTCCTGGAGAAAGTCTGGCAGCTGCAGGAGAAGGCGAAGGACAGTGGTGAGCTCCACCGCGAAACGCACGCGCTCGTGAAACAGGTTGGCGATGGTATTGCATCATTCTCATTGAACACGGCGGTGAGCAACTTCATGAAGTGGACGAACACCGCGGCGACCTGGGAGTCGATTTCAAAAAATGAGTTCGGAGTTTTTCTCACACTTCTCTCGCCGTTCGCGCCGCACTTGGCGCAAGAACTCTGGTCTAAACTCGGCCATAGCGACCAGATACACGATCAGCAATGGCCGAGTTACGATCCCGCTCTGGTTATTGCTGAAGAAGTGGAAGTGGTAGTGCAAGTGAACGGAAAAGTCCGCAATAAGTTCACTGTCGCGTCAGGCATTAGCGAGGAAGACTTGAAAGCGCAAGCCCTTGGCTCCAAGAAAATCCAGCAGTGGCTAGGCGGTAAGCAGCCGAAGAAAGTCATCGTGGTGAAGGGGAAGCTCGTCAGTATCGTCATATAACTATGGGTGAAACGTACCGACCAAATCCGGAAGAACAAGCCTCCTCGGACGTTGCACCCGAAAGAGACGAGGCGAAAGAACGACGATCTGCATTGTCAGAAAAGGTGTACCGTACATTGAAGCGGTGGGCGATGTATGGTATTACCGCCACCAGCCTTGGGTATGGCATGTATAAAGGCATTGAGCAGAACGTGGAACGGTATTACGAACAGTACCCAGAAGACGACCGGCACGGTGACGTGGAAAGAAAACTACGTGACGATCTTCAATTCGTCGTTGGCGACAACATTAAGGATGTTGTCTACGGTGATATCCGTGCACGCGAGCAGCATGACTCGTCACGGGCAGAGCCAGAAGTAAGGGGTTTTGACTCTCTTGGCATTGCCGAAGCGGATATTCAAGAACTTTTTCAAGATGGGCGATATTTCCCAAAAAACTATATTAACGGCGAAGTGAAGGGAATACACTTACATGAAGAAATGTCCCGTATTACAGAATATTCTGCTGGTGGTACGCAGAGATCAACTTCACTGGCAACCGCAAACATGGAAAGCGAAGTAATAAAAATGACTTTTCCTCAAGGCTTCCATAAGGATCCACAGGAGGTCCGGAATTACCTGGATTCCGTTTTCTCACTAACGGCTCATGAAGCAGCGCACTTGAATAGTTGGTTAACCGATCAAGATCTAAACCTCCTGGAACGTTACCAACTTCTTAGCCGTGTTTTAGAACGTCTGCGGAGTACCGACCATGTGCGAGGCGTTGCAACGGAAAGCATTTCTGGACCCAATGCTATGGGTTATGTAGATTTTATTCATAAAGATCACGAGGATTCTCCTTATCGACGTTACCTTGAAGCAGAAGAGTACTGGGCAGAGATAGTGAAGTATTACTTACTTTTCCCAGACTGGATGCAAGCAGAACACCCGCAGGATTTTGCATTGGCGCATGAGTACATTCTTAAAAACGATCCGAACTTTGATCCATTTAAGGCGGCACAACAACGTTCCGCAGATTTAACCGAAAAATTTGGCCCAGGTATAGACAATCTTATAGAAGTTGAGACTATGACCCGATATACTGAAGAAATTCAGAAGCGAATAGAAGATTTTAATAAGGAATTTCCACAGGCTTCGGCACAAGGGCGTTAAGGATTCATGGTTCGTGAGTATTGTGGTGTAAATTTGCTAAGTTACCACCCCGCCCACCTACGCTAGCGCTTCGGTGGACTCCGGGGTGCTCCCGATGGGTCGCACCCGCGCTTCGCGCCCCCTCCTCAATCGAGGAGGGGAGGTAAATAGGAATGACATGGCAGCTAGGATGGTGAGAACAAACCCAAGCGCACCTTCTCGAAGGTGCGCGAGGCCTGTACACTAGGAGCATGACCCCAGCGGCCGAACTCATCTACAGCCACGACTACGCGCAGCGACTGTACAGCGGAGCAGCGCCGTTCAGTGAAGCGTGGCAAGACTTAATCTACCGTGGTGAAGTGTTCGAGCGGGTCTTCCATGAGGCAATCGCCCCAATCCTGGAGACGCTCCCGACGGTGACGGGGTATGAGTGGGCAAATGCCGAGCTGCCTATCTACCTCAGTGCAGATGGCGCGAACCTCGTCCGGCCCCTTACCCTCCGCGTCTCGGACGACGTGGAGGAAATGCTCTACGACCTCATCCTCCTGCTCAGCCGGGTGAACATCCAGACGGGATTCACTACGGACCAGCAGCGCGACCAAGTGCTCCGCCTCACCGCGAAGACGACGGCCGAGCGTGCTGGCCTAGACCTCACCGATGCAATTGCCGCTGATGAGCTGCGCATCCGTGAGCAGTACGGCATGGCCATCCAGCCCCTCGCTTGGGACCTCTCGCAGCAACGTGTTCGCACCTACCTCGAAAAAGAGTAAACACCTATGGAAATTATCGCTATTTCGCTGAATCGTCCGCAGGCCGGGGCTATCACCCGTGCGCTCGACGTGCTGAGAGCAGGCGGCGTTGTGGCGTACCCGACTGATACCGCGTACGGTTTGGCTGTGGACGCGACGAATGAGGAGGCAATAGGAAAAATTTTCGTGCTGAAGAAACGGGCGCAGAAACCACTCCCCGTCTTGGTTGACAGCAAGAAAATGGTTCATCGGTACGCGACCGTGGATGACCGGGCGGCGAAGTACCTGGCAAAGTACTGGCCCGGTTCTGTCACCTTCGTCCTCCCGTGCCGCCAGGTACTCCCCACGTCGCTCACTGTGGGTTTGCAGACGCTCGCTATGCGTATGGCGGATGTGCCAATTGCCCGAGCGATTGTGCGGGGATTGGGGAAACCAATAACCTGCACCAGCGCAAACCTCTCGGGGGCGGGGGTGCTCTACAGCGGGCAGGAAGTTGTTCGGCACTTCCAGAAGCACGCCATGCAACCAGACCTCGTGCTCGACGCAGGTGATATCCCAGAAAATCCCCCGACGACAATTGTCGACCTCTCAGTGACGCCGCCGGTCATACTCCGCCAAGGCATTGCTCGCGTACCGCTGCGCTTCCCTGCCTCGTCACCCAAACCCCGCAAAGCGCGCCGATGATTCATCCGTTCCTCCGCTTCCGTACCCTCATCCCGCACTACTTCTCCAAGCACCCGAGCCACGAGCTGAAGGAGCTGTACTTCTCTGTGGGCATTATGGACTTCGCCACGTCGGCAGTGGCACTCTTCGAGCCCATCTACCTATGGACGCGTGGCTACTCCTTCGGGCAGATTGCCCTCTTCTACGGTGGCGTCTACTTGCTCTACACCATCCTCTTGCCGTTAGGCGGCCGCATTGCCGCCCGCTTCGGTTTCGAGCACAGCATCCTCTCCAGCCAGTTCGCTTTCATCGCGTACTACGTGGCGCTCTTCGCGCTCCCGCAGCTTCCTTGGCTCATCTACGTGGCGCCATTGCTCTTCGCCATCCAGAAGTCGCTGTACTGGCCGGCCTACCATGCAGACTTCACCATCTTCTCAGCGCGGGAGCAGCGCGGCCAAGAAATTTCTGGCGTGCTCACGGTAAGCGCAGTGGCCACCATCCTCGGGCCAATCTTCGGCGGCATCATTCTGAAAGCTTTTGGTTTTGGCCCGCTCTTCCTCATCGTCGCGGCACTCTTCCTGGCTTCCACCCGACCGCTGCTGAAGCTGAAGGAGATCCACGACACCGCGCCGTTCAGCTACAGCAAGTACTGGAAGTTGCTGTGGAAGCCAACCCACCGCCGGAGCGCGCTGGCCTACTTCGGGTACGCCGAAGAACTGGTCGCTTTGGTGTTCTGGCCCATTTTCCTCTACCTCACGGTGTCGGAGTACTCGGAGCTCGGCCTTCTGGTGGGTGCCGCGACGTTCGGGACTATGCTCCTCGTGCTCGGGATTGGGAAGCTTACCGACCGTTCGCCGAAGACTGGCGTGCTCACCTTCGGGAGTATTGCCATGGGCGTTATCTGGTTCATCCGCACCATTGTGACGCTCACGCCATTTCGGCTCTTCCTGCTCGATGCCATTGGTCGGACCGGGAAGAACACGGTCACCGTGCCGCTCATGTCCATGACGTACGAACACGGCATTCGGGAAGATCCGCTGGCTATTGCCGTGTACTTCGAGCAGTCGCTCGCCATTGGGAAGATGCTCATCTGCGGCGCGCTCATTGGCGTGGCGGCTCTGGCACCGTCAATGAACGCAACGTTCCAAATTGCGTTCTTCCTGGCTGGCTTGGCGAGCCTCCTCTACCGGTTACTCACCCCGCCTGGCCCGCTGGGCATGCTGCATAAGACATGAGTACGGTAAGTCAGCAGGTTGGCGGGTTGGCGGGTCAACCTATAGGCGACCTCACTGCCCTCGCAACGCTCCGGAGCGTCCTGCGGCGATTCGGGATGCAGCCAACCAAGAAGCTGAGTCAGAACTACCTGGTCGACCGTGAGGTGCTGGAGGCAATTGTCGATGCCGCTGACCTCACCCCGCAGTCGAACGTGCTGGAAGTTGGGGCGGGCACGGGCGTCCTTACCCGCGAGCTCGTTCAGCGTGCGAGTTACGTCGTCGCCGTTGAAGTCGATGCGCGCGCCATGCCGTTGCTGCAAGAAACAGTTGGCGCAGCGAAGAATTTCCAACTGCTCACGGTAGACATCATGCGGCTTACGCCAGAAGAGCTGTCCAAAGCGTTTGGTCAGCCCACACAACAGCCACTCCGCTACGATATTGTTGCCAACCTCCCATACCACCTCACCTCACACTTCCTTCAGCACTACCTCGAATTCCCATTGCCGCCACGCTCCTTCACACTACTGTTGCAGCGCGAGGTGGCTGAGCGTATTGCGGCAGAACCTGGTGCCATGAGCCTGCTCGCCCTGAGCGTGCAGGTGTACGGCGAGCCAACCGTCGTCGCCACTGTGCCGAAGACCGCATTCTGGCCAGTACCTACGGTTGATTCGGCAATCCTCCGTATTGATCGGCGGGTAGAGCCTCTCTGGCCAGAGGCAATTCGTACCCAGTGCTTCCAGTTTGCGAAGCTTGGCTTCATGCACCGGCGAAAGACGCTCGTGAATGCTTTACGTGGGGGTTTGCGAATGCCAGCCGAGCGCATTGCCAAAGCAATTGCCGCCTGCAACCTTGCGCCAACAGTGCGTGCGCAAGAGCTGCGGCTCGAAGATTGGGCCACACTGGCAAAGGCCCTGGAACAGGCATAGAACCCTGTTTCTATTGACATTTCGGCACTTCCGTGCTAATTTTTGCTGCTTAAAAAGAACATGAAACACAGAAAGAAGTGGAGGAGCCATGCGGTTCTTTTACATAGCGGTAGTACTTGCGCTCGCCATTCTCCTCATCGTGGGGAATACGGGATGCATTCGGAGCATTCAAGGTGGGGCAGTACTCACCCATGCACCGGAACAGATGGAGGTCCGGACGCACGCCGTTGACCTGCGTTTCGTCCTCCACGGCAGAATTGTGGAGGAAGGCACAGCCACGGTTACGCAAGTGCCTGGGCTCACCTATCCACCGACGGCAGCCTGGCAAATTCGGTGGGGGTACGTGCGCGTGCAAGTACCACTTGCATGCCAAGCACTTGACGTTCGCGTGAGCGTTGGCGCACTGAACATTCACCCGATTACCGTCCCGAACCGGGATGGTAAGTACACCATCTACCTTGAAGAGGAGATGGAGAAGGAGGGTCAAAAATGAAGACCTTCACAATGTATGCACTGTTACTGCTCGGTACGCTTCTGTTCGTCAGCTGCGCCCCGTACCAGTACCGGGCAGTTGGTGGGGTCTACTTCTCCTCTGGTGCGACGAGCAGTGGGGGGCTGATGCGTGTCTACGCAGATGGCACAGCTGAACCGCTGCCGCCCTCAGGCAAGGTCATTGACCTGCCCATATCTGCAGGGTTCCTTAGCCTCCGTTACGATGTGCCGTACACCGAAGGCACCTACCGTACCATGGAGGAGTGGTTCGTTGACAAGCAGCTTCGGGAGCAGGTACAACACAACTTCTACGGTTTCTCGTACGGCTGGGAAGGTGGTGGTACCCACATTATCCGACTCATCGTGTACTTCGCCTACGCCGGTGACCGTCGGAGCGCCGGGGCCGATACCCTGGAGGTGAGCGTACGCTCGTGGCGGGACGTTTACTGATGAGAGCTCTTTTCAAGAACCTTTTACCGTTCGCGGTAGCGGGTTCTTTTTTTACCAAACTGCCCGAGCACGATTGTTGACATGGGCGGGGTTTTGTGTTTTGACAAAGCAGTATTTTTCTGCTACACTCCTACCATCTTGAGCCCCCTGGAATCAGGGAAATGCCGGTTTGGATGTTCGGCTCTTCATACACACGCACAGACACCCATGCAAGACGAACCACGCGATGTGGGGCAAGACCCCACTGACCGTCCCTCGGCCGAACGCCAGCTCTCACGGCGCTCCTTGTGGTTCATCGGCGCGCTCGGTATTAGCGCCTTGGTGCTCGGGGGCATCCAGCTGCAACGGACTGTGAAAGACCCATTCTCGGTCATTCGGACGCAGACGAAGACCACACAGCCCGAGGAAGTTGCCCTCCTGGAGTTGCAGGCGAAAGATACCGATGGCGATAGCATCTCGGACTACGATGAGCTCTACTCGTACAACACCAGCCCATACATTGCAGACTCTGATAGTGACTCGGTGAATGACAAGGATGAGGTGAGCCGCGGGACAGATCCGAACTGCCCCGAGGGGAAGACCTGCGGCGTACTGACGAATGCGAACGCATCGGTAGCTGTGAATGCGGCGACCAATGCAAGCGCCACGAATACCGCCGCTTCTTCAGGGAGTCCCACAGCCGCACAGATCCGCGAAGCACTCCTGGCGTCTGGGGTTTCAAAAACCGAACTCGACGCCGTGGACGATGCGACCTTGCTGAGTAGCTACCAGTCTGCGCTTGTGGAAGAAGCAGGGACGAACACGAATGCAGGTACGGTGAACGGTGGCGTTGCGAATACGAACGCGACGAGCAACTTCGAAAACCTTACAGCCCCGCAAATTCGCCAGTTGCTTATAGCGAACGGTGTCGATGCAGCCACCTTGTCGGGGTACGACGACGCCACACTCATCGCGGTCTACCAGCAGGCGTTGAAGGAAGAAAATTCAACTACAAACGTGAACACGAATGCCCAGTAAACGCAGCGTAGACAACAGAGGGTTGATGCCACCTGTAGCCCGTCGGCGACAGGGCGTCCGTCGGTCTTTCGGCTTGAGCATACTCGGCATTCTCGTGGCACTCAGCATTGCTGGTGCCCTGGTGCGGCCGGTTCCAGCGCAGGCTCAGTTTGGGGGAGTTGTGTCGGATATCGGAGCGAGCGTTCAGCGCGTTGTACGCAATGCGATTGACGCTGCCCGTTACATTTCGGACAAAGCAGATAAGATCATCTCAAAAGTTTCCAAGACCGTCGGCGACGTTGCATTCAAGAACGCCCTGAAGGTTTTCCTGGGCAAGGTGGCCGAAGATACTGCGACTTGGGTGGCATCGGCGGGCACCGGGCAGAAGCCACTGTTCCTCACTGACCCGCACTACTTTAGAGACCTGGGTGACGCCGCTGCCGGAGACTACCTGGATACCCTTTCCAAGGAGAAATTCGGCGTGAGCTTGTGCGATCCTGGCGCCTTCAAGGTCACCCTGGATATTGCCTTGCGGGTGAACTTGAACCCAAATTTCTGCAAGGAGGCATGCCAGCAGAACTACGCCGATGGCTTGGACGATGCGACGGTGGACGTCAATCTCGCCATTGGTCCAATGCCCCCTAAGGTGCAGAGTGTCACACTTGCACGAGCACGTGAGGCAGTTGCCTATCTGCAAAGAGATTTGCAAGCTTCCGTTGATCCGTGGAAGTGTAAAGAATTTGGCTTATCGAATGCTGACTGTTTGCAGGCGTACAGCGAGGCAATTGCGCGGGCAGAGGAGAAGCTCGCTTCCGAATTGAGGCAGTGTAACAGCATGTGCGCGGCGAATACCCGTCGCTTTGCCAGCTGCTCTCTGACGCAAATTCAAGATAACGCCGAGCAAGGATTGCTCGCGAGCGGCCTAACGATTAACGGCCAGGCAACGAATATTACTGGCGCCACCTTGCAGCAAGCGTACGAAGATGGTACGTTGCCGCATATTTTCCGGCCAGACCAGAACCCGCTGGGTATGTTCCTTACCGCGAACGTTGAAACGCAAGCAGCAGCAGAAGCGAAGAAGCAGGAAGAGAAAGACATCCTCAACTTCAGCAGCATTCTGCCGCTTCGCTCGCTCATTAGCGGGAAGACCAAAACACCCGGCAGCGTTACCACGGACACGGCGAACAAGAAACTGAATCCTGACGACGCCGTCACGAAGCAGACTGGCTCCCCAGTTGCTGACGCTATTGGCATCTTCACGAACACCCTTACCAGCAAACTCATCGAGCGCATTTTTAAAGGAGGGTTAGTTGACGACAAAGGAAACTCGAAGAGCTTCATTAGCCCGGGCACCATTAGCCAATCGAGCGATGGCGTTCTGGCGGCGCGGAATAGGTTCGCGTCGCTCGCTCAGGTATCGTTCGGGTCAGGCGGCGGCATAGACATCCTGAATGAGCTGAGCTCATGCCCGGTCGATGTGTCGGTGGTTACCGAGACGAGCTTGGGTGTGGTGCAGCCGAACAACTGCGCGCTCGACCCGTCATTCCGCCAGGCAATAGAGGAGCACCTGACCGTGCGGGAAGCGTTGAAGCGCGGGCTCCTCTCGGATCAGAAAACCTTCGGCTTCGATGCCAATGGCCGTGAGCCTGCGTTCGGGAATGGCTACTCGTACCGCAGCATGGTCATCCTGCGGAAGTACCGCATCATTCCGGTTGGGTGGGAGCTGGCAGCGCAGCACATCCGCGACTACGAGAAGCAGAACGTAAACCTGAGCGCGATTGTGAACAAGTTCGATGATCCAACCTCGCCGTACTACCGCCTGGTGGACCCCAGCTGGGTGCTGAAGGCACCAGAGAACATCTGCCGACGCACGGGTTTTGGCAATACCATAACGTCGAATGAGTACGTCGATATCGATGGCGATGAGGGCGGGAAGAAGAGCATTGACTACACCAAGCGCTACTGCAACAGCGATTCTGATGCGAACGTCGGCCAGGTGTGTGAGTGCGTGAACACAGCAGGTACCGTCGTTGCCGTTGAAGGCTTGCCGTGCATTTCGAACTACCATTTGGGTGCAACATCGAAGGAGCAGATGAGCGGGAAGTGCAACGAAGAAACACTGGGTAATTCCACGAAACCCACGTGCGCGTACATTACGCCCCGTGAGCAGCAGGTGCAGCGCATTGAAACGTGCGTTGACGAGCAGACGTGCATTCTGGAGAACGACGATGGCACGTGCAAGCAGTACGGTACCTGCGTCCAGGAGAAGGATACCTGGCGTTTCAACGGCCAGAGCTGCAACGAGCTGTACGCCTCTTGCGCAACCTTCACCGAGCCAGCGGGAACGCAGGTGAGCTACCTGCAGAACACGCTGCAGAAGAGCGTCTGCGGGCCAGACAACGCTGGGTGCCAGCAGTACTGCTCCCAGTACAATTACACCACCAACACCTGGGCCTGCACAGAATCGCCAGTGGTAACCCGTCGCTTCGATCGTGATTTGCAGAGCTGCGACCCGTCGGCAGAAGGTTGCACCCAGTTCATCCGCCAAACATCGGGCACGAACTTGGTGCGGAACGCGAGCTTTGAGCTCGGCTCGGCTTTCAACGCTGCGGGGAACATGAACTTCGACGGCTGGGGCATTGGGGCGAATAGCCAGAGTTGCGGCGCCGAAGCATTCGCGAGCACAGAGTCCGCCGTCGGCAGCCAGGCAATTCGGCTCCAGAAGCTCTCAGATTGCTTTGTGGGTGATTCGAGGGGCTACGCGTACCAGCAGGTAGATGTAGGCACGCCTATTGGTGGCCGCACGTTCACGTTCTCTTTCTACGCGAAAGCCGACAGTGCCGCCTGTACACCTTCTGCGCACTTGCGCGCTATAACGCCGGCTGCTGATAACGATGAGAATGCTGGTCCGAATCCATTCGTGGTGACGACTGAGTGGCAGCGTTTCGTCGTAACGCATACGTGGAGCACTATTCAGAATCCAAATACTGAAGGCAACTACGTCAATCCAACCGAGACGAAGATTGCAATTTTCTTACGCACGAGCCCAAGTTGCACGATGTACTACGACGGCATTCAGCTGGAAGAGGGTGAGCTCACAGACTACAAGGACTACGGGGCAGTAAACCAAGTGCACCTCAAGCGGCCGCCATCTGGGTACTGTGCGAACAACCTCAACCGAACGTGTGAGGTTGATACAGATTGCTACAACCCCCTTACGGAACCACCGGTGACCTGCCAGAAGCTTCAGTGCACGGGCAACACTGCAACTGACCCCGCGGCGTGCAGCAATTTCGTTGCGAAGTGCGCCGCAGACGATGTCGGCTGTGACCTCTTCACCCCCGTTGCCGGCGGTATGAACATTCCGGCGAAACCTGGGCAGTCTTGCCCGGCAGACAAAGTGGGCTGTGCGAGTTTCCGCGAGCAGCCGACCATTGGCGCGCTGGACGCACACGACACGCGCACCGGCAAGTACTGTGCATCCCTCATGGCTACAGAAATGCGCTCCTGCACGGACGATGCAGATTGTGGGGGCGTCGTGGGTGATTGCACACCCCTCGTCTCTTTCATTGGGACAAGCGGCACACAGTGCACCGCGCAAGACGTTGGCTGCGAGGCGTACACGAACCTGGACGAAGTGGCGAAAGGCGGGGAAGGCAAGGCGCAGTTTACTAAACTCCAACTCTGTGTTCCGCCTGCACCGCTCTACACGGGTTTGCTGAGCAACTACTACTCCTGGGTGGGCAACGAAGAGTCTGGCTACCAGCTGAAGAAGTACATCCTGGTGCCGAGCAACCTCGGTGGTGGCGTGGCGCCATGCACCAACCTGGCGCACGATACCCTGACGTGCATCGATGGCACACCGAATCACCCGGTTGCATCGTGTACTGCTGCAGACCTGGGGGTGGACCTTGACTGCGCGCAGTACTACGACGACAGCGGGAACATTACCTACCGCTTGCGGTCGCGGGTGATTGAGCAGACCGAGAATTGCCATCCATTCCGCAACGAGGTGGATACAAACACCTACTACGCCGATAGTGCTCGGTCGCTTTCCTGTTCCAGTGAGGTTGTTGGTTGCCGAGAGTACGTGGGGAACACCGGCAGCAACACCCGTACGCTCTTGACCTCTGATTTTGAGAATGGTTCGTACAGCCCATGGGCCACTGGTATCCCGAACCCCATCAGCCCAGAGAGCGTCACCTTCGGCGGCCATTCGTTGCACGTCCCAGCGAACGCGCAGGCAGACATAACCGGCATGCTCCGGCAAGGCGCAACGTACCTCGTCAGCTTCTGGGCCAAAGCAGAGGCAGCGAATACGCCAATTACCTTTGGCCTCCAGGCGACAGCTGGCTCGGTACCGCTTGGGATAACCACGCCAGTGACAACAGAATGGAATGCTTACACTCTGGGGCCAACGACGATCCCATTCTCGACGACGGGGAACAACCTGCTCACCGCATCGGGCACAGCCGCATTCTTCCTCGATAACGTCGTGCTGACCGAAATTACGGATAGCACCTACAAGGTGAAATCCAGCCAGACGGTGTGCGGCGGCTACGAGGGTTGCGCGGCGTACCAGAACCGGGCTGGTCAGGTGGTAAACCTCATGTCATTCGCGAAGCTCTGCCAGACCGAGAAGGTCGGTTGTGAAGCGCTCATCAACACGCGGAACTCCAGTACACCAGTCGCGCAGACTGTAACGCTAGCGAACCTCCGCGGTGACGTGGATGGCAGCGGGAAAATTGACCAAGCAGATGTTGACGCCCTGAGTGCGTACCTGGGGAGCGCCGGTGCGCCGCCCTTCCCGCTCGTGGCCGGCGATATTAACGCGAGCGGCGGCAACCCAGACTTCACCGACCTCTCGGCTCTCACCAGCTACGTGCGCGGTACAGGTGGGACTATTTCTAGCGCAACGTACCCCGGCGACACAGTTACCACCGCTGCTGATAGCGTTGAGTACTGGGTGAATGATCCAACCAAAGCGTGCAACGCAGAAGACAAGGGTTGCCGCGCACTTGGGAAGCAGCAGATTAACCTGAGCGCGACGACCTATGCCCCGACGTTGCAGAACACTGAAACGGTGTACGTCCGGGACAATCCCGATACGTACGCGACGACGCTCTGTGGCCGTGATGCGCTCTTCTGCGAGGAGTTCGGCATTTCTGATGGCGGGAAGACGTACTTCCGCAACCCCACCGGCCGAACCTGTGAGTACCGTGATGCCACGGGTGCTATTGGCGCGGGATGGTTCGTGAGCGGTACCAGTAGCCCCACGCCGAATTGCCCCATCCGTAGCCAGGGGAATATCCCTCCGCCTGTACCGAATGGCGGCTTCGCTGGCCTGTGCCCGGCAGACCAGAATGGCTGCGGTGCTTTCCTCGATCCGCTCGGGACAGGGGAGAGCTTCACCACGAATAGCGGTTTCGAAATTGCAGATGGTGCGGCACCCCAGAACTGGACACCGGGTACGAGCCTAGAGGAGTACGCAGACCATGACGGGAGTAAAGCCGTGCGGCTTACCCTAGAGAACGCCGGTCTATTCTTCCAGACAGTGGACATGAACCCGAACCGGTACTACGTGGTTAGCGTTGACGTTGAGCGGAATGCCGACGCCACTGAAACGAATCCGGTTCATTTCGGCCTCACTGGTTGCCGCGATGCATTCGGGGCGCAGGTGCGTCTATACTCCCCAGACAGCTCGATGACCTCTGATAACAGTGGTGCCTACCAAGAAATTGCTGCGGAGAATTTCTCTGATACCGCGTACCAGCGCATCAGTGGCCGCGTGTTCTCAGGTACGGCTGTCACCTGTCGTGCCTTCGCCGGTACGGTCGGCAACAACTTGGGTCACTGGTTCGATAACCTGCAGGTGCGAGCGACGACGAGCAGCACCGTCCTGCGGCAAACCGTCGATAGCACATCCTGCAACGGCCAGGTTGGTGACAAGCTCGGCTGCCACCTCTTCAACGACACATCGAATACGGCGTTGACCTACGATGTCGACCAGAGCCCACTCGGCAGCGCGCCAACCGACGCCGATGCGGTGGGCGGTACGGCGTCCTGCGCCGACCAGCCAGAGCTCTGCGATAGCAACACCGTCTTGAAGGTGGTCCGTGACCGCGTCTGCAGCCAGTGGCTGGCGCCGACGACGACGGTGGAGAGCACGAAAGCGACGGGCCAGAAGGAGAACCTCGTCGTTGGCCTGGCAACGTGCGATACGTTCAGCCCGGGTGGCCAGTGCAGCCGATTCGTAGATGAGAAGCGCTGCTCCAACAACCCCAAGCAGACGTGCGTGAGCAACAGCAACTGCGGCGCTGGCGGGGTGTGCAAGCCGTTCCCGCTGAACGGGAATACCCAAGCGTACTCGCGGGAAGAACTTCGGAACCGGAGCGGCCTCGTCGTTGCCGGCATGCAGTTCGGCAAAGCGTGCTCGCAGGATCGCTCCATGCTCTGCACGACGGATGCTGATTGCGGTGCGGGCAACACCTGCTTGCCCGACCAGACAATTAAGGGCAAGTTCCCCTTCGGCATTGCGCCGCAGCTCGGTGGCGATACGGCGACCATTGACGCCAGTGTCTTCAACGGCAACTTCGACAAGACCGCAGACGTGCGGAATAGCGGCTGGATTATGGAGCCGGTAACGGCGCAGAGCCCTGGCGGCCCGAAGCTCTCCATTGTCACCCAAGATGATCGCGGCACAGGGTCCAATGTGGCACCTACCGCTGTCGATCCGTACCTCCTGCTCGATCCAGGCCCAGACCAGGATGGGTGGCCAACGGTTCGGACGAAGGCGGGGTCACTTTCGAACCGGCTTAACCGAGGCAAGACCTACTACCTCTCGTTCAAGGCGCGGTTCATGGCCACGCCCGAAACAGCAACGAGAACCATTGTTGGCATAGTGTCTGCCGAGGACTTCGATGGCACCACCCGAACGTGGAGCGCGCAGCACTACTGGTCCCACGCCATCCAACTCACTGACCAATGGCAGACCTACGTGGTTGGGCCTTTCAAGCTCGATCCCGCCGCGACGAGCGCGGAGGGGAACCACTACGCCGGCGTCCACGATGCATTCAACCCGTCGAATGGGTCAATTTTCTTCTCGTACACGTCGGCGCAGGTAGAGACGAATCCAAAACTCGCTATTGATAGCGTCTCCCTCCTCTCGGTGCTGCAGGTGCGTGACACCGTAACCCAGAGCTTCACCTACCAG
>Ga0172379_10004136_pt1 | contig 21893 bp, 29 predicted proteins | sample GrowelOW334metaG_FD_119756 | JGI IMG/M metagenome (GOLD analysis project Ga0172379, IMG submission 119756) | Groundwater microbial communities from an aquifer near a municipal landfill in Southern Ontario, Canada - Groundwater well OW334 metaG | ecosystem: Environmental > Aquatic > Deep... | reverse complement strand
GCCGCCACGAAGCGTGTCGACGGGAAGTCATTCCCCGCATGATATCACCTATTTAATATGATTCCTCTTCCGCCTCCTCTTCGAGAACGAGGCTCTCAGCCTCGTTCTCGATAAGGCTCTCGTCGAAGATATCGTCGTCCATCATATGGATATATGTACCAAAAAATTTTATTCGCGCAAGTATTTCTCGCTCGGGTTGTGGATTAGTGCCGCGTGAGGCCGGAGGAGAGGGCGGTAATACCGATCGCGATCGCGTCGAGCTCGTCGTCGAGGCGCTTCTTCGGAGGGAGGGAGAGGAGGCGGGGGATCATCATCGCGATCGAGGCCTTCGTGGCCCCGCCATGGCCCGTGACGGCGAGCTTCACCTGCTGAGGTGAGCACTCTATGACCGGGAGAGAGGCGAGGCCCGCGGCAGCGAGGACGGTGCCGCGGGCCTCGGCGACACCGAGTGCGGTCTTCTTGTTCACGCTGAAGAAGAGTGTCTCGATCGCAAGCGCGTCGGGGGCGTAGTCGCGTATCGCATCCGTCACCGCTTGCGAGACTTCTGCGAGACGGTCTTCGCGCGCACCCTTCTCTGGCTGTACGCATCCGCTCATGAGGAGCGTAGGGCGCGACGGATCTCCTTCGATAATGGCGATGCCGAGCCGGTCGTACCCCGGGTCAATCGCCAGTATCCTCATAGCCGCGCGCATTGGTGAAGACTTGCTGGACGTCTTCGTGTTCATCGAGCGCTTCGAGAATAGCGCCGAGCTTCTCTTCGTCAGGACCGGCGACATCGATAAGCGGCTCGTTCGGGAGGTAGTTGACGCCCACCTTGGTGAAGGCCCAGCTTGCGGCACCGGGGGCGGCGAGCTCGACCCCTTGGAGTACGAGCAGATGCTTTATCTCTTGTATCGTGCGGTTCTTGTTGTCGGTGAGTGCCTCGACAAGGATCGCGACGCCGCCCGGCCCGTACGCCTCGTAGACCACCGTGATAAGTTCTCCAGAATCCTTTGAAGCGCCCTTCGCGATTGCGCGTTCGATATTGTCCTTAGGCATGTTCGCCGCCTTGGCGCGGCTAATCGCGACGGCGAGACCGGGGGCAGAGAGGATACCGTTCGCCTTCTTCGACTCCATCGCAATCAGGCGCGCGTAGCGCGAGAAGACACGGCTCCTTGCTGAGTCGGTGACAGCCTTTTGGCGTTTTATCTGAGACCACTTACTGTGTCCGGACATAGTTAGAACATAGCACCAGGCTTCTCTCCGTTCAAATACGCACGGCCGCTTTGAGTGAGGATACGCCCGCGGGGGGAGCGCTCGATAAAGCCGAGGCGGAGCAGGTAGGGCTCGTAGACGTGCTCGACGGTGTCAGCGTCTTCGTGGAGCGCAGCAGCAAGCGCCTGGACGCCTGCCGGCCCGCCGCGGAAGCTCTTCAGGAGCGTCTCGAGATAGCGGCGGTCGTCCTTGGTGAGTCCGTGCAGGTCGATACCGAAGAGCTCACACGCCTCGTCGCAGAGCTTTGCCGAGAGCGGGCGCTCGTGCACCTGTGAGAAGTCGCGCACGCGCTTCAGGAGTGCGTTCGCAACGCGCGGGGTCGCACGACTTCTCGCGGCGATGCGTTCGACAACCTCTTGGGGGGCGTCGAGGTCGAGGAGAAGGGCCGAGCGGCGGATAATGTCGCGCAGGTCGTCGTCGCTGTAGAAGTCGAGTTGGTAGGTACCGCCGCCGAAGCGCGAGCGTAAGGGGCCAGAGAGCTCCGCCACGCGCGTCGTCGCGCCGACAAGGGTAAAGGGAGGGAGTGCGAGCTCGACCGTGCGCGCCGAGGGACCCTTCCCGAGGATGATGTCGAGGTGCCCAGACTCGAGCGCGGGGTAGAGGAGCTCTTCAATCTTGCGCGAGAGGCGATGGATCTCGTCGATAAAGAGAACCGTGTTCGGCTCGAGATTGGTGAGGATAGCCGCGAGGTCGCCTGCGCGTTCGATCGCAACGCCCGAGGTGCTCTTCAAGGGCGACTCGAGTGTCGCCGCGACAAGGTGGGCGAGTGTCGTCTTGCCGACACCTGGCGGGCCGTAGAAGAGGATATGTTCGGGCATGCTCCCGCGCTTTTTTGCCGCATCAATCGAGATCCGGACGTTCGCTTTTACCTGCTTTTGGCCGACATAGTCGTCCCAGCGAGCAGGCCGCAGTGCCGCATCGAGCGAGCTTGCGAGCGGGAGCAGGGCTTCGAGGGGGGTTGACATAAAAATCGTATAATGCTAGCATTCTATCACAGTTTCCTGCGCCCAGCATTCGCCACAAGGGTGGCAAAAGCTGCCGCATACGTGTTCCCTTATCCTGTCCATACTCCTCTAGGCAAGGCTTGACGGCTTCGGGCGTTTCCCCAAGGACTCTTTGGTTCCGCGACTTCGGTCGTGTTGCTGTAGAAATCCTCAGGTGTCTCGTCCACCCGGCATTTATGCCGGTTTTGCCTTGAGGAATATGGACGGGATTTGTTCTTTCAACAACCAACCGAGGAGGTCAAAATGCCAGAGATTCAACCCCTTTCAGTCGATGAAAAAAGTCTGTGCTCCGACTTGGTTGTCGGGAAAACAACTTGTCCTTACTGTAGTGCAGAGGACATCAAGGTCGTGAATGACGATGGGTCTAAGGGTGACCCAGAGTCTCACTACTTCGAGAATCACTACCCTCAACGCGACAGCAGGAGGAAATATCTCTGCGACGCAAGCGGAAAGATGCTCAGCGATTTCAAACCCTAACGCGCCCGACAGGAATCACCCGATGATTCTGTCGGGCGATTTCTTTTTGTACTCGCGTAATCTCAATGTTCGTTAAGTCTAACGACCGTTAGAGATAACGAACAATATCTATGACCAAACTTGGTCCTATAGGACCAAGTTTGAGGATAGTCGAAGTAGATTATGTGCGAGGGAGGTCGACGGCACCGGCGGCTTCGGAGAAGTAAGAAAGCCCGGTTCCTTATGCCGGGCTTTCGCGATTGATATTGGGGCGTCAACGGGAAAAGTAGTTGAGAGCCGTCGCACAGTAGGCACTGAACTTTTCCAGATCGGCACATTCGATAATCACCTTGCCGAACACGTCAGAAAAGCTCTCGAACCGGATGTTGTTTCTCCAGCCCAACCCCTGTAACAGCAACGGACCCATACGATCTCGACGTGTCTCCGACGAGATAATCGGCCCACCGAAGAATTCGGGAAGATCTCCTGTGGTGAGGTACGTTTCTATCCTGCCCGGAGTGGCGAACGGTATCTCAAGCAACTCATGACTATGGTAGTCACGGGCCACCAACCAGAGAGAGCTGGGCCGCAAGGCGACGGCCACGTGTGAATCGTTCCTCCCGCCATCATCTCCTGGTGAGATATAACTGCCGGCGAAGAAGGTGATTTCTCCCTCGCTGCCAGGGATGAAATTGGGGCTCGTGTTAGTCAGGTATGTCGCGCGTAGCTCGCCTTCGACCCGGATGAGTTCCTGGATGTCAGGCGTCTGCGCGAAGGCGATAATCCTTTGGGCGCCGATGACGGCCGCCCGGAGATTCGCTTTGAAGCGTTTGCTCGCCAAGAACTCGCTGTACGCCACTTTTTGTTGCCACGCTTTTTCTGCGTTTTGCTGCTGACGCAGGGCGCGCGCCTGGGCGTTGATGGCAGAGGTGAGGTTCGCCCGCAGGCCCCCAATGATTTCTTGGGCGTTCGGCGCGGGGATGCTGCGTACTGCAGACCGCTGTGCGTTCATGCTGATCTCCTTTGGAGGTTATGGGTGTCTCAGATCGTCAACGAAAGGTTCGTCTGCGGGCACAATATACCCGCATAGAGACAAGTCAATCGCACTGTCGTGCGAAACCCGGGGGGTGCTACTAGTAGCTCACCATTACAGGTGGTGATTTAATAGTCGGGTTTTCTTTCAAGAGCCGCGCGGGAGGTCGACGGTAGTGGCGACTTCAGCGAGAGAGGTGATGCCGGAGAGTGCCTTCACGATACCGTCTTGTGCCATCGTGAGGTAACCCTGTGTGTTCGCGAGTTTCGCTATTTCATTTTCAGGCGGGCTGTCGCGCAAGAAGTGTGCGAGCCCGTCGTCCATAAAGATCGCTTCATAGAGGCCGATACGCCCCTTGTAGCCAGTCTCGTCGGGGCTCTCTGGAGCGGGTTCCCAGACGGTCTCAATCTTTTCAGGTATGAGCGACTTGTCGGTGAGCGGTTCAAATACCTTTGCAATCATTCTCTTCTCATCGTCCGTAAGGGGGCGCTCTTTCTTTTTGTCAGGATCAAGGGTGCGCAAGAGGCGTTGCGCCATCGAGACGGTGACTGCCGAGCCAAATGACTTCGGGTCAGCGCCGAGGTCGGCGAGACGGGGGAAGGTGCCCGCGGCATTGTTCGTGTGCAAGGTCGAGAAGACGTAGTGGCCGGTAAGCGCTGCCTGGATAGCGATGTCGGCAGTCTCGCCGTCGCGGATCTCGCCGACCATAATGATGTCCGGGTCTTGGCGCACGATCGAGCGGAGCCCTTCGGCAAAGGTATATTTCTCTCCCTCGACTTGCGTCTGCACGATACCCTCGAGGTGGTACTCGATCGGATCTTCGATCGTGATGATCTTTATCTCGGGGCTGTGGATCTCGGTGAGGAACGAGTAGAGTGTGGTCGTCTTACCGCTCCCGGTCGGCCCAGTGGTGAGCAGCATGCCGTTTGGCCGGCGGATCTCTCGCTCAAGGCGAGCGAGGAGCTTCGGGTGGATGCCAAGCTCCCGGTACGAGACCCTTGTCGTCTCAGGGTCGAGGATACGCATCACGATCGACTCGCCGTATTTGCCGGGGATAAACGAAGCACGTATCTCGATCGTGTTTTGGTCACGTGTCACCGAGAAGCGTCCGTCTTGTGCGCGGTTGATAATGTTGAGCTTCACCCCCGAGAGCAGCTTGATGCGCGAGTTGATCTGATGGTAGGTCGGCGGGTCGAAGGTGTACGCGTCGGAGAGGAGTCCGTCGATGCGCAGGCGCAGGAGCGTCTTCTCTTCTCCTGGTTCGAAGTGGATGTCAGAAGCGCGGAGCGCGAACGCACCGGCGAGGATCGTCTCGAAGATGCGCGACACACGCTCGTTCGACTTCAGCTCGACGGTGGCATCGATCTCGTCGCGGAGAGCGCTCTTCGTGGCCCCTTGTTCGGCGAGCTTCGCGAGGGTTTGAGGAGAGACGGTGAGCATCCCCGCGCGCGACTGGGTAGCGAAGGAGAGATCGCCATAGCGAGAGAGCACCTTGTCGAGGCTCTTCTTCGAGACCAGATATTTCTGGAGCGAGAACCCGCGTTCGGCGAGGTCCTGCTCAAGCTTCGCGAGGGTAGGGTTGTTTGGGTTGTGGACAGCGAGCGAGAGCGTCTTCGCGACCTTGGCGAAGCCTGCGGCGTCGGCGAGTCGCGCGGCCTCTTCGGGGATAATGCGGAGGGCTTCGTTGTCGATCTCTTTAAGCGAGAGGTCGACGTAGGTCATGCCGTATTTCTCTGAGAGGATGCGTGCGACGTCCTCTTCTTCGCGCTCGCGCACCTGGGCGAGCTTCGCGTCTGCGCCAGTCGGATTAAAAGGCAGATCCATACGCTGCATCATACCACCCAAGATATACGCGAAAGGGCAGGACTTGACAAATCAGCATATATAGTAGTATAATATACCCAGACCGTCGGTTTTAGACGGTACCCAACCAACCAAGGAGGTACCAATGAAGACGCTCGTCCCCGCTCTTTTTATTCTCACCATCCTCAGTGGATGTACTGGGATGCCGGTGGTGCACTATGTGGTGCCGCCGACGTACTCGCCGTACTACATCCCCGCACCGCCCCCGACGCCGCCGGCACCCGTGCCGCCCGGTGGAATTGCCCAACCAGTGCCCCTGGCGCCGGTACAGGCCGCCGTGGTATGCGCCCCTCCGGCGCAACTGGTGTGGAATGGGGGACAGGCAGTCTGTGTCGCACCCCAACCGTCGTCATCGCTGACGATTATCCACACGGTCCCGGTGTTTAACCCGTATCCGTATTATGGGTCACAAAGCCTCTACCTCTGCATCAAGTGCAGGAGGTAGGGGTGAGGGACATCTCCCAACCCGCGCCTGTCTCCTTGAGACAGGCGCTTTCTCGTTTTCAGCGGTACAATTACCACCTATGGAGAAGGTAGTCCACAACCTCGCCGAGCTTGAAGAAGAGGCCAAGCGCTTCGTCAGTGCCCTCACGCCGAGCGCCACCGGTGCGACACTCGTCACGCTCTCGGGCGAGCTCGGAGCGGGAAAGACTGCCTTTACCAAGACGGTCGCGTGGGCGCTCGGCGTTGCCGAGCGTGTCACGAGCCCTACCTTCGTACTCGAAAAGGTCTATCTCCTTTCACCCGAACTTGGACATCGGATGTCCAAGTTTAAAAAGTTAGTGCATATCGACGCCTACCGGCTCGAAAGCGGGAGCGAGCTCGCCGCACTCGGCTTCGACGAGCTGATGCAAGACGCGGGTAATCTGGTCTTGCTCGAATGGCCGGAGAAGGTGGCGGACGCGCTCCCCGAGCCGAGCGTGCGGATTGCTTTTGTAGCAGAGACAGACGGCTCGCGCACCATCATTTATGGCTAAAGGAGCATCAGCAAAGAAACGTATCGTGCTCCTCGACACGCACGCGATTATTCATCGCGCCTATCACGCGCTCCCTGACTTCACGGGCCCGACGGGTGCCCCTACGGGCGCGCTCTACGGTCTCGTCACGATGCTCCTCAAGATTATTGCCGATCTGAAGCCGGACTATATCGCTGCGTGCTACGACCTGCCCAAACCGACTATTCGTCACGAGGCCTACGCCGACTACAAAGGCACACGGGTAAAGACAGACGATGCGCTCGCGCTCCAGCTCGGGGAGTCGCACAAGGTGTTTGAGGCATTCTCGATCCCGATGTACTCGAAGGAGGGGTTCGAGGCCGACGACCTGCTTGGGACGATTGCGCACGAATTGAAGGGAGAAAAGGAGGTCGATGTGATTATCGCTTCGGGCGACATGGACACGCTCCAGCTCGTCGACGACAAACGTGTGTGCGTCTACACCTTGAAGAAGGGTATCAACGACACGATCCTCTATGACGAGAAGGCGGTCGTCGAACGGTTCGGATTCCTCCCCGCTCTTATCCCTGACTGGAAAGGGCTCCGTGGCGACCCCTCTGACAATATCAAGGGTGTCCCGGGCATCGGCGAGAAGACGGCGACTGAGCTTATCACCGGCTTCGGCTCGATTGAGAAGATCTATGCAGCGCTCAAAAAGGGCGACGAGGCCTTCTTGAAGAAGGGCATCAAGGCGCGCATGATTGGCCTCTTGCGGGAGCACGAAGAGGAGGCGCGTTTCTCGAAGTCGCTCGCCACTATCCGGCTCGATGCACCAATCGCCTTCACCCTTCCCGAGCGAGGGTGGCGAGAGAATGTCGATGTACAGAAGATGTTCGCCATGTGCGACGAGTTCGGCTTCAGGACGCTCAAGGAACGGATACGCAAAATACTCGGCGTCCCGGCGCGATTTGATGAATCTCTGGGTCCGCATACAACGGATGATGAACATGAGAGCGCCGCGCCAGAGCCTTCACAAATCGCGCCGGGACGCCTCGCTGAAGCGGGTGCGATGCTCTGGCTCATCTCGTCTGAATTTACGAACCCGTCGCAGGACGACATCCTCGCCTTCACAAAAGAGCGGGAGTTCGATGCGGCGTATGTGGAGCTCGAGAAGCAACTCGCCTCGCTTGGTCGGGTGCGCACCGTCTATGAAGAGATAGAGAAGCCGCTTATCCCGGTGATCGCCAAGATGGAGGAGCGCGGGATCCTCGTCGACCCCGCGGTGCTTCGCGACCTCGCGAAGAAGTACAGCGCCGAACTGAAGGTTATCGAACAGAAGATCTATACGGCCGCCGGGCACGAGTTTAATGTCAGTTCGCCGAAGCAGCTCGGCGAGGTGCTCTTCGACGAGTTGCAGATTATCCCCGAGAAACAGAAGAAGACCGCGGGCGGCCAGCGCTCTACGCGCGAGAGCGAGCTCGAGAAGATTCGCGGAGAACACCCAGTCGTGAGCGACATCCTCGAATATCGTGAACTCAAGAAGCTCCTCTCGACCTATATTGAGAATCTCCCGCCGCTGCTCGACGACGAGAATCGCCTCCATGCGCGATTTATCCAGACAGGTGCGGTCACCGGCCGCATGGCCTCGCAAGATCCGAATCTCCAGAATATCCCACTCCACTCTAAGAGAGGGCAGATGATCCGGCACGCATTCGTCGCGACAAGGGGCTACACGCTCCTCGCGCTCGACTATTCGCAAGTGGAGCTGCGGCTCGCGGCGATTCTCTCGGGCGACCCTAAGCTCTGCGAGATATTCCGAAGTGGTCGCGACGTGCACCGAGAGGTCGCCGCGCAAGTGTTCCACGTCGCACCTGAGGCGGTTGACCTCGAGATGCGTCGGAGAGCGAAGGTGATCAACTTCGGCATCCTCTACGGCATGGGGGTGAACGCGCTTCGCGCACAGCTCGGGTCGACGACTGCCGAGGCGCATCAGTATCTCGAAGAATATTTCAGTACCTTCAAGACGCTCTCAGAGTATCTTGAGAGCACGCGCGGCTTCGCAAGGAAAAACGGCTACACAGAGACGCTTTTCGGTCGTCGCCGCCAGTTCCCCGAGATGAAGTCGTCCTTGCCGTATGTGCGCGCGCAGGCCGAGCGTATGGCAATCAACGCGCCAATCCAGGGGACCTCTGCAGACATCATCAAGCTCGCGATGGTGCGCATCGATCAGATGTTGGAGAAAGAAGGATCGACAACCGATGCGTACCTGCTGCTGCAGGTGCATGACGAACTCGTCTACGAGATCCGCAATGCGCGTGTTGGTGAGCTCGGTGCGAAGATACAAGAGATTATGGAGTCTGCGCTCGAAGGCAAAGAGACTCATGGCGTACCGATCACTGCGACGCTGAAGCAGGGTGATGACTGGGGCTCGATGCACACGTAAGTATGTTGTACCTCTTTCATGGGACCGACATCGAGAAGACTCGCACAAAGGCGTTTGAGTGGGTAGCGGCGGCAAGAAAGAAAGAGCCGAACCTCGCGTATGTGCGCCTCGCGCGCGAAGAGCTCACGAGCGCCGCACTCGAAGACGCGGCGCTCTCGGGCGGGCTCTTCGTCTCGCGGCTCTTGGTACTCATCGACGACCCATTCCCGAGAAAGAGAGGGGCAGACGAGGAGGGGATTGATGATGAAGAGGATCCGGGGGGAGAGTTTGAAGCGCATATCGACGCGCTCGTTGCCTCTGACAACGCGATCATTATCCTCGCACCCAAGCTCAATGCGCTGAAGGCGAAGAAGCTCGCGGCGAAGGCGAAGGTTGTATACACGTACGATTTATCGATGCGGGCGAGCAAGCCCACGCGAGGCTTTAACAGCGGCCTTGTCGACGCGCTCGGTGCCCGTTCGCGAGAAAAACTTTGGTTAGAAATCAATCGTGCACTCGCTGCGGGCGACGCGCCCGAGATGCTCCACGGCCTCTTGCACTGGAAGGCGCGCGATCTGATGGAGAAAGGCGCTCGTGCCTGGAAGCCGCACGAAGCGCGGGCGCTCTCGCTTGCCCTTATCGAACTGCTCCAGAACTCTCGTCGAGGAGGTTTGGATTTGTCGCTCTCTCTCGAGCGCTTCGCGCTCGAGGTATAATCGGATCATGGAAGATCAAAGACCAAAGGTGGGAGTAGGAGTGATTATTAAAAAAGACGGGAAAGTTTTATTTGGGAAACGGAGGGGGGCACACGGAGAAGGTACGTGGTCGCTCCCTGGCGGTCATTTGGAATTTGGAGAGACGTTAGAGACGTGTGCCCGACGTGAGGTTGAGGAAGAAACCGGTATTGAGATTAAAAATATAAAGTCAGCGACCTTTACTAATGATATTTTCGAGAAAGAACAGAAACATTACATAACCGCCTATGTGACTGCCGACTATTCCGCTGGCGAAGTGAAGATAATGGAGCCGGACAAATGTGATGAGTGGAGGTGGGTTAATTGGGATGCACTGCCCGAACCGCTTTTTATACCTATCAGCAATCTGCTCACGCAGGGATATTCACCTTTTTGATTTTGTATATTTGTCGAGCCGGTTCCGGCTCGTCGCGATCGCAATGTAAACAAAAGCCGGGCCAGGGAAACCTAGTCCGGCTGCGTACTCCTCCAGAACTGCCTTGCGCTATTTCTGTCGGGAGGTCTCGGTCCCATCTTGGAGCTCGGCAACCTTGACGAATACGGGAGCCAGAGCGATGGGCTTACCGGCCGTATCGTATGCCTGATTGCCGAGCCGTTTCGTCTTGTACGGTATGTTTTTCCAGTCGGAGGTGTGGGGCACTACGTTGCACAAGAACATCTCGTCCGACCGAAGCTCAGGGTGAACGTCGTTGAATCGCAGCTCCATGTCTAGGACGTCGCGCAGCTGGCGGAGTTGTCCCTCAATAGAGAGGACGGCATCTCCAACGATGCTGCGCTCATCGTACAGTCCGTCGACAACGGCCTTACGAAGTTTCGCAACGTACTGCTCGATCCTCTCGATGTTGTTTACCGCTAGGGGGATAATCCCGCAGACGCATTTCATGACAGATCTCCTCTGAAGGGTGAAAGGGCATTCGACCGCACAGTAGCACAAGAGTGTATTCTTTGCCTCCGATAGCTGAGAAGCGCACCCGGGGGCGTGGCGCTCGAGGGTACCAGGGCCTATCCCTAATGAAGGAGCCCCGAGTGTTTCGGGGTGATAAAAGGAGGTGACACATGGAAAATGTGGAGCTTGAAGAACGGCGGCTGACCGAACAACTCGAAGTCCTTCGACCCGAAGTAGGGAAGAGAAGGCAGAGATTCTTCATCGCAAGTGGAGTGGTCCTTGCCGGCTTGTTCGTCTTGATGTTGTTCAAATCGCTGAAGCCAGACGACCTGACGCTCATGGAGGCGTACGGAGCACTCCCGCTCATGCTCTGTCTCGTGTGTATGGCGGGGATGCTCGCCCTTGGTTGTGCCCTCGAAGCAGTCGAGAACCGCGCGCGAGAAGTAGTATGGAAGATACGCGGTCTCTACGAGATCGGCGGGTAAAGGGCAAAATCGGCCGCGTAGCGCGGCCGATTTATTTTGTGTGCCCCCTGGGGGATGATCCCAGAACCTCCGCCTTAAAAGGGCGTTGCTCTGCCAGTTGAGCTAGGGGCACGTATTTGTATTTCTACCACTTGCCACCCCTTTCTTCTAGTAGCTAAACGCATCCACCGTTTTACCGGTTACGTCGAGGAGCTTCACGAGCTCGCGCTGTGTGCGCCACATCGAGTTCGTGCGGCCGAGGTAGATGCGCCACGTGTTGCCCTTGAAGTCAGGGTCGTTACGGTGCGCCTCCACACAGCCGTTATAGTTTAGATATTTCACGACGAAGCTCTGGCACACACCCGACACGCTCACCGGCGGCGAGAGCGTCACTTGGCAGCGGGGCAGCTTATTCACGTAGTTGATACACGCCTCATCGCGGATATAGCCGGCTCCATAGAAGGCAGACAGTTCGTCTGATGGGGTGGGGCAGTTCTGGGGCAAGGACGGAGAGAAATTTTGGAAGGTAGCGAAGTAGCCGATGCACTTGTTCTCGCGGAAGGAGGCGCCGATAGGCGATTGTCCGGAGATAATCATCGCGCGGTCGCCTGGAGCGAGCACGATATCCTGCACTGCATTTATCGTGCCGCTCGCAGGGACCTCGGTCCCCTTGGGGATGTTCACAGAGTTGCCGGTCGCGTCGCTTGCGAGCGACCACTCAGAGAGATTGACCGGGACACTCCCGCTCGAGGGCACGCTTATCTCGAGGTACTCGTTCTTCGGGTCTGCCGAGCCAGCACCAGAGATGTAGTGATTCATCGAGACTATCCCGCGGAAGGGAGACGGTGTCCCGAAGGTGCTGCCGCCGGCAAAGGTGGGGAGTGAAGATCCGGAGCCGCTCGACGCGCTCCCGTCTGAGGAGCCCAGCAGCGAGACGTCTGAACCGCCGATACCAAAGGGCGCTCGCGGGAGCGAGAGATAGGTACCGCCGCCGAGTGCGCCCGGCTCAGCGAGGCGCGGACCGGTAAAGGCGATCGGGTGCAAGGGGCCGCCCGTTGCGATCCAGATAAGGAAGATGAAGACGAAGACGCCTATGAAAAACCATGCATCGTGCATATCACCCATGGGAATATAGTAGCAGGCACTAGGCGCTAGGCGCTAGCAAGGGATGTGATTCTAGAGCCTAATGCCTAAAGCCTAGTTTCTCGAGCTCTTCACGGACGACCTGTGCGTCGCTCCACGGGACTCGGGTGCCGTGCGCTCCCATAATAAAGGGGTCGGTTCCCTTACCGCTTATCAAGACCGCGTCACCCTCTTTAGCCGCAGCGAGTGCTGCGCGTATCGCTTCGCGCCGATCCATAATAATCTCTGGCGTGCGCGCCATCCCGAGAGCCATGGCCTCGACGATAGCGCGCGGATCTTCGTCGTAGGGGTCTTCGTTGGTGAGGATTACCTTCTCGCAGGTTTCATCGGCGATACGGCCCATCTCTGGCCGCTTCCAGGTGTCGCGCCCGCCGCCGGTATTCCCGAGCACACAGATTTTCTTGTGGCTGGGGAAGGCGCTGTAGAGCGCTTTAAGCGAGTCGGGCGTGTGTGCGTAGTCGACGACCGCAATAAAGTTCTGTCCCGCTTCGATTCGCTCGACACGACCGCTGATGTGCGAGATCTCGCGCAGAGCCTTTGCACACGTCGGGAGCGGCACACCAAGCGACTCAGCGGCCTTTATTGCAGCGAGCGCGTTCAAGATATTGAATGTCCCGGGGAGAGCGAGTGAGAAGTCAGTCTCCTTGTACGAAAAGGAGACTCCGCGTTCGCTCGCCTGCACCTGCTTCGCATCGGCAAGAGAGAAGGGGATACTCTGCTCGACCGGGAGAGCGAGAAAGCGTGCTCCGTATGGGTCGTCTGCGTGAGCGATGATCGAACGAGGGCGCTTTATCGAGCGGAGGAGCGCACGAGCGATAGTAAACTTCGCGCGGAAATAGTTCTCCATCGAGCCATGTGACTCGACGTGCTCCTTCTGCAGGTTAGTGAAGACGAGTGCGTCGAGCTCGAGGCCGCGGTGTCGGTACTGGAGCGCTGCCTCGCTCGTGATCTCGACCACGGCGTGGGTGCACTTCTTCGCACGCGCCTCAGCAAGAAACTTTTGAACGAAGCCGCGGCCAGGGAGCGTCATCTTGAAGAGGTTCGGGCGCGACTCGGTACCGATAACGAAACGGATCGTGCCGGCAAGCGCGGTCGTGTACCCAGTCGCCGTGAGTATCGCGTAGAGCATTTCTGCTACCGACGACTTGCCCTTCGTACCGGTCACGCCAATCACCGTGAGACTTCTCGAAGGGAATCGGTACAGCGGTGTCGAGAGCATCGCGAGCGTGTAGTGGTACGGTGCGAGCAGTGTCCGGCGCAGGTGCATCATGAGTGAGCAGAGAGCGCGGCCTTGAGTCGGGCATCTTTCCCGGCAATGTTCTCGGGGATCGCCTGGAGCGCCTTGCGTGCCTCGCGCTCGGTGTAGCCGAGCGCGACAAGCGTATCGAAGACGTCTCCGTCTGCGTTGTCGTGGGCGCGCGGCCCCACCTTGTCAGCGAGTTCGACCAGCATCTTCTCTGCGCTCTTCTTGCCGAGTCCGACGACCTTGGTGAGGTAGTTTAGATCGCGCTTGCCGATAGCACCCTCGAGCGCTTCGCGCGTCGAGCGGCGCAGCACCGAGAGCGCAGTCTTGGGACCGACGCCCGAGACCGTGAGGATAAGTTCGAAGAAGTCGCGCTCCTCGGGAGTGGGGAATCCGTAGAGCTCGAGACCGTCCTGCTTCAGTGTGAGGTGGGTGGCAAGCGACGCCGCACTCCCCACCGAGAGCGCCTGCGGCGCGCTCATGCGCACCTCGATACCGAAGCCTGCGACGAGGATAATGGCGCTCGTGGGGCCGACTGAAAGCACCTCTCCGCGAATCTCTCGAATCATTCCTCCATCGTACTACCATTTGCCTTCGCGCGGGAGATAGCGTATATATAGAGCACATATGGCAATCACCAGTTCAGCAAAGAAAGCGATCCGCTCCTCGGCGAGGAAGCATGTCTTCAACCTGCGTCGCAAGGACACGCTCCGCGACACCACCAAGCTCCTCACAAAAGCGCTTGCCGCTAAGGATGTCGCTGGCGCGGAGAAGCTCCTCCCCTCGGCCTACAAGGCGATCGATAAGGCCAAGAAGACCGGCGTTATCAAGAGCAACACAGCAGACCGCAAGAAGGCGCGCCTTGCCGCCGCGATCAAGCGCGCAAAGGCGTAATCAAAAGAAAAGAACGCGCGCCGTCAACGGCGCGCGTTCTTTTCTTTTGTGTCCTCGGCCGGACCGCGATTACGCTTATCGAAACTTACAGTTTCAGTACACCTTGCGGATTTTCTCTTCGCGCAAAGCGCTCGATAAAATGCTCGCAAGGTCTTCGATTCCTGCCCGCACGCCTCCCAGGCGTGCTCGAGGACACAAAATCACTGTGTTCTTTTGTGTCCTCGGCCGGAATCGAACCGGCACCATCTCCTTCGGAGGGAGATATTGTATCCATTCAACTACGAGGACAATACCGCCCACGATACTACATTTTGCCTTTGGTGCTCCCGCAAGGAATCGAACCTTGATTTTTAGATCCGCAATCTAATGTCCTATCCGTTGAACGACGGGAGCGATGTTTATTCTGCGTACTTTTGAGCTATCTGTTGCCCGAGTGAGAGCAACTCTCTTCGCACTGCACCATCAAAATAATTGATGAAACAGATGCCCTGGAAGTTTTTCCGAAAGCGTCTCTGTACACTTCGTTTTTTAACATAAATCTTGCCGAATTGCGAACTCGGTACCCCGAGGAGCTTCGACCAAAACGCTATTGCTTCACGATGCGAGTGATAGTGGTGGAGATGAATCCTGATGCGAATGCGGCTTTCGTCCAGCGGGAATGACGATCGCAGTAGCGAGATATACAGTTTTGCTAGAACCGGGTCTGTATTACAGAAACACTAGTTAGTATGTCCTATGTTCACTATCTGGGAATAAAAAAGAAGCGATAGTCAGAATCCGAGCCACGCCGCCACCAGATCGTTGAAGGTGTGCGTGTGTTCGCGCTCATCAACGTGCTGCAAGAAGTAGTGGTAGACCATGTCAGCATCGACCCCCTCAAGGGGGATAATGAGATGCGGCGAGAGCCAGCTCTCGGTCTTGATAGAGATCATCGGGGGTAATTCTCCCTCGACGTCTTCGAGCACCGAGAACGAGACCATGCGCTCGAAAGGGTGCAGGTCGTCGCCAACGAGGACCCCTTGTTCGACAAGAGCGAATCGATGAATCGACGGCTCCTTCGCCGCATGGAGGGCGAGCGATGCGGCAGCGATAAGCACCAGCGCCGCGAGCAAGTAATTGCTGAAGAGTATCGCCGCCACGGTACCGGCAACGGCGATAATGCCGAGCGCCCAATACCAATCGGCGCTCTTCGGGTTGTGGTCGTACTCTCTCCCTTCCCATTGTGCAAGCGCATCGCGAGGCATGAGAAAAGTATAACATCACGTTTTCAATTCAAATGCGGATGGTGCAGGATTCGAACCTGCGGTACCGTTTCCAGTACAGTTGATTTCAAGTCAACCGCTTTCGACCTCTCAGCCAACCATCCCTTCTGCTACGCCTGCGTTGATGAGCTTACCGCAGGTGTAGAAGTCTTGGAAGTGGGGCGGTACCAGACGAGATAGATAACCTCGAGGATACCGAGCGTATTGATGACGAGGAGGGCGATGAACCAGCCCTTCTGGCTGTTGCGCGCAGCGTGCCAGAGCGCGTACCCTTTGATGATGACCGTCCAGATCGCCACGGCAGCGATGATCGGGATGAGAGCGAGCATGAGCTCGGGTGCAAATGGGGAGTAGAACGGCGTGAATGGTTGCATATGTGTGGATTATACCACACACTGCTCTTATGCGTTACCTCGGAGTGGATTACGGGAGCAAGAAAATAGGCCTCGCCCTTTCTGACGAAGCGGGTACGATGGGCTTCCCGCACACTATCGTCTCGAATACGCCACGGCTTGTCGACGAGCTCTGCGCGCTCATTGCGAGAGAAGATGTCGGCGCGGTCGTGATCGGTGAGTCACGCGACCTCGCCGGTGGCGAGAACCCGATAGCGAAGGACGCCCGCGCGCTTGGCGAAGAGATCACCGAGCGTGCAGGCACTCCAGTGTTCTTCGAGTCTGAAGTGTTTACCACTGCACTCGCGCGTCGCGCGCCGGAGAAGGAGGCAAAGTCGCGCGCGCCGAAGACACACAAGCACGTCGACGCCTCTGCCGCAGCACTTATTCTTACGAGTTATCTTTCACGCACGGATCATGGACCCCATTAAACATACAGACAGTCCTAACGGGGCAGGTAAGCCCCGCATCACGATTGATGAGTTCAGCAAGATTGAAGTAAAGGTCGGCACCGTACAGAGTGCCGAGCGCGTACCCGAGACGGACAAGCTCTTACGGCTCGTGGTCGACTTCGGCGAGACCTCTCCCGAAGGAGAGAAAAAACCGCGCCAGATTGTCTCAGGCATCGCGGCATACGTCGCTGAACCTGAATCACTTATCGGTCGCCAACTCGCATTTGTCACGAACCTCGAGCCGCGTACGATACGCGGCCTCGAGAGTGACGGCATGCTGTTTGCTGTCGGGTCAGGCGAGACATTCGCCTTTCTCACTCCCGACCGCGACATCCCTCCGGGCACGAGTGCACATTAATCGTGCGGCGAGGGGAGAGCCTCGTGATACTCTTTAGCTATGTCTTCTGTTTTTAGCGAACGCATGCGCGCCGCCTTTGCTCCGCCGCAGTATCTCGCGCCAGCACTCTCGGGTATTGATATCTCGACCAGTGGAGTGAAGGCGGTCTCTCTCAAAGAGAGTCCGCATGGACTTATCCTCAGTCAGTACGCGCAAGCGCGTCTCCCTCTCGGGGTCTACACCGACGGCGAGATTACCGACCAGGCTGCAGTCACCGAGGCACTTGCTATGGCCGCCAAGGCCGCCGGTATCTTCACCGCGAACGTCGCACTCCCTGAGTCGAAGTCGTATCTCTTTGAGACGGCGGTGCAGGGGATGAAGCGGACAGAACGGCGCATCGCCGTCGAACAGCACCTCGACGAGCTTATACCGCTCCCGCCGGCAGAGACCGCATTCGACATCATCGATGTCGGACAAGACGCACAAGGGAATACGCGCGTTGCCGGGATCGGTTTTGCACGGCGTGTGGTCGACGACACACTCTCGGTCTTTGATCAGGCGGGCATCAAGGTGCAGGCGCTTGAGGGAGAGACGTTCGCGATGGCGCGTGCGCTCCTGCCGGTGGGCGACACCTCTACCGCGCTCATTATCGACGTCGGCAAAACGACGACGAAGGTGGCTATCGTCGCGAAGCGCATACCGCGTTTCGCGGCGACAATCGGTATTGGCGGGCACGCGCTCACGCTCGCGGTCCAGAAGCACTTCGGTGTGACCGAGTCAGAAGCACGCAAGGTGAAGGCAGAGCACGGCATCGTGTCGGCACCGGGGAACGAAGACTATCTCGCGGCGATGTTCTCGACAATCTCTGCGATTCGCGACGAGATCTCTCGCCGGCTTGCCTACTGGCAAGAGAAGGCGACACTCGCCGGGCACGAGCCCGTCACGCACGCGGTACTTGCCGGAGGCAACGCGTCGGTGCGCGGTCTCGCCGAGTACCTTGAAGGGGCACTGCGCATCCCCGTGGTCGCCGGGGACGTGTTCACCAACCTCGCCTCGCGCGACACATGGATCCCCGACCTCGATTACACCGAGTCGCTTGCGTACGCGACCGCTATCGGGCTCGCACTCCGCAACGATGCAGAGCTCTACTCGTAATATGCACAACGACCTCACCAACCTGCTCCCACCCGAACGCCAGAAGGCGCTCGCGCGTGAATATCTCCTACGGCTCGGAGTCGTCGCGACTCTCTTCGTGACAGCACTCACGCTCGCAGCCATGGCGCTCTTGGTGCCGACGTATGTATTGCTCGGAGAGAGCTCTCGTGCGAAGACGGCGCGTCTCGCTAATATCGAATCGGTACTCTCCTCCTCTGACGAATCGGTACTCTCAGCACGTGTTGCTGCGCTTAGCAGCAACACCGCCGCTCTCTCGGCACTAAGAGAGTCGCCATCGGCAAGCAGCGTTATCCGCTCGGTACTCGATATTTCTCGCCCGGGGGTTACGCTCTCAGACTTCTCGTATCAGCCCACTCGCGGGACCGTCCCAGGGACACTCACGGTCTCGGGTGTTGCTGCGACGCGCGACTCGCTCCGCAGTTACCAGCTCCTGCTCTCGGGGGCGTCTTTTGTCCGTGTGGCGAATCTTCCCGTCTCTGCCTACGCAAAGGACAGCGACATCGACTTCACGATTACGCTGGCACTCGCACCATGAAATCCCCCTTCCTCCATCTCGTTCTCGCTCTCGTCGTATGCATCGCGGCTCTCACAGGGTATGGGTTCTGGTACTCCATGATTGCAAACAAGAGCGTCGCGGTCACGAAGCTCCAGAGCAAGATTGACGCGAAGACACTCGCAGTGAGCCGCATGGCGACGACACGCGCGGCGCTTACCGAGATTGCGAGCGACGAGGCGGTCGTACAGAATTATTTTGTCCCTGAGACCGGCGTTGTCTCCTTTATCGACGGACTCGAAGAGCGCGGTCGTGCACTCGGGTCGACAGTAGAGGTACTCTCGGTCTCGTCGGAGAACACCTCTGCACGGCCGACACTCGACTTCAACCTCTCCGTGAAGGGCACGTTCGACGCGGTGATGCGCACGGTCGGCGCGATAGAACAGGCACCGTACGATATCTCGGTCGCAGCGCTCACGGTCGGGCAGGATGTAAAAGACAGCTGGCATGCCGACCTCAAGCTGCTTGTCGGGTCGACCTCGAAAACACCATGAATATCTTCGGCACCTTGACCGCCCTTATACGACGTCTGCGCACAGGCACCTCGCAAGACCCGGTGCGAGACTGGCTCGTCGTGAGTATCTTCTCGGCGATAGTGTTTACGGGCATTGTCGTGTGGAACATATGGGCCTTTGACACGGTCGCAAACGGGGGTGTTATCGGCGCGCCCGTGCCGGAGACAAAATCGGTTTTCGATCAGTCTTCGCTTGATACGATCCGCACGATATTTGAGAATCGCGCGGTCGAGGAGGCCAAGTATATGACCGGCGTGTACCGGTACGCGGACCCTTCGCAATGACGCCCTGATGGGTTAGGGTAAGGGGGTGCGATTGCCCCGATAGTTCAATGGATAGAACAGCGGACTTCTAAGCCGTTAATGTTGGTCCGATTCCAGCTCGGGGCACAGCTGGCGCAAGCGAGCAGAAGGGCACGTGGCGGAACTGGTATACGCGTACGTCTCAGAAGCGTATGGGGCAACCCTTGAGAGTTCAAATCTCTCCGTGCCCACGCGCGGTTAGCTCAGTTGGTAGAGCAACCCGTTTACACCGGGTAGGTCGCAGGTTCGAGTCCTGCACCGCGCACTTGAAACTAAACTTCATGTCGCATACGTTGATATCTATATGAACGAAACTGCTTCAGCGCCGGCGTGCGTCGGTATCATCATGGACGGCAATCGCCGCTGGGCGAAGGAGCGCGGATTGCCAAAGATGGACGGACACGCCGCCGGTCTTGAAAAAGCAAAAGAGATTATCCGCCACGCATTTACGCAGGACGTCGGTACGGTTGTCCTCTACGCATTCTCGACAGAGAACTGGAACCGTACCCCTGAGGAGGTGGGTTACCTCATGGAGCTGTTCGGTGGTGCGCTCATGCGAGACCTCGACGAACTCGCGCGCGAAGGTATTCGTGTGCGTTTTGTCGGCGACCTCGCCCGCCTGCCTGAAAAGTTGTACGTGTCTGCAAAGGAACTCGAAGAGGGGAGTGCGAGTGCGACTTCAGGCAAGACACTCGCAGTCGCTCTTTCCTACGGCGGTCGCGCAGAGATACTCGCCGCAGTGAACAGGCTCCTCGCAGAAGGGAAGCAGGAGATAAAAGAAGAAGATATGAATGCAGCGCTCTGGAGTGTAGGAATGCAGGATCCTGACCTTATTATTCGTACGGGGGGTGAGAAGCGTCTCTCCGGCTTTCTCCCATGGCAGTCGGTCTATAGCGAACTCTTTTTTACCGACACCCTCTGGCCGGCGTTTACAAAAGAAGAATTCGATACAATCCTCGCAGAATTCGCACAGCGCGAACGTCGCCGCGGGAAATAGCGAGAGATGGTAGGGTAGGGGGATGGAACTCCCGATTTTGTACGAAGATGCTGATGTCGTTGCGGTCGCGAAGCCCGTGGGGCTTATCACGCACTCTGACGGACGCACCGTAGAGGCGACGGCAGAAGACTGGTTTAACGAACGCTATCCGCACGAGGCAACCACTCCTCCCGAGGTGGGGTACGTGCACCGGCTCGACCGTGACACCTCGGGCGTGCTCGTCTTCGCGAAGACGGCAGCGGCCTACGCTTTCTTGCGGAAGGCATTTCACGACAGAGACGTACAGAAGACCTATCTCGCGCTCGTGTACGGCGTACTCAAAGAGAAGTCGGGCGTTATCGACTTCGACATCGGGCGCTCACGCAAGGACTTTCGGCTCCGGAGCGCGCAGCCTAAGGCGAAGGGGCGTCTGCGCGAGGCACTCACGCGCTATGAGGTCGTCGCAGAGACGGGGGAGCACTCGCTGCTTTTGGTGCGCCCCGAGACCGGCAGGACGCACCAAATCCGCGTCCACCTCAAGGCGATTCACCACTCGATTATTGGTGACCCCCTGTACTCACCGAATCATCCGATGGGGCTTGGGATCAAGCGCCTCGGCCTGCACGCGTATATACTCGATATCCCGCTCCCTTCTGGCGGACGCACGACTATCACCGCGCCGGTGCCGGGCGACCTCGCCCCGGCACTCGAGCATTTCTCCGGGATAGAGGGGAGATTTGCTCTTCAATAAGACGCGTGCTAATGTGCGCACACATATGCGGAAGGTTATAACTCCAGTCAATGCAGAAGGGCGCGCAAAGCTTGGGCTTCGCGCGGGTGATACGGTGCGCGTCGTACAGAACATCGTCGAGCTCAAGAAGGGTCGCGGCACCGACAAGAAGGAGAAGACCACCAAGAACACCCGCAAGCAAGTCTTCGAAGGGCTCGTGCTCTCGACGAAGCACGGCACCGAGGCGGGCGGTATGTTCACGGTCCGTGCGACTCTCTCGGGCGTCGGCGTCGAGAAGACCTTCCCGCTCTACACCCCCTCGATCGACTCGATCGAGATCGTGAAGCGCTCGAAGGTCCGCCGCTCGAAGCTCTACTTTATCCGCGAGAAGGCGGCCAAGGCGGTCCGCCGCCAGCTCAGGAACGCACGCATGATGAACCTCAAGAGCGATGAGGCGATTGTTGCAGAGGAGGTGATTCCTGAGGAGATCGCCGCTGAGGTAGCGGCAGTCGCTGCCGAGTAAAACGAAGTTTGTAGTATAGTGTGCTAGCACGCATTCCCGTGCTCACTTGCCCAGGTAAGCAAGCTTTCCTAGGCTGCGTTCGCAGAAAATAAATGCTAGCATTTATTTTCACACTCACTTGCCCAGGTGGTGTAATTGGTAAACACGTATGCTTGAGGTGCATATGCCGCAAGGCGTGGAGGTTCAAGTCCTCTCCTGGGCACCAATAAAGAACTCAAAGATTTTTTCGGTGGATACAAGCGGACGGCGCAAAGCGCCGACCAAGGATTTTCTGGCGGGATTGCAAGAGAATTCAGAATTTCTGGCGCGCTTGCGCGCACTAT
>Ga0172379_10004135_pt1 | contig 21896 bp, 25 predicted proteins | sample GrowelOW334metaG_FD_119756 | JGI IMG/M metagenome (GOLD analysis project Ga0172379, IMG submission 119756) | Groundwater microbial communities from an aquifer near a municipal landfill in Southern Ontario, Canada - Groundwater well OW334 metaG | ecosystem: Environmental > Aquatic > Deep... | reverse complement strand
TTTAATAACCTCTCTAACCATAAAGATATGCCTAAACTTAAAAAAATAAAAGATGGTATGGCATGATAGAAAAATAAAACTCTGTTAAAAGGTGCCCAGAATAATAAAAATACTAAAAAACCACTTAAAACAATTAAATGATTTTTATATTTTTGGGCCGTTCCCCAAATAAGTAAAGGAACAATAACTAATGACGACCACCAAGCCAAAGGATTACCAATGCCATCAACACCAACGTATTGACCATTTACTTCTTTAAAATAAAGCCAAATAGGTCGCAAAAGCAAAAACCAACTCCACCACTTTGAACCATAAGGGTGGGTATCTTTTAGACCAATATTATAGTTAAAGCTCTGTTGATGCCATTCATATACTTTAAAAAAGAAGTCTTTTTCGTGAAAATTAAAAAGAAAAAAGGATAAATAAATCACTGCCGGGACAATAAATAAAAATAAGAAAAATTTTAAAAAGTATTTTCTAAAAGAAATTTTTCTTTCTAAAATCATTACCAAAAAAACAATTAAAACTAAAGCGCCAATGTATTTGACTGAAGCTGCCAAGCCAACAGCAGCACCTGCTAAAATTAGATAAATTAATTTCTTGGAATTTGTAAATCTTAAAAATAAATAAAAAGACAAAAGAATAAAAAAAGCTAAAAATATATCAATTAAACCAGTTCGAGAATAAACCAAAATCATCCCATCGAGAGCAAGAATGGCGGCCGTAAAAAGCCCGGCAATTTTAGAAGAAAGTTCTTTACCAGTAAAATAACCCAAAATAATTAACAAAGTCCCAAAAATAGCCGGCATAATTCGCCAGGTAAAAGAAGTATTGTGGAAAAAAAGTGCTGAAGCAATAATAAGCTTGCCTAAAGGCGGGTGGATATCAAAAAACGAAACACCACTTAAATAATTTTCGGCGAACTTAACAAAGTAAACTTCGTCAAAAATTTGATCGCCAATTTTACCTAACTGCCAAATTCTAAGAAGAAAACTGGCAACAACGATAAAAATCAGCGTTAAAATAACCCAATTTTTCTTTAAAAAGGTTTTTAAAATCATTTATTTGATTAAATTATATCAAAACTTTCCAATCGAGACCAGTAATTAAAAAACCACCAGTGTGATACTGGTGGTAAGAAATTTTAAGGCTATTGCCTTATTATGGCTTCCACTCTACACAGAAGCCGCTTCAGCCTCTTTGAACTTTCCTTCGATATACTCCAAAGTTTCGCCGAGTGTAGAGATATGTTTGGCGTCTTCGTCTGGGATCTTAAGCCCGAACTCATCTTCCAAGCCCATTAAAAGATCCACCAGTCCCAAGGAATCGGCCCCCAGATCACTAAATTTCGTATCGTCTTGCAACTCGCTGGCTTTGATTGTCAGCTTTTCCACAACAACCTTTATGACTCTCTCGCGAATACCTTCCATTTCAGGTTCCTCCTGGTTTCTTAACTGGATATGAACAGGATACCAAATTAGCTGCTTTTTGGCAAGTATCCAACTCTTTTCTTACGTATCTTGTTAAAGATCGTGGTAAATAAACTAAGCCAGCATGTTGCTACAAGAAGAGGAAAACCAGTCCACAAGATAGTTAGCCCGAAACAGATCAATATAATGATAGCTACAACAAGCATTACAAAAAGCCATTCGAGATCTTGAGGCTCATTCACAAAAAGTAAATACCACCCGTAGAAAACTAAACCATCTAAAACGGCAATAACATAGGCAACTTGTTTTACCGTATAAGCCGTTACAATCCAAGACCAGACTTGTTCCATTTCTTATCACCTCTCAACTTTAGTCTCAACGGATGGAAGCGGTTTAGTAGGCACTGTAATAAATACTACATCACCATCAGACTTTTCTATCTCGATAAGCGCTTCACTTGATCCCAGCTTCTTAATACTGCGAACCCAAGAATCTTTGCGTTCAACATTTTCCACTTTTCACCTCGAATATATAAAAATACAATCCCCAGTACGTAATATTAAATTATTTTTTTGAAACTTCAAATAAACAGCTAATAATTTCTTCGACAGCATCATCCCTAAAAAGACTTTTAGCGTGATGACCAAGTAAATCTCTGGTTTTTTTATCGTTCATCAAATGCTCAATAATTGTTTCTAACGAATTGGCGGTAAGATTTTTTTCAGAAACAACAACAGCAGCATTTAATTTTTCAAGAACTTCCCCATTAGCAACTTGATGTTCATTAGCAGCTGTTTCAAGCGGAATAATAATTGAAGACTTACCACAAGCAGCAATTTCTGAAAGAGTTGAGGCTCCCGCTCTGGAAATAACGAGATCCGAATCTCTCATAAATTTTGGTACCTGATAAGAAAAATCAAATAAATGATAATAAGGATTTTTAAAAACATTTAGTTTTTCAAAATCACGCTTTCCTGATAAATGCCAAATTTCATAACGACCAAGTAAGTCTGGTAAAATTTCTGAAATTAAATCATTTATTTTTGAAGAACCCTGCGAACCACCGGTAATAAGAATTTTTGGTCGGTCATCAGAAGTGATTGAAGTTTGTAAAAATTCTGGGGACACAGGAATACCAGTATAAACCAATTTCTCTATTGGTAATTTTTGATCATAATATTTTAAAGGAAAACCTAAACAAACTTTTCGAGCTTTCTTTGATGCCCATAAATTCGCTCTACCCATAACAACATCGGATTCATGAATAACTAAAGGAATTTTAAAAAATCTCACCCAAAAAATTATCGGCACAGTTACATATCCACCTTTGGCAAAAATTACTTTTGGCCGAAAAAAAAGAAAAATAAAAAATGCTTGAATAATGCCTAAAAAAGTTTTAAATAAATCCCAAAAGTTAGAAATCGAAAAATAGTTTCGCCTTTTGCCAGACAAAATTGCTCGAAAAGGAATATTGAAACCCTTTACTATTTCTCTTTCAACTCCTTGTCTTGAGCCAACATATAAAATTTTATTGCGCTTATTCTTGGAAAGTGAGGACGCCGTCAAAACTACTGGCCAAACATGACCCGCCGTTCCTCCACCAGTTAAAAGTATTCTCATTTCACTCCTATCGTCGTTCAATGTAAACTTCTCTTCCCTTTTATTATATATCACAGGGGAAACTTCCTCAACGCCTCAGGCCTTAAATTATTAAAATAGGGTTCCTTTATCAAGGAACCCTTAAAATCACTGGCAAAGATACAATTTACCAATACTAGTTGTCTGATCATTAATAATCTCAAATGGCGCTTTCCATATCAAAACATTTTCATCTTGAATATATGGTTCGCCGAGTAAACCATACAAGTGATCTGGACTCATCCCAATCCCCATAAAAAGAATATTTTGCCTGTCGCAGAGTTGCTGAAAATGAAGACAAGCATCATTGTCTAGACTATGAAAAGCTTGATTGATGCCAAGAATTTTCATATTCAACTCACTCGAAAAATCAGAAACATCTAAGTTTTCAACTAAGACTGATGCATGACTAAAATACTGAAGGTTTAGTTTACGATCAACCTTATCTTCTTCGCTAAAAACTTCAGGCAATGTAGCACGCGGATCCCTCATGTTTGCTGTTCTTGCAAAAGCATGGGTTGGTACAACAAGAATAAATTTTGCATACTTTTGATTAATAGCTTCCAAACAATTAAGACCATTAATAATCCAACGACCAAGTGGTAAGTAAATCAGATATTGGCAAATCTTTTTACCATGATTAACGATTTGATTGCTTTCAAACAGAAGGGTTTTTCCATCATAATCATCATTAATGGGCTCGATTAGAGGCCGTTCAAGCTTAGCGCATTGAACAATAATGTATTCATCAGATTCATTCACCTGAACCCATTCTAAATAAAAATTACCATATAGTCTAAGGGCATGCATTTTGAGAAATATGTCATCGCAATATTCCTCTTGCAATTGGTTCCATTCATTGGGGCTAATTTCCGTCTGGACAACTTCTCCGTTTGATTGGTTTATCTCAAGAACTTGACTCTGACTAGGAATGCGATGCTTCAAAAATCCACCTTCTTCAGGAATCCAAATAATTGGGCTAACTGAACTAAGTGATTGTTCAGTCGCTAACCCAGCAACAGCTTTAACCGTAGTTCTACCATACAAAGAATTATAAGCTCGCCCAGATCTTCTTGGCCGAAAATTTTTATAACCCTTCTGCCCTAAAAAAGGTTGAATAATAATGGCCATACCAATCGGCAGGTTATTGTCTTGCCTCCAAACATGAGCCGCAGGATAAAACTCACTAGCGTAAACTCGCCGTTGACATTCCCAAAGTTTTTCAACATCCTGAGAATTACCTTCGGGGACAAAAACAGTCGATTCGTAAATACCAATACCACCACAATCAGCAAGCGAATCTGAACGGATAGCATAAGGAACACCTGACGACATAGATTGCAAAAGAGTAAGGTTTATATTTTTAATCTCTTCTGTCGGCTTGGCAGTAAGAATAACTTCCGGCAAAGTTGACTCATTGAAATTGTTTTCCAAAAGAAATCGTTGAAAAACTTCAACAGTAATATTTTGTCCACCAAGAACACGAAATCCTACTTTTTCAAGCAGTTCGCGATGATCAATTAAATCCCGTACTTTTAATCCGTATGTCTGACCACCAATGAGATCAAAAAGATTACTGTTTTCCATTACCATATGTCCCCCTTTGAAATATGGAAAATCGTATATTAAAAAATCAAGGAACTAATCATTGCGATATTATCTCAAAGTAGACTAGATGTCAAGGGAATAAAAGAGTATAATTTTAAACATGAGAATACGTAAAGCGACAATTAAAGAGCTAGAGACAATCCAACAATTAAATTTAGATCATTTTAACTACGAGATAGAATTATTCGACGAAACTCTTAATAACAAATGGACCTTTTCGAAAAAAGGCGCTAATTATTTTATTAAAAAAATTAATAACGAAAAAAGTGTTGTTCTCATAGCGGAAGAAGATAATAAAATTATAGGCATACTAGTTGGAGAAATTCCCCCCAAAGACTTTAGCAGGAAACCAAGAATAATTTTGGCAGAAATGAAACAACTCTTTTTAGATAAAAATTATCGATCTAAAGGCATTGGCAGCGCTTTAGTTGATGAATTCTTTAAATGGGCTAAAAAGCAAAAAGCAACTCGCGCTCAAGTTTGCGCTTCAGTAACAAATATAGACGGCGTTCGATTTTACAAAAAGCACGGATTTGAAGATTTTAATTTATTTTTAGAAAAAGAACTCTAACAACCACTGACACCTTGGAGGTGTCAGTGAGGTTTTTGTTTTTATTTAATTGCATTAGCATACCAAAAAATAAAACCAATTATAGCAATAAATAATAATATAACCGCCACAATTGCTATTGTGCTAACTTTTTTATCTAAAGGGTTAGGCTTTTTAGTAAATTTACCTACTAAAACATACGCAGCAATCGCAAGGCAAACAACTATACCAAAAAGAGGATTCATTAGATCTTTACCTTTTTGGAATAAAGAATAAATTGAGTAAATAAAAAGATAAAAGTATAAAAAAATTAAAACAGCCAATTTTACATATGTAATTGTTGAGATTTTTTTCTTCATTTTTTATGTATTTTTATTATACTCGGCTAAAGTCTAAGCTGCAAAGCCAATAAAGCTTATTGATTTTTTCGAAAATTTACACTATACTTAGCTTAATTCTGCCTAAGAAATGTTTTCTTAAAAGCAGACCACCTTAAAAAGGAGTATACAGAAAATGAGCACTCTTATTTTGATGGTAGGTATTGAAGGTTCGGGCCGCACAAAATTTGCTGAAGAAAACCTCGCTGTTGAAGGATACGTTTTGGTTTCTACTAACAAGATTGTGGAAAACCTAACCAAAAACTCTCATCAAAAAGCAAAAGTTTCTTCAACAGTTTTAGGATTAGCTGACGAAGAAGCCTCAATACAGGTAACAAATAATCTTCTTTCTGGCAAAAATGTTATTTGGGACGATGTTCATTTAACCACAGCTGATCGCCGTAAACACATAGGACTAGCCAGAAACTACGGCGCTAATAATATTGTTTGTTACTGGATGAATCTTCCCTACTCTCGTTGCGCCGCCAACATAGCTAACAAACTTGTTCCTACGGGAAAAAGTCCAAAAGAAATGGGGGTGAATTTATTATCATTAACAATGGAAGTTGCCGATCGAGCAAACGCTCTTGAACAACCAAGCATCAAAGAAGGATTTGATAATCTTTTCGAAATTTCCGAAGAAACTTACGGCCAGATCGAGGAATGAATACAGCCCAAGGAGGAAAGATATGAAAAAGGTTTTGTCTCTTATGATTTTGTTGTTTGTTTTTGCTGGTTGTGGTGGGGGCGGTGGCACCAAACCGACCATTATGCGCGGAAGCCTTAACTTCCACTCAGATTCCAAAGAAGCCAAAGTGGCTTTGCTAACACTGGATACCAATAACAATCTCATCACGGTTTCTTGCTCAAAGAAAATTACCCACAGCGAAACTGGCTGGGGTTGGGGTGACTTTAGTACAGATCTGCCAATTGTTACCAGAGATTCCGTTTTAGGAATAATGCCATTTGATGATACTAACAAGAACAACAAGTTTGACGAAATTGACGACGAGAACCTAATTGATTCCGTCTGGCTTTGGGCCGTTCATGACGCCAGCTCAAAACGCTGGGATATTGAAAACGACCAAGGCTATATCTATGGCTATCTGCCAGGATACGAAGTAGAGCTTGAAGCCGATTACACTAAATCTGGCTCCAGAGCCGCGGTTTTGACAGAGACTGTCAACCACAAAGACATCAAGGCTTACAAAGCAGCCCTTAGAGCCGCAATGCAAAAACACAACGCTTTGTAGCTTAACTCTAATTTTATTCATCATCCCTTCGCACTTTACGAAGGGATTTTTTTTAACTTTATTTTGATTTAAAAAAATCCCCCGATTGCTCAGGGGTATTGATTTGTTAACCATGTATCAATAGTTAGAAGCGTAAGAATAGCCAGATAAAAAATCCTGTTACTGCAGCAATAGCCATCCAATCTCTGACAATTAGGTACCATGCTCTTGACGAGCTTTGCCAAGTTGAGTTAGAAGAAGAATCCTCTTGATTCTGATTCTCATTATAATTATTCGGATTGCCAAAATCCTTCATCTTCTTTACTCCTTTTTCTTAAAAATTCAAGACCTAGTTCTTAGTGTAGAATAAATACAAAGCGACCAAGCCGTCTTGCTTTCTAGCCAATGCTGGCGGTCCTCCAATATCCCGAACTTTTGGCCAATCATTAGCTTTTACTGGCTTTAAACCTTCCCTGTTCGGCATTGAGGTAGTTTCCTCAAGCTCAAGCATTACCTCACGATCGTCAGTTGCAACAATATCTTTTATTTCCGGCAAATCAGCTTTGAAAGTTTTGTCCCCAATCCCAAGGTACAACTTAAGCGGTCCGTTTTTTTTGGTCATTGCGCCACTTAAATAAAACGCATAGCCATCTAAGTCAAGTGAAATTTCTGAGCCATCATCAAGCATAGACAGACTCTTGGATTCTGGCACAACAACAATCTCTAAAATAGCATCTGAATTAGCTACTATGTCAGCAACTAATCCTTTTCCTGACAACGATTTGCCCGTGTTGTTAATGATTTTCAAATTTATGCAGTATGACACCGAGCTCTGTAACGACTCCAAACCACCACCAGGAAGCATTACCCAATTAATTTCCGATTTTACTGATGGTTCAAAAGCAGCCACCGCTTCCACACTGTAATCTTGAGAATTTTTACCACAACCCCCTAACAGAATTACTAGCAAAGTAACAAAGAATACAACAACTACTGTTTTCATCTTTTTCCCTTTCGAATTGTTCACGAACATTCCTTTGGAAATTGGTTATACTGTACCAGAAAAGAGAACAAATATCAAGACATCTAATGAACGTCTTGATTTGAGTACTTGGAAATATTTAATAAAATGCCAACAGCAATTAAAGTTACAATTAAGGACGAGCCACCATAGCTGATAAATGGCAATGGCACACCAGTTAAAGGAATTAAGCTTAGCATGGCGGCAATATTAATAAAAGCTTGAATAATTATCCAGGTTGTAATACCTGTAGCAAGAAGTCTCGCAAAACTATCTGGAGCATTACGAGCAATTTTATAACCACGCATTCCTAAAAAGATAAAAGCAAGAACAACCAAACCTACTCGCAAAAAACCTAATTCTTCAGAAGCTATTGCAAAAATTGAGTCAGAATAAGCTTGAGGTAGATACAAATATTTTTGTTTGCTCTGCCCGAAACCCAGTCCCCACAAGCCTCCCGAACCAACAGCAATTAAAGCTTGGTTAATGTGATAAGCCGCCCCCAATGTTTGATCGCTTGGATTTAGGAAAACCAAAAAACGTTGTAATCTATATGGCTCAATTTTAATAAGTATACCCACTAAAACCAAAATCGAAACACCACCAATGGCTAAGTGACTTCCTTTAGCACCGGCAACAAAAAAAGTTGCTACGGCTGTGCCAATAATAACCGAGAGTGTTCCTAAGTCTGGTTGACTCATAATCAAAAAGCCTAAAACTAACATCAAAAAAGCAAACGGTACAAAGCCAGCAGAAAAGTTCCCAATTTTCTCACCTTTTTTTTCTAACCACGAAGCAAGATAAATAATAAATGTTAGTTTAACAATTTCTGAGGGTTGAAAAATCATTCCACCAATACCGATCCAACGATGCGCCCCACCAAAATTGCGACCAATAACAGGCATAAAAACACCAATCAACAAAACTAGTGTCGCTAAAAACATGATTAAAGATATTTTTTTCCAAAATCGATAATCAATAAAATAAGCCGCCACCATGCATATCAAACCAATTACTAGCGATACAAGCTGGTGAGTAACATAATAATAATTACTACCAAAACGTTCTTGAGAGGTGACAATTGAAGCTGAAGAAATCATCACGAGCCCAAAAAGACAAAGTAAAAAAACGATTAAAGCTATTGCTAAATCAGGTTTTGAAGCTCTTTTATTCATCAAAGGCTTAAGACTGTTTTCTTAAACAGCTCCCCTCTTTCTTTGTAATTTTTATATCTATCAAATGAAGCCGAGGCCGGTGAGAGCAAAACTACATCACCAGACTCTGCCGAATCTAAAGCAAGATTTATTGCTTCATCCATTGTTTTGATATCTTTGACAATATTAATTGACGGCCGTTTGATTAGATCGATAATTTTCTCACCAGTGCTACCAATATTTATTATCTTCTTAACAGAACTTGAAGAAATCACTTCACTAAGTTCTTCGTAGTTAGCATTTTTTTCCGAGCCACCAACTAATAAAATAATTGGTGCGGAAAAAGATTTAACAGCCGCAATGGTCGTGTCCGGCGTCGTTGAAAAAGAATCATTATAGAAACTAATACCATTGAACTCACGAATAAATTCAAGACGATGTTCCAAACCCTTGAAAGAGCGTACCGAATCCCCAATTGAAGTAATATCGGCACCAGCAAGATAAGAAGCAGTAACTGCTGCGCAAACATTTTCTAAATTATGCTCGCCACGAAGAGTTAATTCATTAGTTTTGCAAATAAAATTATCTTTGTCGTTATCTCTTAAAATAATTTCTTCTTTGTTTTTTACCCACGTTCCCTTATCAACTGATTTTCTTCTCGAAAACCAATAGACTTGTGCGGGTGTTGCGGCGGCAAGCTCAATACTTGTTAAATAATCAGCATTAATAACAGCGAAATCATCTTTTGTTTGAAACCTAACAATATTAGTTTTTGCCTCAACGTATTCTTTCTTATCTTTATGATAATCCAAATGGTCAACTTTAATATCTAAGGCAATGGCGATATTAGGTGATTTTTCCAAATCTTGTAATTGAAAACTTGAAAGTTCCAAAACAACAACATCATCTACCTGCAGCTTATCTAAAAATTCAATTGGCGGTGTACCAATATTACCACCCAAAAAGACCCGAGAATTGAGACCTGAGAATTTAGAGCTCTTTTTCAAGATTTCGTATATTAAAGTGGTTGTCGTTCCTTTACCTTTAGTACCAGTAACTCCTACAATAGGGCAAGGACACAGATCAAAAAACAATTTAATTTGAGACGATACCACCACCCCTGCTTTTAGTGCATTGGAAATTTTAGAATCTAAGTAGGGGAGACCGGGAGTACGAAAAACAACATCGAAGTCCTCTAAATTATCGAGATAATTATCACCAAACCGGAACTGAATTGGTAAATTCTTAATTTTTTCTAAATGCTCGCCCGCTTCCCCCTTTTCTTTTTTATCACAAACAGTTACATTAATACCTTTTTTATAAAGAAATTCCAAAAGAGCAGAATTTTCTTGACCCAAACCTAAAATACCCACTTTCTGATTTTTTAAATTTTCTAATTTTAGATTTTTCATTTATTCCTTTATGCCAATGACAGCTGCCGCCACCGGCGCTAATTCCTTTTCTTTTCGATAGCTACCATAAATTCCGTTGTCACAAGCTGTACAAACATTAGCGATTTCAATGTTATCCCCGGAAACACCCATATTTTTTAAATCAATTAGAACAGCTTTTTTTAAATCGACATAACCATCTTTATTTCTAACAAGCGTAGCTGAAGGATAAGAGTCTAAAAATAAAGAAAGAACGTCTTTTTTAACAATAAAATGTTTCTGACAAATACCAGGACCAATACCAACAACTAAATTTTTTCCATCCGAACCAAAAATTTTAAATTGTTCAATCGCTCTTGGTATAATTTGACCAACAATTCCTCGCCAACCAGCGTGAATTACACCAGAAATTTTTAAAATTGGATCGTAAATAAAAACTGGTAAACAATCGGCAGCAGTAACCATCAAAAAAACGCCTTTGTCTTTAGTAACTAAACCATCAGTTGCCGCAATGGCAGTTTTTAGGCTAGTAGCGCCTTGTCCTTTGTGACTTTTGTCAACTACAGCAATCCTGGTACCATGAGCCAAATGAGGCACAATCAAATCTGAAATATTAACATTTAATTTGCTTAAAAAAGTCTCCCTATTTTTTAAGATGTCTGCATCTGGTTTTGTGCCAAATTTCATATCACCAAAGCTGCGATTAGAAATTCCGTGTGTCAGCTCTGAAAAAGTTGATAAATTCGAAAATTTAAAGAAGTGCTCTTCCATACATTTATTCTAGCAAAAAGACCCCCATGATTAAAGAAAAATTTCTGGTTTAGATTCCCCTACCGACCAGGGCAATCATCATCCCAATCACCGCCATTACCGCTGAGATAACCCAGAAACGCATTGTCACCTTTGGCTCTGGCCAACCAAGAGCCTCAAGATGATGATGAATAGGCGCTGAAAGAAAAACCTTCCGTTTAAATAATTTTTTAGAAGTAATCTGAATCATTACTGACAAGGCTTCAATCATAAAAATAAAGCCAATAAATGGTAAAACAACAACTGTATTTGTCAAAAAGGCAATCACGCCTAAAGTTGCCCCCAGTGCCATTGAGCCAGTATCCCCCATAATAAATCTCGCTGGATATATATTAAACCACAAAAATGCTAACAATGCCCCCATGACTGTCCCGCAAAAAGCCGCTAGAGCAGTTTTTCCCTCAAACAGAGCAATAAGACCATAAGACCCGTAAGCAATTGCAAGGGTGCCGCCAGCAAGACCGTCTAGACCATCTGTTTCATTAACGGCGAAAGCAAGAAAAACAATAACTACAACAAAAAGAGGAATATACCATACTCCTAAGGATAAATCGCCAACGCCCGGAACATGAAAAACATCCCATCCTAATTTAAAATAGAACCACCATGCACCGACAGCAGCAATTATCAAATAAAGAATTAATTTTAAACGAAAACGCAGCCCCCCACTATTTGGCCCCATACCTCGAATATTTAAAATGTCATCAATTGCACCAATAACACCAGAGGCAACAAGAGCAAATAAAGGTAACCATGTACCCGCTCTTGATAAATTAAAAAGAATTGTAATAACAGCTGTTGTTACCCAAATTACCAAACCACCCATTGTTGGCACATTTTCTTTGTGTTTATGAAGCGAATAGAAAATTGGCGCTTTTTGTTCATCAAAACCAGTTTTTCGGATTTTTTTACCAAAACGGTTACGGTATAAAAAATCGGTAAAAATTGGCGTCCAAATAATAGCGATGATAAAAGAAATCGCCATTAACCAAAAAACTTTTGCTAAATTTGGTAAATAAATTTGAATTTGTTCCATTATTCCTCTAGACTTTCTACAATTTTCTCTAAGCCAATTGCTCGTGAGGCCTTAACTAAAATTATATCATTTTCTTGCAAATTACCCAAAAGATAGTCAGCCGCTTCCTCTGGTTTTTGATAATATTTATTTCCTTGATACTTCTTAGCGTGTTCGCCTACCGCCACTACTTCTTGAGCTACTTTTTTAGCGTATTTACCAATTAACTCATGTTCTTTTTCACTAGTTTTACCAATTTCCAACATGTCTCCTAAAACAGCAATCTTTTTCCCACCAGTCAGTGGTTTAGGCAAAAAATCTAAAACATCTAAAGCAGCTTTCATGGAAAGCGGATTGGCATTATAGGAATCGTCGATTAAAAGTGCATTTTTCTTGCCTTTTTTAACTTCCATTCTGTGTTTTTCTGTTTTTATATTTTCTAAACCTTCGTTTATTTCAGTTGGTGTCATTTCAAAAATAATACCTACAGCAATAGCGGCTAAACTAGAATAAACATTCCAAACACGACCCAAAGTTGGTATTATCGCCCGAAATTTAAGTTCTTCATGAGAAACTTGAAATAATGTTTGTGACTGAAATTTATTAATTTCTGTTGTAATATTTTTAGCGACAATGTCAGCTTTTTCAGTAATAGCATAGGTTAAAGTCTGCCAACGACCACCATAAGAAGATTTTTTAAGATTTTCATCGTCAACATTTAAAACTGCCCAGCCATCGTTTGGAAGTGCGCGTACAAGATCGGTTTTTTCCTGAACAATTTTTTCCAAACTCTCAAAAGCAGCTAAATGAGCCGGCCCAACACTGGTAATACAAGCAATATCTGGTCTTATAAAATCTGTTAAATACTTAATATCACCAGGTTTGTCAGCCGCCATTTCCAAAACCAAGACTTCAATTTTTTCACCAAATAGAGCTCTAATTTTTACTTTTAAAATAATTGGTAGCCACTGGTAGGACTTACTAGGTGATTTTTCAAAACCAAACACGCTCAATGGTACACCCGTTTCGTTATTTAAATTACCAAAAGACTTTCTAACATTTTTGCCAAATTTGATTTTTAGAACTTCAAAAATTGCCTCTTTAGTTGAGGTTTTGCTAATCGAACCGGTAACAGCAATAATCTTTGGCTTTGCTCGTTTAAGATAAATTTTTGTCCAAAAGCGTAAATACTTTTGTAAAATTTTTGACATAATAATAGGTTAATTTTAACATATTTATTTTAAAAGTGGAATCCTCTTACTGCTCTGTTGGCGGAATTCGAAAGTATTCCAAAAGCCATTTATTCATTTTACCAAAAGTTGGCGCGGCTGATTCTTCGGCCCATTTAACATTTTTAGGCTGATCTAACCTTACAAGCATGACAAATTTTGGATCTTTAGCCGGAGCAAAACCAGCAAAAGAACCAATATGTCGATCTTCATAATATCCACCCCCCGGCTTAGGAATTTGAGCCGTACCAGTTTTGCCAGCCACTTTGTAGCCTGGAACACCGGCTTTTTTTCCATGACCATAATCAACGACCGCCGCCAACATATCTTTTAACTTATCTGATGTATCAGTATTAATAACTCTTTTAACTTCTTGTGCTTGAGTCTGTTCGGTATGGTTATTTGTGCTATGAACTTCTTTAATAACATAAGGTTTAAACAGTTTGCCTCCATTAGCAATTGCCGAATAAGCGGCCATAAGCTGAATTGGCGTTACGGAAATACCTTGGCCAAAAGAAATTGTTGCTCGCTGAGTATTTGACCATTTTTTAACATCTAAAACAGAGCCTGTCGCTTCAGTATCCATTTCAATACCAGTTTTTCTACCAAAACCAAAATCTTTAACATATTTATATTCAACATCTTTTCCTAATTGCTCAGAAAGCCAAACCATGGCAACGTTGTCGGAATTTTCCAAAACTTGGGTCATCGTCTCTTTACCATAAGCTTCATCGGTAGCAGTGTGAATTTCATAGCTATCAACCGTGATTTTGTTAGAAAAAACACCTTCAGTATCAGGTTGAACTTTGCCCTCATTAATCGCCGCTGCCATCATTAATGGTTTAAATACCGAACCTGGTTCCCACGCGGCTGTAATACCCGGATTATTAAAAACCTCTTGTTGGCCCTGAGGAACTTCATTGTATTTATTTGGGTTAAAAGTAGGATTACCAGCCATTGCAAGCACAGCACCAGTTTTTGGATCCATAACACCAATAAAACCAGAATCTGCTTGATAAGTTTCGATCGCTTCTTTCAAAACCTCTTCGGCTTGATATTGAATACTATGGTCAATGGTCAAAACATAATCGGAACCATCTTTGGGATCAACTTTTTCACCAATACTGAATAAGCGCCCTTTGGTATCTTTTTCTGCCGAAATTTCTCCACCAAACCCTCTTAACTGCTCATTAAAGTACCCTTCAACGCCATATTGGCCTTCACCTAAATTATTAACAAAACCTAAAATTTGAGAAGCAATTTCATTTTCCGGATAAAATCTTTTTGATTCCGGCATAACCAAAACTCCCCTAATTTTTAGATCAGCAATTTTATCCCCTTCCTCTTCTGTTAAACCATGTTTTAGAGGTGGAACGTAGCTTTTATCGTTATTAATTTGATCAAAAACTTCACTCTTTTTTAACCCCAAAATTGACGACAACTGCTCGGCGGTCTCATCAGGATTTTTAATATTCCTAGGAACTGCTAGAACTTGATAATATTGACGATTGGTTGCCAACGGGAACATGTCAGAGGCATAAATTTTACCTCTTTGAGCCGGGAGTTCTTTTTTAACAATATATTGTCCCTCAGCTTGAGCTAGGTAATTGCCATGTTCTAAAATTTGCTTTTGAAATAATCTAAAAAGCAAACCAGCAGCCATCAATATTACAACGGCTAGTACTATATTTAGTCTTTTAATCCAAGAATTGTTTGGCATAAGATTTAACCATTAATCAATACTAATTCGCTGGTTCCAAATTCATTGCTTGAGTGCTATTTTTAAGTTCACTTAAAGACTTTAATCTTGCCGACTCAACTTCTAATTGTTTAACATCGGTTTGAACTTTTGATTTTTGAGTTTCCAACTCCATAATTTTATATTTAAAAGTTGAAGTTTGAGCACTTTGAGCTAAATAGAAGAGAGCTGCAACTGCTAAAAGAGCAATTGTGACAAATCTTAAAGAAACCGGACCGATCCTTAATTCTGTTTTTAAAGTTTTTTTTCTAAATCCTGGATCCCAGGTATTAGCACGGGGAATAAGCATAAACCTCCTTAAATAATTTCTAATTTTCAATTTTTTTGGCAACCCGTAATTTTGCCGAACGTGCCCGGGGATTTGACTCTACTTCTTGATCAGATGCGACAATTGGTTTATTTGTTAATATTTCCAATGACGGATTTTCCAAAAAAAAGTTTTTGACAGTTCTGTCTTCAAGAGAATGAAAAGATATTACCGCGATTCTTCCTCCTGAAGACAAAACTTGCACTGCTTGTTTAAGACCATTTTCCAAAACTTTTAATTCGTCATTAGTAGCTATTCTTAAAGCTTGAAAAACTCTAGTCGCAAAGTGTTTTTCTAAATCTGCTCGATACTTTGGTGGTGTCGCTCTTTTAATGACCTCAACCAATTCAGTGGTAGTAGAGATTGGCTTTTGTTGACGAGCTTTAACAATAGCATGGGCGATTTTACCCCCATATGGTTCTTCGCCGTATTTACGAAAAATTTCTTTTAATTTTCTCTCATCCCAATAATTAACAATATCTTTAGCTGAAATTCTAGCATTTTCCCCTGACATTCTCATGTCTAAAGGACCTTCGCGAAGAAAAGAAAATCCTCTTTCAGGCTTTTCGAGCTGGTAAGAAGAAACTCCTAAATCGAAAAGAATCCCATCAACTCTTTCAACTGGCCACTGACGAATAATTAAACCTAACTCGGAAAAATTACTCTTCTTAAAATCAACTCTTTTACCAAAATTTTTAAGATTCTTTTTAGCAATTTCGATTGCCTCTACATCTTGGTCAATTGCTAAAACTTTTCCCTCTGGACCATTCTTTTGCAAAATTAACTTTGTATGACCTCCTAAACCGCAAGTTGCGTCAATAAAGTTTTCATTTTTTGAAGGGGCAAGATATTTAATTGTCTCATTTGCTAAAACAGAAATATGCTTGATCATGTTTATCGTTATTTTTTTAAACTAGCAGCCAGTGCCCCTCCTTAAGTTACCCAATTTTGTTTTGCCCCGCCACGACACATATTGTGTCGGGTAGGGTCGAAAATAAATATATCCTTTTGCAGCCACTTTTTTGTTTTTGCCTGGCTGCTAGTTTTTAAAATTAAATGCCTAAATCAGCCATATGCTTGGCGATCTGGTCAGTGGCTTTTTCAGTTCTTTTCTTATACTCTTCCCACTTGGCCGCATCCCAGACCTCTAAACGGTTAAATAAGCCGGCGACAATGGCATTTTTCTTTAGACCGGCAAAACTTCTTAAATAAGCCGGCAAAAGCACCCTTCCTTGACTATCAAATTCTACTTCCATGGCGCCGGCAAGCATTAAACGAGAAAAAGCTCGAGAAGGGGCATCTGACAAAGGTAAACTTGCCAGTTTCTCAGCTAATGCTTGCCACTCTTTCTTGGGAAAGAGCCATAAACAATTGTCAATTCCGCGGGTCACAACTGCACCACTACCAACATCCCTTCGCATCTTTGAAGGAATAGCCATCCTTCCTTTTTCATCAATTGTGTGAGTATATTCTCCTATAAACATATAAGTTTTAAGAAACAACCCCTTATCTCTTCCTTCTTGTCTCTTATCTCTTGTTAAGTTATCCACAGTTATTATTAGTTTTCCCCACTTTCATCCACATTCTGCCACGCTGAATTCAGTATATGCCACTTCTATTTTACCTGTCAACACCCAGGTATTTAAGGTTCAATAAAAAAAACAGGCTGTTAACCTGTGGATAAGTACGTAAAACAGATCTTATAATTTATATTTCTTAAAATATACTAAATCCCCCACAACTAGTGGAGCTTAGATATGGCAAACCATCATTTTCATCTGTAACTACCGGAGAATTCATTCTTTTCTGAAACTGCCAATAGGAAATAGCACTGATCGCTAATGTAATCATGGCAAAAACTATTAACGTGATAGTAAAATAGCGGCGAAGGGTTTTGTAAGTAAGAGCAAGAAAAAGGGAAATAGAAAAAGTAAAAATAAGATACTGAACATAGTAATGAGTACCCAAATAAGAGTATGCATAAACAAAAATCAGCGAATAAATAATTGAAATAATACAAAATATTAAATAGTTCCGACTAATTTTTTCCTTAATATTATGGTGTTTAAGCAAATGATAGATAACTTTAATAACAAGAATTAAAAGTAGAATTCCGGTAATAAAAACATACAAAGCATTGAAGCCACCAATTAAAGACGCTGCAAATGGTATAGGTGTCATACATAAGAAAGTTGGCTTCTTTTTCATTTTCTTTTCCTTAAAAAATATTCAATTTACCAAATAAGTAGTTTTTTAATTCTTTAATCTCAATTCTTTCCTGTTTCATGGTATCACGTTCGCGGACGGTGACTTTTTTATCTTCCAAAGAATCAAAATCAAAAGTGATGCAATATGGTGTACCAATTTCATCTTGCCTCCTGTAACGACGGCCAATTGAACCTGATTCGTCAAATTCAATATCAGACCAACACTTCGCAAGCTCAGTGTAAACTTCCCTAGCTTCTTTAGACAACTTCTTTACCAATGGCAAAACTGCTATTTTAATCGGTGCTAAAGCGGCCGAAAAATGCAAAACTACTTCATTTTCAGTTTTTGCTTCTGTTGTTTCTGTTCGTGCTTCTAACTCTTCAAAAGCATCGCAAATTACTGCCAGCATTAATCGTTCAATACCAACTGTTGGCTCAATTACATAAGGAATATATTTTTCACTCGTTTCCGGATCAAAATAATTTAAATCTTTACCAGAAGCGTCAATATGCGATTTTAAGTCAAAGTCGGTTCTATTCGCCACCCCAGCCAACTCTTTTGTACCAAATGGAAATTTATATTGAATATCAACTGTTCTCTTTGAATAATGAGCCAAACCCTCTTTTGGATGTTCGTAGTTTTCAATATTTTCCTTTTTAATTCCTAAGCTTAAAACAAAATCTTCCCAAAGTTCCAGCCACTCGTCAAAAGTTTTTTCATCAGTTCCTGGTTTTACAAAATATTCAATTTCAGCAATTTCAAATTCACGAACTCGAAACAAAAAGTCTTTAGTCATAATTTCATTACGAAAAGATTTGCCCATTTGAGCAATCCCAAAAGGAAGTTTTTTGCGGGTTACTTCCATAACTTGTTTGAAATTAGTAAACATTCCTTGAGCAGTTTCCGGCCTAAGATAAGTTTTAGCATTTTCGTCTTTAACGGCACCAATATATGTTTCAAACATAGTGTTAAAATTTTTAGGTTCCGTGAGTTCATGTTCACCACCTTGGGAGCACTTTTCTGTTGGTAAGTCATCTGACTTGAAACGTTTTTGGCATTTTTTGCACTCAACTAGCTCGTCAACAAACCCCTTTTCGTGACCAGAAGCCTGCCAAACCTTACGATTCATAAGTATTGCTGATTCCATTCCAGCAACATCGCTTCGACCTTCAACAAAAGTTTTCCACCAAAGTTTTTTAATATTATTTTTGAGCGTTAAACCATATGGACCAAGATCGTAAACACCACCAATCCCACCATAAATTTCTGATCCCGGCATTACAAAACCACGTCGTTTAGCCCACGAAACAATTTTTTCTAATTTATCTTCCACGTTATCTCCTTAACTTAACTAAAATATAACATATTCTAAACTGAATAAAAAGTTTTTACTTTTTCTATATATTTGATATCATTAAACCAATATAATCTTTAACAGGATTATCTAGAAAAGGATTTTATGAATAAAGAAAAATGGTTTGCTTTAGAATATGGAAAATCTCGTAACGAATTAAATAATCGTATAGTCTTTCTTCACAAAACTATAAATTTAGCAATTATTCTTTGGGTGGTTTTTTTAATTATAACTTTTATCATTATTGGCTTAGGTGTCAAAAGAGACTTACTTCATACTTTTCTGCTTTTCATACCTATAATAATGGACTTATTAGCATTTAATTACCAGTCAAACCAAAACTCGCTTGAGTCAATCCCAAGATACTATTATTATTATCTAAAACCAATCTTAGAACAAAAATACGGTAACGACACTCTTCACTGGGAAGAATATTTTGCCAAAGAAAAAGAACCTTTTAAATACGAAAGTGTAACCAAAGTTTTCCCATTCGTCCTACCATCACTTATCCCTTTTTATTTTCTATTTACAAGAATCCCTTTAAAAAGTTATCAATTCGTTCTTGTAGCTATCGACATATTATTCTTGTTATTAATGATTTATATCTTCCGTTATAAATTGAGAAGAGTTAAATAATTAATTACTGTTCCCGAAACGATTCTTAAATGTTTTTATTTTACTCAGAGAAAGATACGAAAAGAAACCAATAGGCATCCATATCCAAAAAGAAAATAGTCGAAAAACCAAAACAGCAGTAATCGCTATTGCTGACGGCACTCCTAAACTGGTAAAAATCAAAGCCATACTACCTTCCGTCACTCCTACTCCCCCAGGAATTGCAGATATAATCCCCAAAAAGGTTGCGATACAATATCCAAATATTAAAACCCCAAAATCGACAGAAAACCCAAATGCGTGAAAAACAAAATACAAACAAAGCATGTCACCAAACCAATATAAAATTCCAGCTAAGACAGCTTTTAGCGAACTTCTTTTTTTCTCGCCAAATAAACTGAGACCTTTATAGATATCTTCAAACACTAAACGTATTTTTTCGTCTGATATAAGATTTTTTTTGAACTTGGCAAATATTTTATTGATGAAATTAATTATTCCGTTCCAAGCTTTCCAGAATTTATTTTTATGTTTGTAAAGATACACTAAATAAAAGACTGTGAACACGATTAGAATCAAGATTGTAAAAGAAATAATTTTTGGTGAGAAAGAAAGATTAGGGTAAGTAGGAACTAAAATTAATCCAATCAAAAATAAAATAATAAAACCTGAATAATTAAAAATCCAACGCAAGATCCACATTAAAATTACTGTACCAGAATTAATCTTTTGTTTTTTTAAATAAGAATATTCAAAAGCTGCTTCACCAGCTACCCCTAATGGTAAAAAGTGAATTGTAAAAGCAGCAATTGAACCTAATTTGTAACGATTTAAAAATGATATTTTATAACCTAACCTGAAAAAAATAATCCCCAAAAGCCAAGCGGCACTAGCATAACTTAAAATTTCCACTATTAAGGCTGCTAATAAATAATATTTATTAATTTTAACAAGAAGTAATAAAGCTTTTTCAACACCAACTAGCTTTGGTAATAATAAAAATATACCTAAAAATAATAGAATTAAAAGAATGATATTTTTTATACTAAATTTAAAAGAATTTTTCATCGCTTCGCTTGGATTACATTAGGCAATAGCCCAAAACCATATATGGTTTGATTTATTAAGTAATCTTATCATATATATTTTTCACCTGCTTAGCAACCGCTTCATTTGAGTCAATAATTTTGATTTTTGCCCCAACAATTTTTTGAATTTCCCTTTTAATCAAAGTGTAATGCGTGCAACCTAAAACAATTACATCAATATTTTCATCTTTATATTTTTGCCAAACCTTTGATATTTCCGAGATAGCAATATTAATTTCATCGTCTTCAATCAAACCTGCTAGATTTTTAAATGGGATTTTGTAAACAATAATATCTTGGCAATATTTATGTATTAAATCATCTTGAGCTAAACTTTTGGAAGTAATAGGTGTTGAAAAAACAGCAATCCTTCTATTCTTTGTCACCTCCGCCGCAGATTTAATTGCTGGTATTACACCAACAATTGGAACATTAAAATACTTACGAAGATATTCTACCGAAGACACTGTTGCTGAATTACAGGCCAAAACAATAACTTCAGCTCCTTTTTTAAGCAATACTTCGATATTATTCCTCAATATCCGACGTAAATCTTCAACTTTTTTCGTTCCATAAGGAAAATTTCTTCTATCAGCAAAGTATTCAATTTTTACCATTGGCAGCAACTTTTTAATTTCTTTTTCGATTTCCCGGCCGCCAATGCCTGAGTCAATAATACCAATCATACTTTCAAAAACCTTTTTGATTTAAATTCTTTTTGAGCAATATGCTTAATATAGCCACTAGTAATTTTTTCTATTTCTAAAGTTAATTTTTCATTAGTTTGGATTTTTTGAATAGTATCGATTCGATGTTTTAAAAATAATCTCAGAACCTTAATCGCATCATCAGAAATTTTGATATCTCCACTTTGACACTTGTCGCAAACCAAACCACCTTCACTAAAACTAAAAAAGTTTCCTTTAGAAACAATATTTTTGCCGCAAGAAAGGCATTTAAATAATTCTGGTTTAAACCCAGAGAGTTCCAAAAAATTGATTTCAAAGTAAGCTAACAAAAGTTTACTTTGTCCATTATTTAAATGTTCTAAAGTTTCATCTAAAAGATGAAAAATCTGCTGATGCTTTTCGTTTTCCGCCGTCAAATTTT
>Ga0172379_10004134_pt1 | contig 21898 bp, 18 predicted proteins | sample GrowelOW334metaG_FD_119756 | JGI IMG/M metagenome (GOLD analysis project Ga0172379, IMG submission 119756) | Groundwater microbial communities from an aquifer near a municipal landfill in Southern Ontario, Canada - Groundwater well OW334 metaG | ecosystem: Environmental > Aquatic > Deep... | reverse complement strand
TTCGCCAAAAATATCGTTTCACCGTACCGCGAGTACGGCTCACGATATTTTTGGCTCCACGACTTCGCACTCGGCAAAAATATCCAAATTTTTCCATGTTAAGCTAACGTGGAAAGGTCAGTAAACATGTAATGTTTGTACCCCATGATGTTTGAGATGCCTGCTTAAAGTTTTGTGTAAAAAAAGAACCATGTTTAAATGTTCAAACGTTTCGAAACGGGGTACAACCCCGTTCCAGCGACAAAAGGAGGGGTGCTGTTGTAAAAAGTTTTGTAAGTAGTTCACCTTACATACGGCTACACTAACACAAAGACAAATAGGACTTACGCAGTTGGCGATCTGCTCGCCAAAATCTGCGATACTCGCTCACTGTATATCTATACCATTCGCTCCGTTTCTCGATTTTGGCTTCGTATCTCATCCAACTGCGTAAGTCCTATATTAATTAAAAATGATAATTACTTGTGATTAAAAAAATAAAATCGAATTGGGTGTTTCCGGTGGCTGTTTTGCTGTTTGTTTTTTTTGAAATACAAACCGCGTGGGCATGGGTGGAAGATCCATTAAACCCAACGTACGATCCGATTATTTCCACAGAAAAAGCATACTTTCCTTCCGTTTTAAAAATCGGCTCGAGCGACTACCGCATGTGGTATCAATCGAACTCTACGCCGTCAAATTCCACAATCGCTTACGCCACATCAGTCAACGGCTTGTCATGGACGCTGTCAACCAATACCGTATCGGGACTGCTCTTGAATAATGCCGGACATCCCCATGTGGAATTCACGGACAACAAATTCAGAATATGGTACTGGAATACCGCCACTCCTTATGGAAACGCCGCGATGCATTATGCCGAGTCGGTCGACGGAATTACTTGGACGAATGATAGCGCGATAACCGGTAACCTGATTACCTCCGTGAGTGGTCAGTGGAACAGCGGGAGTTATGGTGTTGTGGATATCATTATCAATACAGCCCCGACAAACATGGGCACGAATCCTTTTGACTACGCCTATGCCATGTATTACGACGCAACATCCGGCGGCTACGAACAAATCGCTCTCGGTTATTCTGCCGACGGTGTTGCTTGGACACGTTACGGGACGGGACCGGTTTTACCGCGCGGTTTGATCGGTTCATGGGATTCCGGTTATGCCACGGTCGGTACGGTCATACACGACGGCACGTTATGGGAAATGTGGTATAGCGGCGGCATATCCGCCAGTAATGAGGGGATCGGCTATGCAACTTCGACCGACGGACTTACTTGGACAAAAAACTCCGCGAATCCCTTCATGAGTAAAAGCGACGGCGTTCTTTGGCGAAACAATCGTACGTATACGCCCTCCGTCATTAAAGATGGCGACACCTACAAAATGTGGTTTACCGGCAGAGATATCGCCACGGGGAATTATGCTATCGGTTATTCAACTTTGGCTGTCCCTCTTCTTTTGACAACTCCGGTATCAAGTGCCCCATCCAAGGGGACAATCAATATTCTTAAGGTCGTCATCAATGACAACGGCGGTACCGCAAAAATTGCCGACTTCCTACTGTTCGTCAACGGGTTATCGGTAATTTCCGGAGAAACTAATACCTTCCCCGCGCCGGCTGATATGTTTAAGATTACTGAAGTCATAGACACGAACTATATCACGACGTTTTCCGGCGATTGCGATATAGACGGCAATTTGAATCTCTCCCCGGGCGAAAACCGATTTTGTGTTATCACGAATGATGACATTGGCGCTCCGGTCGTGGTCCCTCCTGTGCCGCCCTTGATTGATGTAGTTAAGGTACCAAATCCTCTCGCTCTTCCTTCCGGTCCCGGCCCCGTGACTTACACCTACACACTCAAAAACATCGGCACCGTTCCGGTGACCGATATCACCATGGTGGGCGATACATGCCGCCCTATTTCATTGATTTCCGGTGACGCGAATGAGGATGCAAGGCTCGATATAAATGAAACATGGGTATATACCTGCGGTACTATTCTTACCGAAACGCACACCAATACGGTTACGACAACAGGGTGGGCGAATGGACTTTCAGCTGTTGATATTACCCGCGCCACGGTAGTTGTCGGAACTCCGGGCTTGCCGGAAACCGGACGAGTAGTACCTCCATTAATTCATGTCACCAAGATTCCAAGCCCCGTAGTTCTCCCCGTTGAAGGCGGAATAGTTGCGTACGTAAATAATGTTACCAATCCGGGAACCGTCGCTTTGGACGATGTTCGGGTCACCGATGATAAATGCGGGCCGATAAATTACATCATAGGCGACTTAAACGGCGATCTTAAGCTTGACCCGTCAGAAACATGGATGTATATCTGCCGAACAAATATCACGAGAACCACAACGAATACCGTCACCGTTACCGGAGAAGCTCATGGTTTAACCGCAAAAGATATTGCCGTTGTTACCGTCGTTGTTTCCGGCTATATACCAAAATTACCGAATACCGGTTTTGCTCCCGATTTTAGGCAACGAGTTCGAACTATCGCAAAAAGCCTTAATCAAGGAGATTACAGTAATGATGTGATTATTCTTCAACAATTCTTGATAACTCAAGATACCAGTCCATCAGTAAAAGGGTTGTCTCGTGTCGGCGCAACGGGTTACTTTGGCGGCTTAACCCGCAAAGCTCTGGCTGAATTTCAAGAGGAAGCCGGTATCAATCCTCCTTTGGGAAATTTTGGACCAATTACGCGAGCGTATCTGAAAAAATAAAAAAAACGAAAATATGCGAGCATCAAAAATATTTATTATTGGGGTTATTACTCTCTCCGTCGTTTTCATCGGAAAGACCGCCTTAGCGGAAACAAGCCAAAGTTCATTATATGTTCCGTTAATCGGCATTACTTCGGTTCCGCAACCCTTATCGTTACCAAAAGAGGGGGGAAACGTCACGTACAAGTATGCCGTTAAAAATCTTTTGGGAGAAATCTCTCTGGAAGACATCCGGGTTACTGACAATATTTGCCAAAAAGTGGAATTTATAACGGGCGATGATAACAACAATACTCAATTGGACTATGGCGAGACATGGAGATATTCTTGCACCGTGCATCTCTCTCAGACGACAGAAAGCACCGCCACCGTCACCGGAAAATCCAACGGGATCATCGCGACACACAGCGCCTATGCCACCGTGGCCGTCGGACTGGATAGTACTCCGCCTTTGGTAAGTATCGTTAATATCACCAAAGTCGCCTACCCGATGTCTTTATCGTCGAGCGGCGGCTCCATTACCTTCACCTATCGGGTCACTAATCCCGGCATAATCCCGCTCAGTAAGGTTGTCATCACCGACAACAAATGCGATTCCATGTCGGGTAAGCTCGGAGATATGAACAGTAATAATCTTCTGGATACGAATGAAGTCTGGACATACACGTGCACGGCAAACCTCAAGGAAACGACCACGAATATAGCCACGGTCACCGCGTTTGCCAATGGCATGAAGGCAATCGGTACGGCTACCGTGACTATTGTTGTCGATGCGCTCCACGCAACATCTTCCCCTGATCTTCCCGACACGGGGAAAACGAAGAAAGAAGGGTATGATACAAAAATTCTGGTGTGGGAAATATTGTCGGGTATTTTAGCCGTGCTTGCCTTCTTCTTCATTTTATCGAGAAAAAACAAATGAATAAAAAAAATAAATTAGTAACAGCCGCAATTTTTATCGTTGGAATGATAGGAGCCGGACTTTATTTCTCTCTGCCGCACAATACCCCTCCCGACAAAAACATAGCGAGCTTAAAGGAAGAAACATTCGGCTGGAAATTTCCGGTGACTAAATTTCCTCTCACCGGTTTCAATTCAAAACTCATCGCGTATTCCGATATTCGAGATCCGGGCGGTATACCGCAAGGCCTTCCGGTTCGGCTTAAAATACCGTCCATCGGGGTTGATTCGGCTATTGAGGATGCTTTGATCACGGCAGACGGACGAATGGATGTGCCGTTCGGATCGGTAAATGTTGCGTGGTTTGCTCTCGGTCCTCACCCCGGAAAACCGGGAAGCGCTGTCATCGGAGGACACTTTGGCAAAAAAAATGGCGTTCCGTTTGTCTTCTATAAACTTGACCAAATGAAGATTGGCGACAAAGTCTATATCGTGGATGACAAGAGCGATACGCTTGCTTTTACAGTTCGATCCATAAAACTTTTTGACCGCGATGCGGACGCGACATTGGTGTTTACCTCAAACGATGGGATTGCTCATTTGAATCTTATCACTTGCGAAGGTGTGTGGAATAAAGTAAATGACACCTACCCCGACCGCCGCGTGGTGTTTACCGATGCGATACCGCTAGAAAATGCGACAGAGGCTTTTCTCTCTTTCCCAAGGTTTCTTAGTGTTGGGTCAAAAGGTCCGGATGTGGTGAACTTGCAGACGACTCTCGAGCAAAAGGGATTTCTTACTATGCCGCTCGGAGTTTCAAAGGGATTTTTCGGGTCGCTCACTCGTATCGCCCTTGCTAAATATCAAACAAGCATTGGCTTATCGCCCGTTGGCGTCTTCGGACCATTAACCAGAGCTCGGTTTATTTCTGATAGTACGGCAATTGCCGTCAAACCGGCACTTCCGAAAACGTCGATATCAACAAAAGAATCTCCCACATCTCTTGGTTTTTTCCGTCAGACGATTGGAAGTTTATACGCTACTCCATTTGACGGACTCATTACCTCTTCACTTTTTGTTTCAATCGTTTTTGTGGCATTTAAAATTACTCGGCGGAGAAAAAAATAGGGACGGTCATGATTTCCGTGCAATCTTTGCAATATTTCGGAATTATTCACGTACTATCCTTATATCAACGAAATGCAAACATATGAAAACAATAAAAGTAGAAACAACGGTACCTGCCGACGTTAAAAAAGTCTGGAAACATTGGAACGACCCCGAGAGTATCCAAGGTTGGGCTTTTGCGTCAGAGGATTGGGAATGTCCATATGCCGAAAACGATCTGAAAGTCGGCGGAAGATTTTTGACGAGAATGTCCGCTAAAGACAAAAGTGCCGGCTTTGACTTTACCGGTACCTATACCGAGTTTGTCGAGTTCAGCAAAATCAAATATATTATGGACAAAGCTGACGCCGAAAACAAGCACCGAGAATGCGAGATTATTTTCACCGATTTAGGAAATGGCACAACAAAAATAGAAGAAGAATTTTACCCCGAAGAAATAAACAGCGAAGAGACGCAAAAAGCCGGTTGGGCTGCGATACTTGAGAACTTTAAAAAGTTTGTGGCGAGTAATTAAAAAAATGTGAACAATTCCAATACCCACAACGAGCGTATGGCAAAAATGACATTCGCCTTAGTCTATCTTCTGTATCTGGTAAAAGTGAAAAAGAAAGGCGGGTCAAAAAAAGAGTTGAAACAGGTATAGAATGGCTGACGGGAATTGACGACAAAAAGGTTCAAAAACTTATAGATGAAAAAATAACTTTTGAAGCATTCTTTCAAAATATTTCGTTAAATCAAAAATCCCATCTCATAACGGGGGGTTATTTGTGGTTATCGCATAGAGGATATAAAAAATCCCTTAACTCAAAAAGTCAGATATATGGACAAATTGGTGGATGAATTAGCAAAAGAAGAGAGAACCATGGAGAAGATTCTGGGGGTAAATTTATTCCATTCCGAGAAAAGATTAATTCTGCGACAACGCAAAACCGCCTTTTATCATTATTGATGCGATTTTCGGCCTTACGCCTTCTTCGTAAACCACTTTTGCGCATCCGGCCGATAATGAGGGCAACCCGGCCAACAGCAGGGGCGTTTTTTACCTTTCAGTAAATCTTCTTGTAAACGTTGCAGATGTTTCTCGCGTGTTTCTTGTTTTTTGACAATGGTCACCCAACAAATCCACTCATTTCTTGATAGAGGGGTTAAATTATTCCAAACATGCAAAAAATCTTTGTTTGTAACAAGAATCGTCTGTATATCTTTGGGTATACGATGAAGGGTTCCGGATTTAATTTTGTTAGTCATATAATTGTATTATATACGCCCTCAACCTCCATTTATTGTCATTTTTTGGTTTTTTCGCCTGCGATAAAAATTGTTTTTAATTATACTATTTCTCCGTTTTATACTTTTTTTTCATATCAACGAGCGATCTTTTTATTACCACTTTAAGCACGCTCTGGTCAATGTCCTCTGTGTTTTTTATAGCCAGACATGACTTACCAGAGAGTTTATATTTTCCAAGTTTTTCAGTATCTTTTTTGTATGCCTCCCAACCCATAAGGTTGTAGAGAGTAAAACCCGTTCCGGAAATTGCAAACCCTGTCATAGGATACGTATGCTCGCCGCCCTTACTGTCAAAATAGTAGTATTTTCCAAACCCAAAAATCTTATTCCACATCACGCACGGCGAGCTGGTAACTTTTGCATACAAATCAATTAGCACTAGCGCTTCTTTTTGTATACGCTCATTATTCGCAAAGTTTTTCTCCAGATAATTTTTTGGACTAACCTGGGTTGGTTGTGTTTCGTTGGTATAACTCATGAGGGCGTTCTATTATAATTCTATAAATATTTGATTAACAAAAAACGATAATTGAGGGAGGGATTTCCCCCTTCGCTTCGCTACGGAGTGTAAACTTCTCACCCTCCCTTTCTGTCGAACAGATGCCAAAATCCGGTACTTTCCAAAAAAGTATCGGATTTTGGCATTGCGGTAGAGATTCGCTGAACCGTGAACCGACTTCACTGCCTAGAACAACGCTTTCCTTCCGTCGTATCGATTGAATTACACCTGAATTAAAAACAATTCATAACGAGAATCCGGACTTTTTCGATATCCAACCTTTACTCGCAAGGTTTACTAAACCAATCCGTTTGGGTTCTTATCCTTCTACTTCCACACTAAAACCCCCGCGTGTCATGCGCTTCATATCAAATGGCATAGAAAAATCCTTTGCGTCTTTGTATTTTTCGCTCATCTCATCCATCACTTTTTTATTGACTTCGTCACGATGCTGTTTGGATTTATACACAAGAAAAGAAAACCACACGGTCTCGTCCTCATTTGCTTTTGCCAGCTCAGTAAATCCAAGCGGCTTCACACCGCCCATTTCTTTAGGTAGAAGATCGTCACCCTTGCATTCGTAATATTCAAGGGCGCCGTGCTTCATCCACATATCGCGGCCTTCGGTAGCCATTTTTGTATACTCCTCCACTTTGTTTTCGGGAACTACGAGCACAAACCCGTCTACATATTTTGACATATAATTTTTTATTTTAATGATTAACTTGTTTCACAATCGTTTTCTAACAAATACGTAGAAGCATGGTTATCACAACGCACAAAATCGAGATTAATTGTGGCTATCACTGATTCCCACTAATTCCACGTCACTAATTTCACTACTTGATTATCATGATCGCGGCAAAGGCAATAATGAGAAATGTGATCAGGTTGTAAATACTGTCTGAAAAAAATCGTTTCCAAGCAAGACGGCCTTCAGAGGTTCCCCAGAGAATATTTTGTCCGATCATCGGTACGGTGAATGCCAGCCAAATGGTTAACACATAAAAGTAAGTGGCATTGGCCGGGCCGCCATTTTGGATCGTATAGCTTGTCACAAAAGCGATAAAGAAAGAGGTAAAAAATGAAAGGATCATTTGCGACGAGTAGGTTTTCCACATTTTTGGTTTTGCCTCTGCGATGAGCCTTTGCTTCTCTTCTACTGATAATTTGTCAAAACCCAAGTATTGCTCATGCCACTTACCCATTGGCGTTGAATTCATATACCAAAGAGTTCCGGTTATCGCACTGATCACCGCCCCCAAAATAGCTACTAAAATAATTGTTCCCATAGATTTAAGTTTATCCGGCTAAGTTTTATGAATATTCCTCATTAATATAATCTAAATATAATCTAATAACATTACGCTAAATAATAATCATTAAGTATTTATTAAGAAGGATAGACCAATTGACTTATTTTTTGTCGGAAAGGGGAGAAATATGCATGATATTACAACACACAAAAGTGAAATCAATTGTGGCTGTCACTAATTCCCAAGGCTTCCGAAAAAATTCAGAAAAAATCCCATGACCTGTTGGGTCATGGGTAAGTATCTTTTAAGTTATTATTTTCTATCCATCCATTCGCAATTTAATAACACCCCGTATTGTTTTCTTAGCGCTGAACTTTTTGCCAGACATTGTTGCAGTATTGATACTGATTCCATTGCGGCTAAAAGTCCCGTCGCGCCGCCGAGATGAATGTGGCGTTCGATAAGACCTTCCGGGTTTGCTATCTGAAATGCAAGATATTCCAGCAGTACGCCCGAGAATCCTTCAATAGTATGGTCTATATCCATCCGTCCCCGCAGAAATATGCCAATGTTTTTATTGTGAAGCATTGAGCTTCTCATTTCTTGGAAAGAAGGGAAGATATGCACGTGCGATCCGGGAAGTTCCGTTAGTCGGGAACCTGCGAACCGCTCGATCAGATATTGGTGCATCTGCGTCGGATAGATCCCGGCAAGCAATCGCATCATTTTTTGCATGCTTGGATGTGAACCCCAATGGATGACATGACCTTGCCGCAGATGCTGACTGACTGCTTCAAGTACTTCTTGTTCGTATGCAGACACAACCTCTCCAGGCGCATCGCTTTCGATACTCCCGCAAATAACAACGTGTTTCGATACGAAGTCATACGGTTGCAAACTCGCGCGCAAAGCATCGATGTAGGCTTCTCGGTTGATCAGTTTTGTCGCAACAGAGAGGTTGCTTTCCGTTTCCGAAAGGTCAAGTTCAATGGCACCTTCGTCAGGTCCTTCCGTTACGAACTCGGTAATGGCCGCCATGCTCGTTTTGTAGATCTCCGGCAATTCGCCCGTTAACTGCAGATAAAGAAATAGTGTCGCCATGTCGTGTGTGAGCAGAACTTCACCATCTCTGGTCCTGATCGCCGCTTCATACCATTTTCTTCGCAATCGCGCGAGCTCCTGAATTCCGGGACTCATGCGGAGAACACCTTCGATCATGCCAGGTACTCCGAATCCTATTTCGCCTCGACGGGTAACATCGGTCGGAAGAAAATATATCGGAACGTTGTGTTTCTGATGACCATCGCAGAGTTTTTTTCCTGCGGTCGCGTCCAGCATGACGTTAAACTGAGCTTTTTCGCTCCGTCCGTCCCAAACCATCCCTTTAACGTTTCCAAGGGATGCGTATTGCGCAAAAGTGCCCCTGAGGTTGGCATACAGTTTCGGGAACGAACTAAGTAATTGCTCGATACCGGTTGCCGGTCCGCCGAGAAAAACAACGAATGGTTTTTCCTCAAGAACACTCGCCAGATCTTTTTGCGGGTTGGTGAATATCCGTCCGTGTTCTATCTCAAGAACCTCGTGCTCGGTAATGTCGCCGAACCCGAAGAGATCGTTCATGTGAAGCGCATGGGGAACTTTCGGTTTTGCGGCAATGCCGCCGTGGAAGATCGCTTTACTTTCCAGACCGAAACGCGCAAGCAGTTTTTTAAAACGAAGGGCGTTTGTTTCAAGAAGCGTTTCTGAAAAATCCCGCGACCATTCGGTAATGGGTATTTCTCGGATGGGATTTCCGCCGCGCGCTTTTATTTCTTCGGTAAGTTTTTTGACGATCCTCGGATCCATTGCCGCGCGACCCGTGAGCAGAATATGCGTATTTTCCGGACCAAACCATCGCACTGCGCCGACACAGAGTTCAATATTATCAGTGTCCGAAGGATCCACCGCCACGACTGCCTGTGGAATTTCATGATCGGTAAAAAACGGTATTGTGTTCATTATATAACCTCGCTATTTTTTGTCGTAAAAAGAATAACCCGGATATAAGTGTAACATAAAACAATGAAAAGTCAAGAAGCGATGACTTTTTTCTATCTTTATTATCGCCCCGGTGGATAATAATGCCTAGATCAATCATGTTTTGAATATGCGTTTTTTTGCCTCCTTAATCGTTTACGCAAAAAAAGTAGTTGCGCTCCCAAGTAAAAAATTAATTTTATCGGAAAGCGATTTGCGGTAGTCGGTACGTTACTTTTTTCATATCCCCCTATCCTTTCTTTTAAATTGTTCGTGCAACCCATGTAAGTTTTTTTCGTCTGTGTAGTATCAGATGAATATATATAATCCAAAATTTTATTTGGGATCGGCGGCGAATACCAAGTCGGGTATTTAAAAACGGAGCTCGTGAAAGCTCCGTAATGTAACGCAAGATTACAGTAAAAATTCAGAATAGTATATTTTTCAGGATAACCCTTTATTTCTAATATTTTTCTAATTCGCGACAAAATATACACAACGTCCTCCTCTGTTTTTAGCGGACTTAGAAATTTCCTTGAAAGTTTTTCTAAAATTTGTTCTCTTGCTATAGAATTTAAGATTATGTAGTAAAAACTATCATGGCAAAGAAGTCGCTGAGGAATATGGAACGGTCACGCTTAATTTAATCAGACGCCTTTTTGTGTTTACAATATTAGCAGTGTGGAGCGGAAAAATCAAAAAAAACGATTATTGGGGGAGGGAATTTCTCCCCTTACAGGGGCGGTACGGGTTTCATATCTCACTTCGCCGTGCGCGGCTCGTTGCGATATATTCAACCCTTTCGAATCCCTCACGCAAGTGACGCAGGTCACTTGCTCCTCTCCGCCAATACAAAAAAAGAGGTGAGACCTCCGCGAGAGGACTCACCTCTTTTTTTGTATTGGCGGAGAGGGAGGGATTCGAACCCTCGAGGGATTTTACTCCCTGCCACGTTAGCAGTGTGGTGGTTTCGACCAGACTCACCCACCTCTCCGTTTGTGTATATGGGGTATGTACCCTCCTCCGCCAAAGGCTACGGCAGGGCGCAGTAAGGAAAAGGGACGAACAACAATAACCGACTTTCCTTATGGATAATTTAGCATAAAACTGAATTTTTTGAAAGTTTTTCCGGTTTTGCGTTGTCTTTGGGGAAATGGCGCATTATACTTAGCTTATGAAACTTCCTCATTTTATGTCGCGGCGGCATACTATTTTTTCTGTTTTTTCTGACAGCAAAATATTTTTTATAAACTTCGGAATTCTTATACTTTTTTTTGTTTTCCTTCTTCCGTTCCTTGGGCGGGCTGTTTCGATCTATCATAAAGATGCCGTGTGGCGCGGATCAGTGAGGGTTGAAAAGGGTATTGTTAACGACGAAAAATACGTAGGAACGCAAACAGCAGAAATCGCGCGTATTCCTGATATATCGACCTTTATACAAAGCGGCAACGTATTAAATCTCCTTTCTGTTTTGCAGGATGAGGCGAAAAACAGGAAGTTATCGGGCGTTATTGTCACCGGAGATGACGGCGTGGTAATCGCACGAACAGTCATGGTGGCGGAGCGCGGAGATTATTTTTTTGATACTAGCCCGGTAGGGCGAAAACTCGCGAACAAAGAAGAAACGACCTCGATCGAGAGACTCATGACGTGGCCGCTAGGTATTGAGTCCGGACGTCTTGTAAAACGCGGAGAAGAAATGGTTGGGGCGGTTATCGGGACACTCTTTCTCGATGATGCCTACGCAAAAAGCCTAAAAGAAAAGTATCTTTCCGAAGACGCCGAGATCGTTTTTTATTCGAACGAGAAAGGAATAACCGGAACCACGTTTGATCCGTCATTGAAACAGATACTCGACGCGAATTTGAATACGGGGACGCAGTGGATCTCGTGGATAGACAAGGGTTATACGTTCAAGATCGGAGATATTGACTACACGGCGAAGGACTTTTCCTTGAAAGGGGTTGAGGGCGAAATAGGGAAAGCGGTCATTTTTTGTCCGCTGCATCACACGCTGATCAGTTCGGTTGCCGGTTTGTCGGCAGTGGTTTTGTTCGTCATTTTCTTTGTTTGTCTGCGTTTCATCCGCAAAAAAGATCTGTGCAAGAGTTTTTTCTTTATTCTTTTTCTTTGCAGTGTTTTGGTTTTCGGAGTTGTCTTTTCCTCTACCGTTGTTCTCTTGAATCAAAATATTGCCATGATACTGAAGACGCCGTATACGATCTATAATACGGTGCTGGAGCTTGAGCCGTCTTCCGGTCTCTTTGATATGGAGTCGGAACATCGCATAGCTATCCGCGCGATAACGGGAGGCGAAGCGATCAATGCCGTAAATATTGAACTATCATATGATCCCGCGAAGATCGAGATCAATGACATCATTACCGTAAACTCGTTTTGCGATCCTGATCTTTTTATTGAAAAGGGCGTTGATAAGCAGAACGGAAAAGTGAAGATCGCCTGCGGCGTGAAATTTCCGGGCTTTCTTGGCGGGGCGGGGGTTGTTGCGGAACTCGGCATACAACCGCTCGGCGAAAGTGAAACGGGACTTCATTTTGGTGAAGGGACTCGGGTATTGGCAAGCGATGGGCTGGGGACGGACGTGCTTCGCCAGACGATCGGCGGGAGTTATCAGTTCGTGGAGAGTAAAAAAGCGCTTGGAAATACGAGCATAACCGTCTATTCGCCTACCCACCCGAACGCCGAGCGATGGTATGGAAAAAATACCGTTCGGTTCGCATGGAGGGGGACAGAGGGCGCCCGATATGCCTATTCTTTAGATAAAGAGAGTAGTTCGAACTATCTTTCTCTTAACAGTGCAACAAAAAGCAATGAGACCGTATTTTCAAACATGGCGGACGGGATCTATTATTTCCATATTGCAGAGATAGTCAACGCGAACGGAAAACTCGGCGCGGCAACCACAAAAAAAGTCATGATCGACACGACGCCGCCCGATGCGCCAAAAATCGCCGCGAGCGAGCCGAATATAGCCGCCGGACAAGTCGAACGGGTGGAATTTTCGAGCAAGGACGCGTTAAGCGGTCTCCAAAAAAACTTTTATGTAAAATTCAACGGCGGTATGTTTCTTCCACTCGCTTCGCCGCTCATTATCGCCTACCCGAAAGGACGTCACACGATAATCGTCCGAGCCTTCGACAACGCCGGAAATTATGCTGACGGGAGTATGCAAATCAATGCGTATTGATTTTTTTGCGCATCTGTCCGCTTCTTGGTATTATTTCCTATATGAAAGAAAATTTTGAAGAATCTTTGCTCTCAGTAAACGAGGCTTTGGGGAAGGCTGAGGTTGCCGATACTGATGAAAAAAAGAACAATATTGTTGATGAGATCGAGTATCTGACGCGTTATTTTGTTGATGAGGGGACGTGGTCAGGGGAAACGGCGCGGACGGTGTTTCTGCTGCAAAAGGAAAAGCATGAGTTAATGGGTGAGCTTCATAAAAAAATTCAAGAAATTGAAGAAGGAAAGGAAATATCGGGATTTACAGAGGGTGAGCCACGGGCGGTTGAATGGAATAAGGCGGGACATCGAGCCATGGTCGTTCTCCCTTCAGGAAAACGTGTTTCGGCAACAGTCGGAGAATTGGTCACGGACGGCGAGTGGGGGCTTAAGTATACGCTTTCAAAAGATGTTCCACTTGATATAAAAAAGCGTTTTATTATTGCCGAAGCAAGACGAAAAATACTCGCGCTAGCGGACGAACAGATCATCGAAACGGAGCGAGTGAAGAAAACAACACGTGAGGGGGGAGAAACAAGTCCTTCGTATCGGGCGATATATGAAGACGAAAAGACTGAAACACGGGACGGGGTAATTGCGGAAAAAATCATCGAAACTTTTTTCGAGAAGAACATTCTTGACCATGGACTTAAAATGCGGTTGGAGAGGGTTGACCGGCAGAGAGACGTCGATGAAAAAATTGATTTTATTTTTCACCTTCCTCGCCACCAAAGAGGCGTGGGGGTAGACGCATCGGATGAACGAGAAGATATTGGTATACAATTGACGGTGTCCAACGACCCGAAGTTACTCAAACATAAAGCGAAAAAGATCGAAGAGGCAAAAGAAACGTTTGATGGAAAACGCGGGGAGGTTGACGATATAGTGCTGGTAACTTTGCCGCTTAAGCACATGCAGGAGAAGATCGTCTCATGGAAAAATGAAGAGATGCTTCCGGGCGGACCGATGAAGAAATGGGAAGCGAGCAAGCAGGAACAGATCTTTCGCGGTGTTTTGCAAAAACTTTGTCCCGATAAAGAAATTACCGGCATGTGGGAAAGCGTTCTCGGTGAAATACCGGATGATGATGGGGCTGCGAAGAACCTTCGGTCGAGAGGTGAGGAAGACGAAGGAGGAAAAGAGAATCTTCAAAAATTCGAGAATAAATACGGCAAATGGTCAATTAGTACAAGAAAATTAAAGTAGCATTTTTCCGAAAAATTTGATACTGTACCCTTATGTACCGCGCCCGGGTGGCGAAATTGGTAGACGCGTACGCTTCAGGTGCGTATGTAGCAATACATGGAGGTTCAAGTCCTCTCCCGGGCACAAAAAACTTGGCGGTGAGTCCTCCTTTTTGGAGGTCTCTCCGCCAAGTTTTTTTTGCCCGGGAAGCAAGTGACCTACGTCACTTGCGTGAGGACTTGAAGCCGTTCTCCCCTATTTGTGAGGGTTGCAACCCGAACAAATGGGAAACGGGTACTGCGCCAGTAGGGTGAAAGACGCCTCTCCCGGGCACAAAAAAGTCCCCGATAGTATCGGGGACTGACGAACTTAAAGTCTAAAAGAACTAATCAGGGGTTATCCTTGTGGAACACAAATCTGGTCTGTTGACCTGGCGATCAGACCGCCTGAGAGTCTCCATGGTTGGGTACTGTTTGCGTCCGCGCTGAAGCCGGAGAATTCGCCCATCCAGAGTGTTGTCGGATAAGCTTCGATCAACATGAGACTTCCGCACGTGCCGAGTATCTGACCGTTAATGACCACGAAAACGTTTTTGGTGTTCGGGTCAACGGTGAATTTTCCTTCTCCTCCGGTCAACGAATAGTACCCTGTAAAATATTCAAGAGCAAAAGCTTTAGATAACTTGTGCGGTTTCGATACCGGCGGAGAAAGGCCATCGGCGCCAAAATTGACGACCAGCACCCATTTGCCGGTTATCGGGTTGATGGCGGGATAGACCGTCGGTTTTTTATATCCGATTCCCGCCCGTCCATACAATACCCTATTCACCCCCGCATGCGCATCAATAGTGAGAGCCAAACCTGCGCCGACCGTTTTTGCGTATCCGGCAAGCGACAACACTCCCGTTTTTTTCACTCCGCTTTGCGTCCACACGACCAGCACTTGCGGATTGTCGTTAATATACAGATCGTTCACCGGCGCCTCGTAATTCAATTGCCGATCAAACCAACGAAAGAAAGTGTTCCTATTGGCTTCTCTTTCGAACGGAACGCAGTAGGCATTGTTTCCCGGATTTGCGTCTTTGTTCAAGTAATCCCGCCCCAAGCGATCGCTTATGAGACATGCCTTGAGAGAGGTTATTCCCGGATGGTTCGCCTCAAAAGAGTAACCAAGATATACCGTCAGAGTTTTGGGATTTCCGGAGTAAGTGACCTTACCCGCCGAATGGGCTGTTGGTGAAAATGTAAAGGCGACAATAAATATAGCCGAGAGCATCATCAGTAACTTTTTCTTCATTTCTTTTTTCCTTTTTGTGCAACGCTTTCAGAATTCCCCCCTGCAAAAACGGGAGGCGTTTTGTGCCCGAATATTTCCGCACGGATCGCGTCAAGTGACATCGCGATAGTCGGTGGTGTAAAAGAGCACTTTTGCGAGAGTAACAAATTTTAAAAACATTGTCAACTATTCTAAAAAAAATTTCTCGCGTTTTTCACGAATTCTTAATCAAGGCGCTTATCGATCCTTTGAAGAAAATTTCTTCGGCGGGTACAAAAAACTCCCGATTTGATATCGGGAGCTGACCAACGTTAAAAATTCAAAGAACCATCTGATCGGATCAGCGTGCGGTGCAAAACCGCGTTCCGATGCTTCCCGGATACATGAACAGCCCGTCCCTCAGAAAATATACGGCGCTACTCGCAACCTGGTTGTAACCCGCCAGTCTTGTATCAAAAGGTCCAAACAAGTCGGAAACATAGATCGTTCCGCAAAATCCACCCCGTGGCACATGATCAATGATCGAGTATACGTTATGGTTCGGGTCAATATAGGCGGAGCCGTCCAACTCGTAAGGCCAGCCGGGAATAAAAAACTGAAGAACGGGTATATAAGAGACTCTGCGTACGGCCGTTCCGACGAGCGGTGCGACTCCGTCCGCGCCGAATCTTATCAAGAGAGCCCAATCGGCCGGACTTGTGAAAGTATTAAAGAAATACCTGATCTCCGGTTTTTGGTACCCGATTTCCGGGGCGGTTTTTACAAGAGTAAGCCTTCGATCCAGAACAACTGTGGACGCTTTAGCCGGACCGTACAATATCCTATTTACCCCCGCACGAGCGTCCAGTGTGAGCAACAATCCCGCACCAACCACTTTTGTATCCCCGGCAAGCGACAACACTCCGGACTTTTTTATTCCGCTTTGGGTCCAAACGACCAAAACCTGAGGGTTGTCGTTTATATACAAGTCGTTCCGCGGTGCTTCAAAGTTAAACTTCCTGTCGTACCATCGGAAAAAAGTGTTCCTATTGGCTTCTCTTTCGAACGGAACGCAATACGCGTTATTACCCTGATTTGCGTCTTTGCCCAGGTAATCCCGCCCCAGCCTATCACTAATGAGACAAGCTTTCAGGGAGGATATCCCCGGATGCGTTGTTTCAAAAGAATATCCCAGAAATACCGTCAGTATTTTTACGGCACTTCCGGAGTAAGTGACCCTACCTGCCGATCGGGCTGTTGGTGAAAATGAAAAAGCCAAAAACAAGGCCGACAGAACTATCAACAATTTTTTCTTCATTTCTTTTTTCCTCTGATCTGTTGAAATATGATTTTCCTCTGCCGAACGACAAAGAAGTGTTTTGTCCGGAACCCCGTAAGATCGATAAATATATATGCAGGTTATCAAAGAACGCGATTCGGGCATACACCTAAAACCAACTTTTAGGCGTACTCACATTCATACGTATAATATGTATATATTATGTCATGAGTGACTTTTTTGCGCAGTAAAGTAACTAAAATTCACTTTTTCGGTTATACTATTCATACGGACTTGCTAAAAGGTCCGTATTTCAATTTTTTATGATACAAGCGGCGATATTCGATATGGACGGGCTTTTGATCGATTCGGAACCGATCTGGCGCGAGGTACAGAGGGACGTGTTCGAGAAAATGGGGATCCTTCTTTCCGATGAAGAAATGCGGGAGACGACCGGGCTCCGGGGGAATGAAACGATCGAATTTTTCTATCATCGCCATCCGTGGACGGGCCGTTCTTGTAAGGAGGTAGAGAACGAGATCGTCGAAAAAGTTATCGAAACGGTACGGGAAAAAGGCGTTCCTCATGACGGAGTGAAAGACGTTTTGGAATTCGTGAAAGCAAAAGGAGTCAAGGTCGCCGTTGCGTCTTCATCGTCCATGCACATCATCAAGTCGATATTGGGACATTTGGACCTCGAAAAATATTTCGATGCGCTCTATTCGGCGGAATTCGAGGAATTCGGAAAACCACACCCAGCTGTATACCTCACGTCCGCAAAAATGCTCAATATTCCGGTGGGGAACTGCCTTGCCTTCGAGGATTCTTTCAATGGGTTACTCGCGGCGAAAGCGGCGCGGATGAAATGCGTGTGCGTGCCGGACGAACTTTTGAGAGGAAGTGCGAAGCTCGGGATCGCGGATGTCGTGTTGCCGACGCTTGCGGGGTTTGATGAGAGAGTGTGGGAGAAAGTTCAATAAAAATTTCTAATTTCTAATTCCTAATTTCTAACAAAAATCCTAATGTCTAAACCGTCATTGCCGCATTAGGTCATTAGACATTTTATTAGAAATTCGATATTAGGAATTAGAAATTCTTGTACATTAAAGGATAATTAATCCTTTTGGATAAAATTTATAAAAGCGCGTAACCCAAACAAGATGAAATATAGAGATCTTCATGTGCGCACGTGGGTCGAGATCGACCGCGGCGCGATCAAAAAAAATTACCGGGTGTTTCGTCGCGAGATACCGAAGGAAACGAAGCTCATGGCGGTCGTGAAGTCGAACGCTTACGGCAACGAACTCATCGGTTTTTCGAAGGAACTCGATTCGCTTGGCGCGGACGCTTTCGGTGTGGACTCAATCACGGAAGCGGTTACCTTGCGTGCGGAAGGCATTACAAAGCCGATCCTGATTCTTGGGCACACAATCCCGGAAAATTATCTCGTTGCTTCAGAAAAAAATATTAGCGTAACGCTTTCGAGTTTTGACGCGCTCAAATTCCTTTTGAAACTTGAAATTCCGGTACGCGTTCATATCAAAATCGATTCGGGAATGCATCGCCAGGGATTTTATGCGGAAGAAGCGGAAAAGCTTGCGAAAGCTTTAAAAAGAGCGCCTCATATTATTGTTGAAGGGATGTACACACATTTCGCGAGTGCGAAAGATCCGAAACATTCGAAGGAAACCGATGCGCAGGCGGAAGCGTTTTTGCGTGCGGCGGATGTTTTTGAAAAAGCCGGATTTACTTTTATAAAACACACCTGCGCCACCGGCGGAACCCTGCTTTTTCCACAATATCATTTCGACATGGTGCGCACCGGCATCGGCCTGCATGGTCTGTGGCCTGCGAAAGAATCCGAAAAGGCGCGAGGAAAAGAAATTCATCTTTCCCCGATACTTTCATGGAAAACGATCGTCGCCGAGGTAAAAACAGTGAAGAAAGGAGAGGGAATAGGCTACGATTTTACGGAAATGTTCAAACATGATTCAAAAATAGCGATCTGTCCCGTCGGCTACTGGCACGGATTTTCCCGCGCATTCTCATCGACGGGGTCAGTACTCATCCGCGGACAGCGTGCTCGCGTGCTCGGCCGTGTCTCAATGGACATGATTGCTGTCGACGTAAGTAAAATTCCGAACATCCGCCTCGGCGACGAAGTGGTACTACTTGGCACCCAAAAAAAAGACCGCATCAGCGCCGAAGAACTCGCCGATATTTCGGGGACGACGAACTATGAGGTGGTTACTCGGATTAATCCGAAGATTTGCCGGGTTTTTATTTAGTCGAAAGTCAAAAGTCGAAAGCCTATAAAGTCACGAACAAGCAAATTATACCATCTTCAATTAACAAGTTCCTTTTTAAGCCTCCATCGTCATTCTCGTCGCCGGAGTGAGGTTTCGCCTTACTGTCGCAGTAGACCTTTTCAATATTTTGTTTCGTACCTCACAAAATATTAGAAGAAGGTTTTACGGAATGGGTCCCTACCCATTCCTCACCTCAGTCCGAAACGTTTCAGATTATCACGATTATCTGCATTTTTAAACGTCATGGACGGAGGTACAACCTCCGTCCGGCGACGTATTATCGTAGTTGTGTGTAAGGTGAGTTATTCAAATCCTTGTTCTTTTGCTTTTTCGCGAATCCTCGCAAACGCTTCCATTTCCTCGTCGAATTTTTTACTGCCGAAATGTTGCCACCAGTGATTCACTCCTTTTTCGTATGCTTCACGAAGATCGGTTTTTGTGTCGAGCGGGGTGATAGTATACGGAGTAGTGTCGCGTCCGTCCAAACTTTTTCCCATTCGCAACTCCGCAAGGGTAAACATCCCTTCGTAGGCGGTGCGATAGACGGCATCGGCGTCGATAAGAAATTCTTCCGGCGTCCAGATTGAGAGGGGCATATAGTTCACCACCACTCCGTCGATGGTCACTTCGATATTATTTCTTTCCACTTTCGGATTATTTTCCGGATGTTCGGCATTTGGATAAAACGCTTCCATAAATTTTCGTTCACCGATTGCTGTGGCTAATTTTTCCATATCTTCCACGCGGTATACTTTAAAAATGACCTGTTCAACGGTGCGTCCTTGATAATTTAACCTCGGAGGAAATTTCCGACTCGCTGCTTTCAATCCTTCCCACGCTTTTTTGAACGTTTCGACGTCGGTTTCAAGCGGAGCATTCGTTTCGTTGGTCGGTGAAATAGTCGTCACATCCAGCTCATCCACAAAGGACCGTCCTTCGAAGTTTTTTGAGAGAAGCAGATCTGCCACCGCTTCGATATCGCCGGCGTTAATGGTTGTCAAAGTAAGGAGCGATGAAACTTTTCCGCCTTCTTCGGGTGATTTTACGATTTCTCGAACATGGCGAAGTCCTTTCATTGCCTGCTCATACGCCATAACCATTCGTTGTTCGTCGTGGTGTTCTTCGATCCCGTCAATGGAAATATCCACCCAATCAAGTTTCAAACCTTCGGGCCAAACAGAAAGAACGTTCGTGAACGTGCCGTTATCTATCGTACCAAGCGCGATATCGGGACGGTTTTTTCTGATTACCTCAAAAATCGGAAGATGCCAAGGGCGGATAATGCGTCCGCACGACATAAAGGCGGGAGTATAGTCTTTTGTTTTCTTCGGCAATTGTTCCGCCATGTGAACAATCGTCTCCTGAAGATTCGAAGATTCCGAAAGCAATTTACTGCTCATTTCTCTTCCATACAAGCAGTGTTTGCACTGCAAATTACAAGTACGTTCAAGAATGCCCGACATAAGAAAGGGGAGTTCCTGCTTTTGTGAAAGCAATAATTCCGCGACCGCTTTCTCATCAAGCGGTGTTCCATCAACAACCACCGGCCAATACCAGCGATTCGCAGACGGTTTATATTCAAAATTTGTTGCGTTGTTTTCCATGTTATTTTTGTGTTGTTACGGCGTCGTCGCCGGAGCGGGGTTGCACCCCGGTTCGAAACGTTTTAGCGGGTAAAATTTGGGTGGTAAAATTGATTATGGTAAAACTCTCAAACATTTCGGACGGGGTTACAAACCCCGTCCGGCGACAGGCAGACTCTCAATTCAACCTTCAAGCCGAAGCTTAAAATCTCAATCGAGAGGAGGAAATATCTCAAAAAGATTTTTCCTCCAATTTTTTACACCATTATTAGCGAGTCACCGGATTTTTCCCCTCGGCTCGGCCGTGAGATCCGGCGTTTGCTGCGTTTTCAAGAATTTTCATGTGAGTATTTTGTTAGTTGATTAAGCGTTTAGCGTCCACCAACTGGTGAACCGTTACCACTTCGTCCGCGAGACCCCGCGTTTGCCCCTTGCTCCATAATTTTCGTTTTCATTTGAGTAAGTAAGTTAAAATTATTAAGCTGGCAACTATATTTAGCGAATGACCGGAATACCTCCGTCAGTTCTTCCTCTTGATCCCGCGTTTGCGGCAGCTCCAAGTATTTTATTCATGTGAGTACGTAGTTATTTTTATAATTTCGAGAGAGGGAGAAAATGGAAGTGCACTTCCATTTTTCCCGAACGAAGAAATTATATGCTTGCTTATAAGAAGTACAGACATCCGGCCGGAAGTCGTTTCTCTACGGAACCTCGAACTCGCGTTCAAGATGCCGATAAAGAGGGGAAGTTTGTTTGTTGGTACTTCCCCAAAACCTGTTTTTACTTGTTTACGCGAGGCATTTTTGCGACGTAAAGAAAGAAGTAAAAATAGAGATGACACGTTCAAGGCACGTGCGAACCCGTGAGCCATTGGCGGTCACAGCCTTTGGCGCATAACGCTCACCAAGTACGCCCAACATATCGTCATGGGCAACGTGCTGACAAAAACAAAATATTTTCATCAGCAGGACGAGCGTTCGTGCGGTTTTCATGTTTCTTCTCCGAAAGGTTAGTGAAATTTTAAGATCGTATTACTACAAAGATATATGTTCACCAACGGATCGGCAGAACGGTTGTAAAGAACTTGCTTCATCTGTTTCGCTCTTTTGAGCTCATCAGTACGAATACACATTCGTAAACAGCGATCCGTGTCGTGGATCAGACGTATGGTAGTCATTATCGTGCGTTCCACTTACCGTCTTCCCTAAAGGAAGA
>Ga0172379_10004133_pt1 | contig 21902 bp, 20 predicted proteins | sample GrowelOW334metaG_FD_119756 | JGI IMG/M metagenome (GOLD analysis project Ga0172379, IMG submission 119756) | Groundwater microbial communities from an aquifer near a municipal landfill in Southern Ontario, Canada - Groundwater well OW334 metaG | ecosystem: Environmental > Aquatic > Deep... | reverse complement strand
TTAAAAAGTTCCTGCGCTTCGGCCCAATTTTCTTTGTTCAGGCAATATTTGATACGTGGCGCTTCGATTTCTCCCTGGATCAGTCCTGCATCCTTTAACTCCTTCAGGTGCTGGGAAAGTGTCGACTTGACAATTGGAAGGATTTCGGACAAATCACCACTGTAGCAGCAGGATTGGTTTGACAATAGTTCCAGTACGTATATCCGGATGGGATGTCCCATGGCCTTTGCGTATCTGGCTAATTTTTTTTGGTCATTTGAAATTATCTCCTTTTGCATGATTCGTAGTTCGTGAAATTACGAACAAAGATAAGATTTTTTTTAAAGGCACAAATATTTGACAAGTTGGGAACTAATTTTAAAGCATAGAAAAATTCACTATTTTTGAGAAAACTTCATTTTATGAGAACGCAATCTGCTCAATTTAAAGACATCGTTGAAACCATTTACGATTTGCCCCTTGAGGCAAGGTTGGAGTTGCAAAACCTTCTCGAACATAATATTGCAGAGGCGAGGAGAAATGAGATTGCCGGAAATTACAAAAAGTCGCAAAAGGAGCTGGAAACGGGAAGTCTTGAGTTTTCCTCAAACTTAAACGATCTTAAGAAGATGCTCTGATGGAAGTCTCATTTAGCAAATCATTCAGGAAATCATTTGAGAAGCGAATTAAATCTACCGAAACTAGGACGGAATTTTGGGTTCGATTGGAGTTATTTATTCAGGATCCATTTGATCCAAAGCTTAAAACACATAAACTCTCAGGAAAGCTCAAAAATTTATGGAGTTTCTCTATCGAAAATGATGTAAGGGTCGTTTTTTTCTTTACGGATGATAAGCCCAAAAGAGCTGTGTTTGTTGATCTGGGATCGCATAATGAGGTTTACTAATGCCAATTATTGTCGTTTACTAATTGTTAAATTTCAACAACTTATCTTCTATAATTGTTAAATAACTAAAAAACCTAGTTTAAAAACTATAAAACATAGTTGATAAACTAAATGGAATAGTTATATTTACAGGAAACAATTATAGCGTATATGAAACATCTGACAAACAGGGAAGAAGAGATCATGGAGCTCTTCTGGCAAAAAGGAGCCTTGTATGTGAAAGAGGTCATTGACGAATTGCCTGAACCCAAACCACATTACAACACCATCTCCACCATCGTTCGCGGACTCGAAGAGAAAGGCTTTGTGGGTCACGAGCAATTTGGGAATACGCACCGATATGCCGCCATCATCACCCGGGAGGAGTTCAGCCGGTACACCCTCAAAAGCATGGTGGGAAAATATTTCAATAAGTCGTATGCATCGGTCGTTTCCATGTTTGTGGAGGAGGAGAAGATCTCCCTGGAGGAGATCAAGGAGTTGATCAATCAGGCAAAATCATCCAAAAGTAAAGGCCATGCATAACTTCCTGCTCTATCTCCTCAAATCAACGTTGTGCATAAGCTTGCTCTACATGTTATTCAGGACCATCATGCGCAAGGAGAGTTTTTTCGCAATGAACAGAATACTGCTGCTGATCATTGTCGTTGCTTCAGCCTTCATCCCACTGCTTTATCTGCCAAAGACCTATCAACCACCTGTACAGGTAGAGTTACTGCCTGTTTTCGTACCTGTTAAAAGCATTCCCTCAGCCTTGCCAACAATGGAAACCAAGGTTGCGGGTAACATTGCTGTTCCAGAGAACCCAATAGCTACGAAACAAAACCCGAATCTGGTATTCTCTGTGCAGCAGCTTCTGCAATATGGTTATATAGCAGGATTTTTAATCACACTCCTATTCCTTGTTTATAGCCTGATAACCATTTTGTCGCTTTTCAGGAAAGCCCGATCCATCAAAATGGATGGTTACCGGCTGCTGATTATCGACAGGGAGATTGCTGCCTTCTCTTTCGGCAGATTGGTGATCCTTTCGCAAAATGATTATGAAGAACATAGCCAATCCATGCTCGCCCACGAGCAGGCTCACATCAGGTTGTGCCATTTTTTCGATCTGCTTTTGCTTGAGATAATCAGGATTTTTCACTGGTTTAATCCGTTTATCCACTGGCTTATCAGGGACATGAAAGAGATCCATGAGTTTCAGGCCGACGATTATACCCTTACCAAAGGCATCGACGAAATCCAATACAAATTATTAATTATTCAAAAGGGTGTCGGGCCACAAATGTTCGCACTTGCCAACAGTTTCAATCATTGTCAAATTCAAAAGCGGCTGGTTATGATGAACAAGGAAAAACCCGTTAAAGCATGGAGTTGGAAGGTGGCGACCTTTCTTCCCCTGCTCGCCCTGCTGCTGATGGCTTTCGGCAGGAAGGCGGAAAACGAACCTCCGGAAGGTTCTGCATTATCATCTATCGCACAGGTTGTTTCAAAGGATTCAACCAAACAGTGGAGTGAAACGGATTTTTTGACCTTAGACGGTCTTAACCAATTGATCAAAATGGGGAAAATCCCCAATTGGACAGAACCTGAATTTGGCTCCATTGAAAATAATGGTAAATGGGTCACCAGGAAAAGGCCATACTTTTCAGACTTTAACTCTTGCTTTGTTCAAATTGATTCCAAATCACAAATTTGGATAAGAAACCACAAACAGCAATTGAATTGGAATGAATTTAAGGATAGCATCAGGACTTATTTTGACTATGATTTTGCCAACGGAAAGACGAAACCCTATTTCCATCGATGCCTGGTCAATGGAATGGAAAAGATGTCACCACAATGTATGCTTACACTTCTCAGCGATCTGGGCACTCCCGCAAGTGATTATCAGAGATTCCTGAACACTATCGGAAATACAATTTTGGAGATTAGAGGGAAATACTCTTTGGAAATTTACAAAAAGGAGTATCCAAAACTGAGTTCAGAGCAAAGGGAACAAATTGATATTTTGATTCCATTGATCGCCAGATTTATTAAATCCCCTCGGCTTAAACCGGAACCGAAACTTGTTCAGGAAAATAAAAATGATTCGTCTGTGATGTTCTTGGAGATCAGAAGAGATGGTTATTATATTAACAATAAATTATATCCTTGCGAAGATTTTATTAAACGGATAAATGAATGGAAAAATATTAAAAAGAGCAACAATTTGTTCAGATTCACAATACCTGGATTTGAATTGTCTGACATTCGTAATGCTGAATTAACTAAAATAAGTAAGGCTACAGGGATCCCCTTTGTTCAAAATACTACAGTCGACCGACAGGCCACATTCCCAGGCGGAATAGATGCAATGTTTGAGTGGATCAAGAAAAACATCAGATATTCGAATGAAGATACAATTCATCCCAATAAGAAAGATGTCGTTGTGAATTTCGTTGTAAATGCCAATGGAAATATAGTCAATGTATTAATTATCAAGGGAATTAATCCAGAATTAGATGCGGAAATATTGAAGAGTGTTTCCCAAATGCCGACATGGAAACCGGCTCTGAAAAATGGTTTGCCATCCAATTCTGATTACACATTATTAATACCATTAAATGCAACAAAAGGGACATTTAAGTTGAGTATGGGAAATATTACCCCGCCATCTTCCTCCATACTTGATAAGGATAGTATAGTATCCAAGACCATTATCGTTGAAAAGCAAATTCAAAATAGTTCAGCAGAAAATCCATCAAAAATTAATTATTCCATGCCCATCGTGAATGATACAACCTATCATGAACAAATGCCTACAAGAAAAAGTAAAATATTCAAACAAAAAATTAAAAAGAGAACTGATCAAGACAAAGACTTTCTTGTTTTGTAATATGTTGCTTTCAGAGTGTTATTTGTCAAGATGAACTATTCTGGGATTTGGTTTCAGTCTATCTAAAATCTTACTTGTCCATTTTTCTCAAAAGGCAGTAAGCTCTGGTGCGTCTCCATTGCCGGCAGCTCAGTCCTTGTCAATTGTTGCATTGCTGCAACGGAGCAAATTTTAAATATAAATCACCAAAAGCAATAATTGATTGAAATTTCGCCTGCAATAAGCAATAAAAAATATGTAATGGAATATAAAAAAAATCAAGTATATTTGAAAAAATATTAAAAAGCAGAAAAAATTCGATCACACTTTAAAAAATGCAATCAATTTTTGATAAAATAGCTGTGTACAACGTCTGGGACGGGAAATCCTACAACGCCGGATATGAGCGGAGCGAATACCTGGCCACTATTACCCGTTACATTGGCAACAAGTTGATCAAGGTCTTGGTTGGGCAGCGCCGTGTTGGGAAGAGCTATGTTTTGCGCCAGATTATTAATTATTTAACTTCAGTGAAGGGGGTAAACCCACAAAATATTTTCTACCTCAACAAAGAGTACACAGCTTTTGATGATGTTAAGACATCCTCCGATCTGGAGGCACTTTTTAATTATTATCGCCAACAATTTAGCCTAACAGGTAAAATCTATATTTTTCTGGATGAAGTTCAGAATATCCTGAACTGGGAGACATTTGCCAATTCCTATTCTCAGGATTTTACGGCTGAGTATGAGTTGTTTGTAACTGGATCAAATTCCAATATGCTTTCCGGGGAACTGGCCTCGATGCTCTCCGGCCGGTATGTCGAATTTGAAATTATCCCATTTAGTATCTTCGAATTTGCTGGAATAAAAAACCTGACAGTCAATAAAGAGAATTTTCTGAAGTACATGCAAAGCAGTGGATTGCCTGAACTGTTCAATTTTGAGGAAGAAGAATTGCATCGACATTACACTGAAGGTCTGAGAAATACAATCGTTTTGAGGGATATTGTAGGACGCCATAACATCAAGGATCTCTCCTTGCTCGAAGATATTTTTAAGTTCTTGTCGGTTAATATTGGTAATCTCACCTCTTTTAGCAGCATCGTCAATTATTTCAAGAGCAAACAGAAGAAAACCAACTATGAGACTATTTCATCTTACGTTGGGTTCCTGAAAGACACCTTTATCATCCATCAGGCAGAACGTTTCAATCTGCGTGGGAAACAGCTACTTGGAGGCGAATGTAAATATTACCTGAACGATTTGTCGTTTAAAAATTACCTGATGGGAAATTATCCCTCAGATATTGGCTATAATCTTGAAAATTTTGTTTATATGCAACTTAGGCGCATGGGATACAAGGTTATGGTAGGTGTGTTTAATGATATTGAAATAGATTTTGTTGCACAGAAACCTGACAAGACCCTGTATGTTCAGGTTTGTTACCTATTGAATGAAAAAAAAACAATCGAAAGGGAATTCGGGAATCTGCTGATGATTAAGGACAATCACGAAAAAATTGTTATTTCCCTTGATGATGTCAAATTCTCAGATTATGAAGGGATCAGACATATCCGACCGTGGGAATTGGTTTAGTTGTCAAATGCTGCATATTGGCAAAACAATTGTAGCTAAGCAACTTTCTCCATTTTAATTACCTCAATCTCAACACCTTTTTTGACTGCCTGTTCAGCCCGTTTCAGAACTTCTTTTGTCATTTCGGCATCCAGAAAATATTCTCCGCAATTTTTACAAACTTGAGCAGGTACCTCTTTAATCGCAATAATTGCTCCGCTACGCTCAAGGGTAACAGTTACTTTGCCCAAACGGGTAGTCCCGTTCTTACAAATTACACATTCCATGGTGTTTATTTTTTTGATGTGAAATTTTCGTTCCATAATTTCGCATCCGGTTCATACGCTGTTATAATAAAGCAATTTCCTTGTTTATCGGTTGAAGCCACAATATGTAAAGGGCGATGACTAATAAAACCAAGTATAAGAAAGCTTGCATGCGGCTTATCTTCAGGGTATTCTTTTATCAGTTTACCTGATTCTAAAACCTCTTCAATATCTTCGACCTGAATTCCACTCCTGAACATTTGGACGACTGCATGTCCGCTAAAATGCAATTTTTTGTATTTCACGCGATAAATTACTTTGCAAACAATACAAAATGAAGATTTTCAAAGTTAATTATTTGCCCAAACAAATGCAATTCTTTATTCATCGGCAGCTCAATCATTGTCAGATGCTGCTTCGCTTCAACAAATCAAAGCTATTACCTCAACCATCAAAATCAATATTTGATTGATAAATTGCTGCAAAAAGGATAATAATGGTAGACTATTTACCACAATAGACACAGTAGGTCACAATAGGTAAAAAAGCAATAGGAAATGTATTACTCTCGGAGTTCCTCCCTTCATCTAATGTGTTCTATGTGCCTATGTGGTGAAAAAATCCGGAAATTATTGTCTGCTTTCCCGGTAGTTCAGTCCTTACCAATTGTTGCGTTGCTGAAACGGTTCAAAGTATATGGAGTCGGCATCAGTTCACAAAAATTAAGCTTTCCCGGTAAAATGTTAAAGTATGTATTCTAAGCAGCTGATCCTTCATTAATTGCATCCTGGGCCGGAACGGGTGCGGCAAGAGTTGCCTGTTGAACATCATATACGGGGTGCTTCAAACCAACGATAAATCCATTCGAATAGATGGCCGGGCCATTTTCGACGGCTATCGCAATCCCCAATTGTTCAGGTACCTGCCCCAATTCAATTTCATTCCAAGTGATTTCAGGATTTGCAGAATATTTGCCGATTTTGGATTGGATTTCGGACAATTCATTTCATATTTTCCGGAATTTGGTAAGTATTTCAAAATGGAATTGGGAAAACTATCGGGCGGGGAGCGGAGAATCATTGAAATCTATGCTATCCTGGCCTCCAAAACCAAATTCTGCATGCTCGACGAGCCCTTCTCGCACATCATGCCGCTGCATGTTGAGGCGTTAAAAGACATTATGCTGGAGGAGAAGAATAACAAGGGAATCGTCATAACGGATCATATGCACCGCTACATCACCGGTATCAGCGACCATCTTTATGTGATAGCCAATGGGAAGGCCTATTTAACCAAAGGGACCGATGATTTGAAGAGGCTGGGATATATCCATTAAAACTGACGGTGTGACTCTGAGTCACACCGTCAGTTTTACAAAAATATTCAGATAATCACCTGTTGATTAGCTGTTTATGAATGAAATTCTAATTTATTCCCAGCAACTCCAGCAACTGATCCAATTGCGAAAAATCGGAGATGATGATATCTGCGCCGGCTTTGATGAGGCGGGTACGTTTGTGGGCATTCAGGCCGTACCTGCGTTGCTCGTTGCTGGCCAATCCGACAGTAAGGCCGTTGCGTTTGTGGGTCTCGCGGATCTCCACAGGACCATCGCCGAAGGTGACGATCTGCCCTGATTCAGTGGTGCCGATGGAATCGAGTATTTTATCCAGAACGATCTTTTTCGCCTCCTTGTTGACGTCGCCGACTGCCCCGTAAATTCTGCCTTCGAAGAGGTAATCATAGCCAAGCGCTTTGGCTTCGCTCTTCACATCCTCTTCATCGGTACCACTGGCCAGGTAGAGTTTGACACCTGCCTGGTATAGGCGTGTCAGGAAGGGGACCGCATTTTTCAGGGTAAAATCTTCGAGGGAGAGCTCGGCGCGTTGTAGTTTTTTCTCCCGCTCCTTGACCATCAACAGCAATTCATCGTTGTAGATTTTCTTGTAACCGAAGATGTCCAGGATCTCCTCCTCGGGTACACATCCAAATTCCCTGACCAGTTCGATCAACCCCTTCATCTGGACCAGCGTCTGGATACCTGTCGTTTTGTCGATGAAGTCTGCTACACGGGCTTCCACTTTGTGGTACAAGGTATCGTCTGCCTCCTTGTAGTTTTTGCCCAATATGGCTTTGATCATCATCGGGTTCATGATCTCTTCCCAACCTTCGCGAAGGGTGGATATGGTCCCGTCGTGGTCGAAAATGGCATACTTTGGACAGACATCTTTGTGCATCAGCGATTGATCGACTATCTCAATTTCGCTTTCTCCCAGGTATTTAGCCATGCGGATTTCCTCGGCCAGTTCGTGATGGTAGATGAAATCATTGTTTTCACCAATGTGCAGAATCTCTTCCGGAGTGGCCGTGCCGCACTGAAACAATTTCTGGACAGTCACACCAGCCACCAGTGCCCCCAGTTCTGCCGCTTCCTGCATGGAATATCCTGCGGCCAATGCGCCTGCGGCACCGGCCAGGTAGCTGTCACCAGCGCCTACGGTGTCTACTTTTGACATGATCATCAACCCTGGTACTTCAGAGATGCCGTTGACATCAATGGTCAACGAACCTTTGCTTCCACGGGTAACAAACAGTGGTTTGCCGAATTTTGCAAACAATGTTTTGGCTGAAGAGACTACCTCGGAATAGAGTACTACTTCATCCGGTTTCTTGTTGAGGCCGCAAAGACGTGCAGCTTCTGTATCGTTCATCTTCCGGATGGCCCCATCATAGAAGTCGTTGAAATTGCGGCTATCGACGATAAAGTTTTTGTTCGGAAACTTTTGGATCACCTCAACCAACCGCTTCCTGAAATATTCGGTATGGATACCGGAGGGCACCTGCTGGTTGATGATCACTAGGTCCACCTCAGGAACCGCCTTCACGAGACTTTCAATCAGCCTGTCAGCAGTAGCTTGCGATAAAACGTTGTAGTTGCCAAAGTCGACCCGATTGAGCTCTGTATCATCAATGTAGGGTTTGGCATAGGTATGGGTGTACCACTCCTCTTCCTGCACCAGCAGGTTAGTGGGGTCTATACCAGTTGTCGTCATAATTTTTTTCATCTCGGCCCCGAATGGATCGGTGCCAATTACGCCAAAAGCGCGGATCTCTTTGATACCGATTGCCGCAAGGTTGTTGGTTACATTTCCGGCACCACCCAGCGAGTAGCGCTGTTGTCTGACAGGCCGGGTAGCCTGGTTCGTTTCGACGGAGATTTCGCTCATTGCTTCGTCGATGAACCAGTAGGCATCACAGCAGAAATCGCCTAGAACGGCAATTTTGACGGCACTGATATCTTTTAATAATGTTTGGAGTTCTTGCTTCTTCATATAAAATTGAGTTATGAGATATAAGTTATGAGTTATGAGATATGAGTGATTAGTTGTTGCTCATGGAGGGTGGGGCGTTAATGGGCTCGCTTCCCCAATTTTTATTGGGTTTGGCTCCCATTTGGAAGATCAATGTGCTTCCGTTTTTGATTTCGGTATGGTCAAACCACGATTTGTTCATCGGTTTACCGTTTAAAGTGGCCGATTGAATGTATTTGTTTTCTTTGGAGTTGTTTTTTGTTTCGATTACGAACTCTTTTGCTTTGTTAATCGTTGTATCCAGATGCAGAATTACCTTTTCGAATTCCGGGCTACCGATTAACAAGATATTCTGACCGGGTGCAACCGGGTAAAAACCCATCGAGCTTAACACATACCAGGCCGACATTTGCCCCATGTCCTCATTGCCGCACAATCCCGCTGGCCCTGAGTTGTACAAACTGTCAACCACGGTCCTTACGATATTTTGTGTTTTCCAAGGAGTTCCAGCGTAATTGAAAAGGTATGCCGTGTGATGGCTTGGCTCATTGCCATGAGCATATTGCCCGATCAGTCCGGTAATATCCGAAACGCCGCTTTTAACCTCAGAACTGATTGTAAAAAGGGAGTCCAGTCTCTCTACAAACCGCTTACGTCCACCTTCCAGGTTAATAAGCCCCTTCACATCATGAGGAACAAACCAGGTGTATTGCCAGGCATTTGCTTCGGTATAATGACGGTCTTTGCCATGCCCGACAAAAGTAGGGTCAAATGGCGAAAGCCACGATCCGTCCTTGCTTTTTGGCCGGGCAAATCCGGTCGATATGTCTATTATATTTTCGTAGTTAGCGGCTCTTTTCATAAACATTTCGTAGTCGTCGGTTTTAGCGAGCGCTTTTGCCAACAGGGCATCACACCAGTCGTTGTATGCATACTCCAACGTTTTGGATACGGATTCTTTAACCTCTTCAGAAGGAACATATCCCAACTTCTTGTAGGATTCCAAACCTGTGCGTCCTTCGGAACGGCAGTCAACAGGAGGGGCAACCATCGCATTTTTCCTGGCTGCTTCGTAGGCTTTTGCCAGGTCAAAATTACGGATTCCCTTCTGCCAGGCATCAAGAATGGCAGCTACCGGATGGTCGCCGATCATGTCGTTGGTATAACTGTTGCCAAACTGCTGTGGCGTGGGCATCCAGCCACCCTGTTCGTACTGTGCAATCCAGGTATTGATGGCATCGTTGTTCCTTTCAGGTTCTATCAAAGTCAGCAGAGGCATTTCAGCCCTGAAGGTATCCCAAAGTGAAAAATCGCTGCGATAGGTATAACCCTTTGCCGTGTGTACTTTGTCGTCGAGACCCACGTATTTCCCATCCACATCGCCAAAAGTTGCCGGGAACAAGAGCGAGTGGTAGAGCGCTGTATAAAAGGTTGTTAACTTGTCTTTCCGGTAAGCTTCATCACTCTTTTGGTCCATTTGAACATCAATCTTGCTCAAAGCCCTGTTCCAGTTTGTTTTTGCTTTTTCCCTGACACTTGCGAAATTCCAGTCGGGTATTTCTGTTTCAAGGTTCAAGCGTGCCTGGGCAATGCTGGTATAGGAGATCCCGACTTTTACTTCAATGGTTTCGTTTTCTGAAGTAACGTAATCGACATAAGCGCCAATCTGTGGACCGGAATCTTCCTTTGAGCCCGATTTAATCTTCTTTTGGTTCCAGGTTCCTGACGAATGAAAAGGCCTGTTAAATTTAGCACAGAAGTAGACATTCTGATTGTCAATAAATCCGTTTGATAGGCGATGTCCCTCAATTTCCGTATCATTCACGATTTTTACCTGCGCATCTGTGCATTTATCGCCAATGCCGTGCTGCATGTCTATCAAAATATGGGAAGCGTCTGATTTTGGAAAGGTATATCGGTGGTATCCGGCCCGTTCCGAAACTGTCAATTCGACTTTAATCGCGTAATCTTTGAGGGTAACAGCATAATAACCAGGTGATGCCTGCTCTTCCTGATGCGAAAACCTTGACCTGTATCCTTCTCCAGGTTTGTCTTTTGCGCCAGGTTGGATTTTCAATGTGCCGGTAGTTGCCATTACCATGATATCGCCCCAGTCGCCTGCGCCCATTCCACTCCGGTGCAGATGACTGAATCCCATAATCGATTTGTCGCTGTAGTGGTATCCCGAACACCAGTCCCAGCCGCTGATGTCCGTGTCAGGACCCAGTTGAACCATTCCTCCGGGAAGGGCAGCTCCGGGAAAGGTGTGCCCATGGTAATCCGTTCCAATGAAAGGGTTCACCAGATCAACATGGTTTTTTTGAGCAAATGAGGTAATGATCTGGCCGGTTAAGGCAACTACCAGGATCAATCTTAACGGAATGTATTTGAGTTTTTTACCTGTCATTTGAGTATTTGATTAAGTCTTTACTTTTTTGCAGTAGGGAACATAAATATGGAGGCATCCCCTGCATCAAGCTCTGTAGTGCTTTCGTAAGCTCCGGCCGGAACAATAGTCCCATCTTTCATTACTTTCTTAAGCGTTTCGTCACCTGCAACTGTAAGATTGATAGAGGCCAGGTGGTTCTTGTTAACTATCACCACAAAGCTGTTCGGACCATTTTCCAGCACCGAAACCAAGGCCGGAGCCCCGTTGGTGTCGAGCACGCTGATGGCTTTTGGCAGACGGATCAGTCGACTGGTTCCTAGGGGAATCATTCCTTTGCCTGTATGTTTTACACTGACAACCTTTGCACCCAAAAATACCCAGGAAAGGTCTTTGATCTCCTGGCTCATCTGTTTTATCCTATCGTAGACAACACTTCTTTTCCCGGCTGCAGTGATAGGCGCCCCGCGTTGATCTTCGCCGGATGGCTTTACCGATGTAGCCGACCAGTACGTAAAATATTGTATGCCCTGCGCGCCATACGCTAAATCGCTGTATACCTGAAGCCGCATGGCAGCCAGCGATTGTGGGGTCAGGTGATCTTCATCGTAGTTGGTTGTGAGGGCAAACGCCCAGAAAGGTTTCCCTGCCTTTCCGGCCTCATCCGAAATTTGCTCAAGATTCTGGTACCACGTTTTTGAAAGCCTTTCTTTTAATACCGGATAGTAATCAAACGACATAAATTGTACCGGTAATTGTTTGTTGTATTGTTGGATATACTCCAGATAGCTTTTGGTCCCCAACTGGGACGAATCTGCGTGATTTGGGAAGAGATTTACATAGCAAAAATGCTTTTTATCAACGGTTTGAATCTTTTGCGCCCATGCAGCAAGCTCCGGATAGAGCCGAATATTTGGTTCGTCCATCAGATGGTAGCCGGCCACAGCCGGATGGTTCATCAGTCGTTTGACTGTTTTCTCAGGCTCTTTTTTAAGTTCAGGACAAGAAACTACCATTTTGATTCCAACTTTGGCTGCAGCATCAAGCGCTTTTTGCAAATCATCGGCATTAGGGAAAAAACTGAGGGAATGGGTTATCCCTGCCTCTTTTAGCTCCTGGTAACGGGCAACACTGGTTTCACTGGCTGGAATACTGTACCAGGCAAGGATGGGTAACTCGCCATTCGATTTCAGCTTTTCCTGAGAATTCGCATATCCCGAAAAAAGGAATAATGCAAGAAGAAGTGTGTGATTTTTTTTCATCTGTTAATAGTAATAGTTTAAAATTCAATGTTGTACAGTTAATTATGCGACATAGGCTTAAGATTATAAATATTAATGGCGTTTTCCCGAAGGATTTTTTTCGCCACATCCAATGCCTCTGATTCGGTCAGATATGCCTCTTTTACCATTTGGATAAGGGTCGATGCCACGGTTTCGCGCGCCAACACCGATGCTCCGTAGGCGCCTTCTACTGTCTGGCTATCACCTCCATAAGCCATGATTTTATTGTTGGGTACGGTTTCAATAAACTCCTGCAGGTACCGACGGGTATAAGCTGGCGAAATCAGAGCTGACCAGGCCATGTCGATGTACACATTTGGAAAGTTTTTGGCCAATGTGGCCATCTCACCTCCATAAGGATAACCGGCATGAAGCAGACAAAATTTCACTCCCGGAAATTTGAAGAACGCTTTGGCCAGTCCGGTCGGATTGGCGTTTGTTATTTCGTTGCCGCTTCCGGTTTGAAGTCCGGTATGAATCTGGACCGGGAGCTTGTACTTTTCGCAGAGGCTCAAAAGTTTGAAGAAGATGAAATCCTGCAAAGGTTTAGCCTCTTCAAAAAGGTAAATGTGATCGGGATTGGATTTCATCTTTTCAAATACGGCAGTCGCGTTTTCACGCGATACATCATCAAATTTCAGGGTGCGGTAGTAAGCAACACCAAACTTCGCTCCCTGGATGCCCTTTTTGACATCCTGTGCAAATACAGTATCAATCAGTGATTCTAGTTGTGGGAGCGTGGAGAATTCAATGCCATAATTGCTCAGCCTTGTCCGCATCTTGTTGTAGCCGAAAAAGCTGCAGTACTTGTCATAGACGAAAAATCTCCTGAAGTTGCAATTTCCTTCGTTCACCACATCTCTCGGATTGGTGGTGTTGTACTCCATGATCAGGCAGGCATCGATTTTGGCCTTCTGCTTCAGGATGGTTTCATAATAACCTTTTTTATGGGCTTCGCGGATGCGTTTGGATAGTTCGCCGTAGGTCAGTTCGTTCAGATCGGCTATCCCGTAGAGATCTCTGGCAGCAATCAGGACGGATCTTCCATACGCAGTGGTCCGCATATTTGCCCAGCCATCTTTGGTAGCCGACCATTTTTCATCTACCCCTTTGTCCTTACCTTTCAGGGTACTGTATGCTTTATCCGGAGCCATTCCGGAAGAAATAAGATCCGACTGCTGGTAATTGGTAAACAGCGTGCTAAAGTCTGCCGGACTGGCAAGGGCCTCAGTTTCGCTCATCAGATGTTCGTGCGTATCGATTAAGCGGATGGCATTCACAGCGTTTTGAATTCTCTTTTCGAAACCGGGTTTAGGCAATACACTGATAGTTGATTGCGCATTTAAACCCTGTCCAAAGAAAGAAATCAGAATCGAGATAATAGTAGTTCGCATCAATTGATTCATCAGGATAGTTTAATAGTTGAAATAGTTGAAATGAAAAAGGTTCACGCAAAGGGCGCAAAGGTTTCGCAAAGAGCGCAAAGAAAAATTTCGTCATTCGATACTTAGCGTTCTCTGCGTCTTACTTAGCGTCCTTTGCGTGAACTTAAAGATCAGCTCTTCCGGACGAAAAATGAGACCCAAAGAATGTAAAGCATGCAGCATCCGATAACGGCAAGGCTTACCAGCGGACCGAACGCGGTGCTTACATAACCCATTACCAGCGGGATAAAGGCGCCACCCGAAACAGCCATGATCAGCAATCCGGAGATTTCGTTGGCACGGGTAGGCATTTGGGCCAGCGCGAGGGAGAAGATAATGGGAAACATGTTTCCGATGCCAAGTCCGATGACAACGATCGAAACATAGGCGAACATGTTTACCGGGGCCAAAAAGACTCCGAGAATACCTGCCAGCGCCACCAGTGTGGTAAGCAGCAGAAAGAGCTGAGGTTTTATCCAGTTCAGAATGATCGCCCCCAGGAAACGGGAGACGGTTTCGCCGAAGAAAAACATACTGATTCCAAGTGCCGCTGCCTCCATGGTTAATCCGTATTTGGCAATCAAAATGTTGGCAATGTTGGTGTTGATGGCCACTTCCGTTCCAACGATCAGGAAGATGGAGAGCGCCATAAATGCCACAAACCTGTTTTTAAGCAATCCGAAGCAGGAGGCAAAAGATGCCGGTTTGCGATCCGGTTTAGACTCAACTATTGGCGTCATGGAGAGCCACAGGGCTGCAAGAAGGGAGGTGATGCCATAAACGGCGAATACCAATCTCCAGTCGCCCATGTATTTCGCCATGAAGGTGGCAATCAGTGGACCGGAAAAGGAGATGATGGCCTTCACAAATTGAGAAGTACTCAAATAGCTGGCAAGTTTTTTTTCGGGTGAAACATCCTGCAACAAAGGGTTTGCTGAAACCTGAATCACCGTATTACCGATTCCCAGGAGAATAAATGAGGCCAACATCATTCCGAATGAGTAGTGCACAAAAGGCAATCCAAGTCCGAAAGCCTGAATGACCATCCCAATATTCAGCATGTTGCGTTTGCCATACTTGTCCTGCAACACACCAACCGGCACAGATAGCACAAAGAACCAAAGCAACACCATCATTGGCAGAAACTGCGCGACGAAGTCGGTCAGTCCAAAGTCTTGTTTAACATACCCGGTCGCCACACCGATGATATCCACAAATCCCATCACCACGAAAGAGAGGAATACTGGAAGCAATTTTTGAAGTCCGACGTTTTTTGATGTCATGAGGAAGAGTTTATTTAGTTTGAAAAAGTTTATAAAGTTGAATTAGTTTGAAATGTTTGAAATGTTTGAAATGTTTGAAATGTTTGAAATGTTTGAAATGCTAACAGACACTGAGCTTGTCGAAGGGTCTAGGCGACTCTCTTAATAAAAGATACACCGGTCCCTGAGCTTGTCGAAGGGCGAAGGGCGAAGGGTCGAAGGGCGATGAAAATATCTGAAATTTAAGGGTGCCATAATCTGTAATTTTTAATCTGTAATTTTTAATTTATTCCTATTTCCCGAAGAAGTGATGTTCCACCGCTAAACAAAGCACATGATAAACAGGTAGATGAAGTTCCTGCACCATGAAAGTGCGTCTTCCTGGTACATTGATCAGAATGTCACAATATTCTTTCATCTTTCCACCGGTTTCACCGGTCAAACCGATCACTTTCAGGTTCATGGCTTTGGCTACCATGCATGCATCCAGCACATTCTGTGAATTACCGGAGCTGCTGATGCCAATAAGAATATCGTTTGGCCGGCCGTAACCAATCACCTGCTGGGCGAAAATCACCTCTCCGTCAATGTCGTTGGCAACCGCTGTGATCAGCGCTGTATGGGCCGTCAGGGAGATGGCAGACAACCCTTGTTGCAGGTGGCTTGCCAGGTAGCTTCCCCTTTCGGGATCGATAGCTGCAAGTTTATCCTGTAAATTGATAGGGATAGGCCTTTTCACTTCGAAACTTTTCATCAGCTCACCGACGATATGGTCGGAATCCGAACAGCTTCCCCCATTACCGCAAACCAGTATTTTCCCTCCATTTTCATAACAGGCGATCATTTGGTTGCATGCATCTTCGATAGCAGTCTTCACGGTAGTTAGAGATGGATATCTTTCGCAAAGCTGATCAACTAAAAACAACCTAGATTGTGTTGTCATTATAGGATAAATTTATTCTCATAGATCGCCACACACAACGCGGCATAATCGCCAATGGTATCCCCGAGGGCTGCAGGCACAATTTTGCAGACTTTCATCGATAGCGGAATGGCCTCCTGTTTCAGAATTCTGTCGATATGCGGGCGGAAAAGATCTTCGTTCCTGGTAAAGATACTGCCAATCACGATGCATTGAGGATTAAGGACATCCACCAATATCGCCAGGCCACGACCCAGGTATTCACCTGAGATCCGGATGATTTCGAGGGCCGTTTCATCACCTTTTTTGGCAGCAATGGCAACGGTTTTTGCATCCAGGTGATCGGCAAGTTCGGGTGCCGGACAGAATCCTACCGGGATGTTGTTGGCCAGCCTTTCGAGCACGACTGTTTTTGCCAGTTGGGCGATGCCGCCGCCGGAGCAAAAACCTTCGAACGAGCCTGCTTTTCCGAAGCCCACCGGACCGGAATCTGCCAGCCGCATGTGTCCAACCTCGCCGCCCAGATCGTTGGTGCCGGCATACAGGTTGCCGTTAAGGATAAGTCCTGAGCCCATCCCGGTACCAAAAGTCAGGAAGATCATGTTGCGTGTCCCTTTGCCGGCCCCCATCAGCCATTCGGCCAGCGCGCAGGCATTGGCATCATTCTGGATAGCAGCCGGAACCCCGTACGCCTCTTCAAATATTTTGACGATCGGGACATTGTCCCAGCCCGGAAGGTTTGGCGGGGAATAGATTTCACCTTTGACAGAGTCGAGCGGCCCCCCGCAACTGATGCCGATTCTTTTGAGTTTTTCCCTTGGAAATTCGAGCAATAAAGTATCGATGTGAGATTTGAATTCATCGAGAATCTCGTTATATCCCCTTTGATCGGTGCGGGTTTCAAAAAATATTTTTCGCAGAATGGTAAATTGGGCGTTACCGATTACAACGGCGCATTTGGTTCCACCGATGTCGAGACCAATGTAATAATGTTCGGAGTTAGATTCCATAATAGTTGATCCTTTAAAGGCCTTTCAGCATAGATTCCAGTGCGAAATCCGTATCTGATTGCAATAGTAGTTAATAGTGCTCCAAAATTAGTTTTTTTCCGCATTTTTTTGTATATTAGTACATATACAATATTGATTCTTTTTTTCACCACATAGGCACATAGGACACAATAGATTTTAAAAACCAAATTGTGATTACACAGAAATATGTAAATGAGTTGACTCATACAATCATTGGTGCGGCAATTGAGGTACACAAAGAGTTGGGACCTGGTTTGCTTGAAAGTATATATGAGAGATGCATGGGGCACCTACTTTTGGAGAAAGGATTGCATTTGGTTTCTCAACAAAGAGTTCCACTCTATTTTAGAGGATTGTACCTGGATTGCGAACTTAGATTTGATTTGTTAGTGGAGAGTATGATCGTTGTTGAAATTAAAGCAGTTGACGGTATTTTACCTGTTCATGAAGCGCAATTGTTGACTTACATGAAACTAATGGAAAAACCAAAAGGTATTTTGATCAATTTTAATTGCACCAATATTTTCAAGGAAGGACAAAAAACCATGGTGAATGAGCTTTTCTCACAATTTCCTCCGGGTTTCTAATGTGACCTATGTGCCTATGTGGTGAAAAAAGTATTCAAAAAAGCAACCACAATAGACACATAGGTCACAATAGACTCAAAACAAAGGTTGATGAGGTAATTGTTCATTCGCATACAAACGCCTAATGTGTTCTATGTGCCTATGTGGTGAAAAAATGGATAATTGCAACCACAATAGCCACAATAGAGCACAATAGATTTTAGAGAATCCTTACCTTTGGCTCCGATTCAATCACTACACTATAGATTACCATGAAGTTACTATTCCCATTTTTTGTTATACTGTCATACTATGCAGTAACGTCCTGCCATAAACCGGCCAAAGTTGATGAAAAACTGCTTTCTGACAATTGGTCCATCATCTCATCCAAAAAAACAATGCTGGACGGAGTTGCCTTGACTAATTCCAACGATTTTGACCGGTCACAATGGATCAAAACAAAAGTACCCGCTACCGTGATGGGAGCGCTGGTTGAGGCCGATGTCATCAAAGATCCATTCTTCGGGAAAAATCTGGAAAGTATTCCCACAACGGATTTTCAGGACCCATGGTGGTTTCGTACCACATTCGATTTGTATGGGTACAATGCAAACCACGAAGTGGCGAGGCTGTTGCTGGACGGAATCAACTACCGCGCCAATATCTGGCTGAACGGATCGAAAATTGCCTCACAGGACTCTATTTACGGCGCTTTTCGCCAGTTTGATCTCAATATCTCCAAACAGGCCAGGGCCAAAGGCAACCTCCTGGCCATCGAAATATTTCCGCCCAAACCACGCGATTTTTACATGGGATTTGTCGATTGGGCCCCCACGCCGCCGGATAATTATATGGGAATCTTCCGTGAAGTACACATCAAAAGAACAGGATTGGTCTCGATGGACAGAATTTTCGTAGCTCCGGATGTGGATCTGAAGACTTTGAAAAGTGCGACATTGGCGGTTACTGCTGATGTAACTAATTACTCGGGAGAAAAGAAACAAGTAGAAATAAATGGAAATATTGAGAATATCTCATTTAAATCATCCTTCCCGCTCAATCCGGGTGAGACTCAACCCGTGAAATTTGACCTGAAGGTTGAAAACCCCCGTCTTTGGTGGCCCAACGGATTGGGCAAGCCAGAGATGTATGAGTTGAAGATGGAACTGAAGGATGGATTTCAGGTAGCCGACCGACAATCGAAAAGATTCGGTATCCGTAAAATTGAAACCTACCTCACCAAAGATACCGTGCGCGGTTATAAAGTAAATGGCCGGGAGATACTGATTAAAAGTGGCGGTTGGGTCGACGATCTTTTCCTTCGCTTCATGCCCGAAAAAGATGCGGCCCAGATTCGAATGGTCAAAGAGATGAACATGAACTCGATCCGTTTCGAAGGCATCTGGGGAAATAATCACCACATTTTTGACCTATGTGACGAAAATGGCATCCTAATGCTGGTTGGTTGGAGTTGCCAGTGGGAGTGGCCGGATTACCTTGGCCTGGAAATGAAGGTAGTGGAGGGTGATGCCAGTCAAACCATTGCCGAAGGTGTTGAGCAGAACGGGGTCAAACTGACTCCAAAAGAGCAGGATCTGCTAGCTCTGTACCTCAAAGATCAGGTGACCTGGTTGCGTAACCACCCCTCCATCCTCACCTGGGCAACCGGCAGTGATGCCTATCCGAAAACGGAACTGGAAGCAAAATACATTGAGGTATTGAAAAAGATCGATACCACCAGGCCTCTTCTTATCTCATCGGGTAAATTCACCAGCAAAATTTCCGGTCCTTCGGGGATGAAGATGAATGGTCCTTACGAATATGTACCTCCGGTTTACTGGTATGAAGACAAGAAAACGGGCGGCGCTTTTGGGTTCAATTCAGAAACCGGTCCCGGGCCGCAGATCCCGCCGATCTGGTGCATCAAACAGATGATGCCCGCAGAAAAGCTTTGGCCTCCGCTGAACGATCAATGGGACTGGCACTCAGGAAGAAAAGATTTTGGTTCGGTGAAGGTATATCTCACCGCATTGAACAAAAGATACGGAGAGCCAAATAATCTTGAGGAACTGGCATTGAAATCGCAACTGATGAATTACGAAGCGATCCGGCCCATGTTCGAGGCATTTGTGGTGAACAAGCCTGTCTCAACCGGCGTGGTCCAGTGGATGCTCAATTCGCCCTGGCCGGAGTTCTACTGGCAGTTGTACGACTACTCACTGATGCCGACAGGTGCGCTGTATGGAACCAAAAAAGCATGTGCGCCATTGAATTTGATTTATAACTACTTCGACAAAAAGATCTATGTCAGCAACGATGGGGTGGGTGCCATAGAGAATTTCGATGCGGAAATTTCTCTTTGGAACCTTCAGTCGGAGAGGATATTTGAGAAATCCATTAAAGTTTCCGCGCTTGAAAATCAATCAAAATTCCTAAGCGAACTGCCTGCGCTCAAAGGCGATCGTGAGGTCTATTTTCTGGGCCTGAAGCTGAAAAAACCTTCCGGGGATGTTGTTGCGGATAATTTCTACTGGATTTCGACGCAGCCCGATCAAATGTCCTGGGACAAATATCTTTGGTTTTATACACCGCAAAAGGAGTTTGCAGATTTTACGAAGATCAACGCGATGACGCCTGTGAAACCTGAGGTGATGAAGGTTGAAACCACCGAAGGGGAGGAGGGGAAGATAACATTGATGTTGAAGAATCCGGCGAAAGCGATCTCATTCTTCACCGAAATTGTATTGGAGAAAAAGGCTGCAGGTGCGCCGGTTTTGCCCCAGTTTCTGAGCGACAATTACATTTCGCTCCTGCCGGGTGAAACCAAAATTGTAGTCATTAAATACCATTTGAAAGATTTAGCAGGCGATCAACCGGTGATCAAAATCCAGGGGATCAACCTTCCTGGTAAGATGGAGTTATAATTCCTAACAATTTGGCATGGTAATTTTTCTGAAAGTTGTACTCGGCATGATGACCGGATTGTTTGGCACTTATTATCTGAAGGATGCTCTGACACACCGGAAGTCCTTTTCTGATAAGCCCTGGTCCGGACTTCTGGGTACAGGTTTCATTACCAACTTTTTAGATACACTTGGGATTGGGAGTTTTGCTCAACAGACGGCCATTTTTAAAATCTTCAAACTGGTCGACGACCGTCTGATACCCGGCACGATGAATGTTGGGAATACATTTGCTACTGTAACGCAGGCATTTATATTTATGAAAGTCGTTCCTGTTGATCCTGTTACATTGGTTTCCTTGTCGGTTGCTGCGCCGGTGGGTGCCGTTCTTGGTGCCGGCATAGTCGTGAAAATGTCGCGCAGGAAGATCCGGCTTGGAATGGGGATTGGCCTGATTGTCGTATCGCTTTTTATCCTGGCCGGGCTGTTGAATCTCCTGCCGTTGGGTGGAAATGCCATCGGACTGGCGGGATGGAAGCTTGCCATAGTGATTGTGATGTCATTTATTTTTGGTGCGCTACAGACGATAGGTATAGGATTTTATGCACCCTGCATGGCCATGGTGTTTACCTTCGGGATGGATCCGAAAACGGCTTTCCCGATCATGATGACGGCGACGGCTATGCTGATGGTAGCCGGTTCATCCCGGTTTATCAAGGAGCATGTGTATGACCGTAAAGTTTCACTGGCATTGACCATTGCCGGTGTACTGGGCGTTTTTCTGGCGGCTTATGTTGTCAAAGAACTACCGGTAGAGTTGATCAAATGGATGGTTTGCATGGTGGTATTCTATACTTCGATAACGATGTTTGTTTCTGCGGAAAGAGAAAAAAACTTATAATTCATGAACGCGACACAACCCAACAACCCCCTCCACGGTAAAACCCTGGAGTTGATCCTGACCGAACTTGTCGATTTTTACGGCTGGCCACAGCTGGCATACCTGATCCGGATCAACTGTTTTGCCAACGACCCGTCAGTCAAATCCAGCCTGGTTTTTCTTCGCAAGACTCCCTGGGCCAGGAAGAAGGTAGAGGATTTGTATGTGGAGAGCCTTGAAATCAGAAACAGGAGAGGTACGCCGCCACCCTCTTCCGGCAAAGGAAAAACCAGAGGAGTCTAATATTACGATGAAAGGATTCTGATTCGAATGGGTATCCCTTTGTGT
>Ga0172379_10004132_pt1 | contig 21905 bp, 16 predicted proteins | sample GrowelOW334metaG_FD_119756 | JGI IMG/M metagenome (GOLD analysis project Ga0172379, IMG submission 119756) | Groundwater microbial communities from an aquifer near a municipal landfill in Southern Ontario, Canada - Groundwater well OW334 metaG | ecosystem: Environmental > Aquatic > Deep... | reverse complement strand
TTTTCATTTTCAACGCTGCCCGCGAACTCTGAAATTTATCCCGAAAAGGATTGGACCTGCCGCATCAAACCGGACATCGGTCGCAGCCTGCTGCTTTTCACTCCCGACAATATTATCGTTGAAAACGCGGACAGAGTTGTCTATTTCATTGACCGAAACACAGGCGCAAGACAATGGGAATACAGATTCAGCGATACATTCACATTTTATAAACTCGACGACTATACGTTTGTTGTTCAAAGCGGCAAGACGCTGAACGAGATAAGTATTTCGCATAAGAACCTGATTTGGTCATCTTACCTCAACATTGGCGCGGGCGACACGCTTCTCTCTACAGCCGACAATTCGCAGTTTGCAGTTCGACACGCTGACGACACATTCGATCCAATTATTACAGACCGGCAGGACCAGCAACTGAATTCCAAGCCCGCGCCTACAGATTACAAACCTCTCATTGCCGCTCCCTCAATGATTTTCGACCCGAACATTATTCCCGGCGGCGCACTATCTATCGACGACAGGCGCATCTCTTTCACTCCGTCGGATTCGTCTCTCAAAGGCTGGACTTATGACTCCGAGCGTCTGCTCGCGAAAACCGCGCTTCTTCTTCGCAAAAAACTTTTCATTATTTCATCCGACGGTCTTTTGCAGATTCTTGATCCGGACACCGGCGCTCTCACTCAGAAATTGATGATTCCGGACTATATCGAAATGAGATTCTGGGACGAAAAACCGGAGAACCTCAACAACTATTCGAACTCATTCCTGTTTTCAGACGAAAATTTTATTTTTGTTGTCGCTCCTTCGAGTATAACACGATTCAAGCTTAACTCTTTCCCGAAAGAGCTGAATCTGAAGAAAGCTGGTGAACCCGAAGAGAGCACCGCGGACTGGGCGCTCAACCGGGCGATTACACAATGGGACCAAAAGAACTATGCCTCATCAGTAAAGATGCTTACTGATGTCGTCGAAGTATGGCCGAAATCAGCGAACGGGCATCTTTTCCTCGGCATGGCATATTCATCAGCCGGCAAATTCGACGAAGCGATCAACGAACTCGAAAAAGCGCATGCTATCGAGCCGGAGAATTTCGATATCGCCTCGAATCTCGCCGGCAACTATTACATAAAATTGTTTTCTCTCGATCCGTCTCAGCAATCCGACAAAATTCTCGAAATGTATGAGAAAATCAGATCTATTCAGCCGACCGACACTTTTGCATACACAGGACCTGCGGAGATTTACATCGGACGCCACGAATATGACAAAGCGATAGGCGTTCTCTCGGAATCTTTCAGCCATGCTTTCTCAGGCCCCGGGCCGATCGCGCTTCTTCTCAGTTCCTACTATATGGCCGACCGCGGCAATGACGTGATTAAGACTGCTGATAATATGATCCGCCTCTTCCCAGACTCAGACATTGCTTATTTGATTAAGGGTAAGCAACTATGCAAAAAAGGATTATACGCCGCCGCCTCGGATACTTTCAAATCCGCGCCGCCTCGCGCTTCCTCCAAGTCTGACCAATCGCTATATCCTCGCCTGCTAACTTCAGGATGGCAGTTTTTCTACGGCAACGCGCTCGGCCTCTCCGGCCGCTATAAGGACGGCATTATCTCTCTTTCCAATTTCATTTCCTCGCTTCCCACTTCCGAACAATTCGAAAAAATCAAACTTTTCGAACAGCAGTCGATAGAACAGAATAGGTCGGGGAAAACTGCAGAGAGCGATATCGACATCCCGAAAAAATTCAAAGGTATTTCCAGTATCGAACTCAGCGCCGAACTCGAATTCAAAATCCCCGCCTTGCTTTCAATCTCGCATTTTCAGTTCAGATTGGGAAACTCAGCCGAAAGCGTTAAAACTATCAAACGCATTGAAAACCTCAAGCCGAAGCCTGAAGACCCTGACACTCTTTCATATATCGCTTACCTTCTCGTCCTGAACAAAAGCGACCTCCCACATGCGCGCGAGTACATTTTTAAAGCTCTGAAATCCAACCCGGAAGACCCGATCTTCCTTCGCAATTATGCTGTTTACCTCAGTTCCGCCGGCAAGAACGACCTTGCTGAGAAGACATTCAAGAAAGCGTTGGCCATCAGCGACTACGCCGAACTCACTCATTTTGAATACGGGCGCCATCTCACGCGTCTGAAAAGAAAGCCTGAAGCCGTAGCTCAATTCAAAGAGGAACTAAAAATAACTCCCGATCTCGACATGGCGAAAAAAGAGTTGTTGAAACTCGGGTCGAAATAATTGCGAACAACTACATAACTTACTTAAACCTGAAAGTGACGGTCATACCATGATCCGAGAAGACTATTTCGAAAACCCGGCAGGCGAACGGTTCCATTTTCGCGAAAACATTCCCGATAATCCGAAAGCGGCTATCATCGCTGTTCACGGGCTCGCGGAACACTTCGGACGTTATATTCACATAGAAGAGTTTTTCGCCAGCCGCGGCTTCTCTTTCCACATCATGGAGAACCGAGGACATGGAAAATCCGTCGGCAGACGCATACACATTGACCGCTACGACCAGTTCGTTGAAGACCTGAATGTATTCCGCGAACTTGTCGCCGCCCGGCTCAACGGCATCCCTCTGTTAGGACTCTCGCACTCGAACGGCTCGCTTATACTCGCCCGCTACGCGTTGAAGCATGGCGACGGATTGAAAGGCGTCGTCCTGTCCGGCATCCCGATCAGCTTCGGCTCAAAGGTCAATCCGATTAAATTCAAAGCAGGCATGTTTCTCGCAGGCATCGTCCCAAAGCTTACTCTTCCGAACACTGACCTTGACCCGCAGACTCTATGCCACGACAAGAAAGTTGTTGAGGATTACATCGCCGACCCGATGGTTTACAAAGTCATCAGCGTCGGATTCGCGAAACAATTCTTCTGGGCGATGGGCGACCTTCTGGCGCGCGCTCCGGAGTTCAAAATCCCGGCGCTTTTCCAGCACGGCGGCGACGACCGCGCCTGCTCACCCGCCTCGGCCCGTGAATTCTTTGAAAAAATCTCTTCGTCCGATAAGGAATTCATCCTTTACGAAGGTCTGTACCATGAAATCTACAACGAGCCGCAGAAACTTGAAATACTCGAAACCGCGGCGAACTGGATGGAAAAAAGAATTTCATAAGACCCGGGCATAGCATTCTCATTCGTTGTTTTTATTCTTTTTCATGAAGACTTTTCCACACAATAATATTATGTTTTTTCCGATTGATCGGTCACAACTATGCTGTTTGCCTTTAAATTTCGATGAAATCAATTGATAATAGCTCTATGAATGAAAACGAAACCAGCGCTGTTGTTAGGCGACCTAAGCCGGGCGAAGAGCTTAAGCTGCGAGTCGACGGTCTTGCGTTCGGCGGCGCGGGAGTCGCCCGCACGGAAACCGGCCTCGTCATTTTCGTGTTCGGCGGCGTGCCGGGCGACGAACTGACCGCATATGTAACAAAGAGACGCAAAGGCTTCATTGAAGCGCGCGCGCAGTCGATCGAGACGCCATCGCCAGACCGCATAACGCCGGAATGCGCGCATTTCGGCGGCCCCTGCGGCGGCCTATGCGGTGGCTGTAAATGGCAGAACTACCGCTATTCTAAACAAATCGAATGGAAAGCTCAGCAGGTCCGCGACTGCCTTCAGCGCATCGCCGGCATCTCGGACCCGCCTCTCGAACCGATCCTCGGCATGGACCATCCGTGGGAATACAGAAATAAAATGGAATATACTTTTTCCACTGAATCCGACGGCCGCCTGATCCTTGGGCTTCACAGATCCGGCTCATTCGATAGAATAGTAGGCCTTGAACGCTGCCTGCTCCAGACGCAGCGCAGCAATGAACTGCGAAATGCCGCACGCGATTTCTGCGCGGAACGATCGCTCACTTCACACGTAATTCGCAAACACGAGGGGCTTCTCCGCAATTTCGTTATCCGCTCCTCCGGCGACGACATCATGGCTTGCATCTCAACTCACGGCGACGAATTCGCGAAATACGCGCCCGAACTCACTGCCGACCTTTCGCCCGCTTTCCCCGAAATCAAGTCCCTGCTCTGGTATATCAGCTCAGCTTTGCACAGCGTCGCTATAGAAGGCAGCGAACGCCTTCTCGCAGGCGAAAACCATCTAATCGACACCGTTCACGACATGAAACTTAAAGTTTCAGCGGCATCGTTCATGCAGACCAACCCGACGCAGTGCGCGCTCTTATATGAAATTCTGCTCGATTACGCCGGACTCGAAGGCGACGAACTCGTTTACGACCTCTACACCGGCATGGCTCCGATAGCCATGCTTCTCTCGCGCCGCGCGCGCCGCGTCATAGGAATCGAGAGCAATCCGAACGCTATAGCTGACGGCCGCGAAAATCTCATCGTCAACGGCATTGAGAATGTCGAGCTTGTAGGCGGAGAAGTGGAAAAAACTTTCGCCGCTCAGAGCGCACGCAATAAACCCGACCTTGTTGTGCTCGACCCGCCCCGGATCGGACTTCACAAAAACGCCCTCTCAGCGCTAATCACATCACGCCCGCGCCGCATCGCGTACGTTTCCTGCAATCCTGCGACTCTCGCGCGCGATGCAGCGGCGCTTATCGAGGCTGGTTACACTCTCTCACGAGCGCGCCCTGTCGATATGTTCCCACACACCGCTCATATCGAATGTGTCGCTCGCTTCGATCTTATCTAACCGCTTTCTGTATTATTCCTCTTGTTTTGGCATGCTTTTTCTGGTGAAATATAACTAACAGTTAAAACAAAGCTAAAATTTTGAGACCGTGAGCGATATGAAGAAGAAAATTATCATACCACACTCGAAACCCTGGATAACTCGAAGCGACCGCGACGCTGTTGACGCCACGCTGGCTTCCGGGATGATAGGAGAAGGCGAAGCGGTTTCAAATTTCGAGAGCGCTGTGGCGAAGCGCATAGGAGTTCGCGGCGGCGTCGCCGCTTCAACAGGCACGATGGCGCTTTATTATGCTCTGAAAGCGCTCGGAGCCGGTCCCGGCCACGAAGTAATCATGCCGACGTTCGTATGCCGCGCCGTTATGGACGCCGTCACTGATTCCGGAGCTGCTCCCGTATTCTGCGATATCGGCGACGACTGGTGCGTAAATGCCGACACCGTCAGCGCGCGCATTACCGGAAAAACACGCGCTGTCATCGTTGTGCATACTTATGGAATATCAGCCGACATTCAACCGGTATGCGAACTCAGCGTTCCTGTTATCGAAGATTTCTGCCCGGCTTTCGGCGGCGGGATCGGAGGCCGCGCTCTCGGTTCGTTCGGAGCGATAAGCGTAACGTCCTTCTATGCCACTAAGCCCCTCACAACAGGCGAAGGCGGCATGGCTCTCAGTGACGATGACGAACTGTTGTCTACAATGCGGAAACTTAAAAATGGAACGGATTCTCCCGCTGAAGGCCGACGTCGCTGCTCGATGTCAGATATTCAGGCCGCTCTCGGCCTGAGGCAACTCGTCCGCTATGACAAATTCCTCGAACGGCGCCGGGAAATCGCAGATTTCTATTTCTCGCGGCTCGACGGTCTGCCGGTTGCGCTTCCGCATAATATTCGCGACCGCTCAATCTTCTTCAGGTTCCCGATACGGCCATTGAACGGTTACGCGCCCTATCCCGGCTTGTTCGAGATGGAATCCATCGATATAGCGCGCGGAGGAGTCGATTACCCGCTGCATATAAAATGCGGAGCTCCGGCCGGTTCGCTTCCGAACGCAGAAAAGCTTTTCGCGGAAACGCTTTCCATTCCCATCTATCCGGCGCTGTTGGATGTCGAGATCGAGCGCGTCGCCGATGCCTGCCGCAGAATTTTTTATAGACAAGGAGCGGCGGAAAGATGATCGCCAGCATTCACCAGCCTCATTTTTATCCGTGGCTCGGTTATTTCGACAAGATTGACCGCAGCGATGTCTTCGTCATTCTCGATAATTGCCAATATAAAAAACAGGAATACCAGAACCGCAACAAAATTAAAACTACTAAGGGATCAATCTGGGTAACAGTTCCTGCGTTGATAAAGGGTCGGAGCGATCAGAATATCAATGAGGTCATGATAGACTACAGCGAGAACTGGCGCAAAAGGCATCTTAATCTGCTGAAGGCAAACTACCGGGAAGCGCAATTTTTCGAAATGTATTACAATGATATAGAGAGTTTCTATATGTCGCGCCGTTGGGAAACGCTCTCGGAGTTGAATATAGAAATGCTCGATTGGTTCTTCGAGCGTCTCGGTATAACAACTCCGGCGCGGATCGCAAGCGAGCTGAATGTAGAGGGAGCAAAGACTGAGAGGAACGTGAATATCTGCAAGGCTGTCGAAGCGGATGTCTATCTTTCCGGACAGGGCGCGAAATCTTATCTTGAAGAGAATTTGTTCGCTGAAGCCGGAATCGAACTCCGTTTTCAGGAATATCGTCATCCGGTATATCCGCAGACATACGGCGAATTCGAACCTTATCTCTCAGTCGTAGACCTGCTTTTCAACGCCGGCGGCCGGAGCCTCGAAATCATACGCGAAGGAAGGAAAACTACATGAACGTACTCGCAATCGGCGCGCACCCGGATGACATTGAGTTCGGATGCGGCGGAACTCTTTTGAAATTAAGCCGCGCGGGGCATAACATCTCGCAACTGGTGATGACATCCGGCGAATGCGGCGGCAATCCTGAAGTGCGGCGGCGCGAACAGGAGGCCGTTTCCGCATTCCTCGGAGCGACTGAAGTTATCTGGGGGAACCAGAAGGACACAAAGATTCCGGTGGACAACGAGGTAATCGGAATTATCGACAATGCGATTAAACGCACCGCCGCCGATCTTGTTTTTTTTAATCACGATCAGGACACGCATCAGGACCACCGCTCTCTCGCGTTCTGCGCAATGTCAGCCACACGCTACACCAAATGGGCTCTCGCTTTCGAAGTGCCCACATCCGCTAATTTTACGCCTTCTTTTTTCGTCGATATCGCTGAAGTCATGGATGATAAACTTAAACTCCTGAGTCTGCATGCATCGCAGATAGACAAGATGTGCGTGCCGCACCTTACTATCACCGAAAACGCGCTCGCCTGCGCCGGCTTTCGCGGTTTTCAGGGAAAAGTTAAATATGCCGAAGGATTCATGCCCATCCGGTTTCTTATGGACTGGTAAGCCGGCCTTCAGGCCTTTTCACGATAATTAGCGCTAACCAATAGTTGGATAATGCGTAACCCATGAGTTTCGCGTGTTCCGTTCAAAATCATTTAATTCATGGTTTCTTCGGTTTCAGCGGAGCCTCTTCGTTTTTTTCTTCCGTTTCGCTTTTCTGGAAAAAAAGAATATTGTAGTGGACGATGTTGGGAACGTAAGAATGCGGATAGCCGTAAGGCCTAAGTTTTTCGCCGACGTTTTCCCATATCTTTTCGCCCTTGAAAACGAAACCGGCTTCGGCGGCTATTGACGCGAAATATGGAGTTAGATACAGATAGCGGCCGTTGTGGTATAGGTTGCGGGTGAAGATCGCCACATACTTATGATCCTTCAAAGCGGCGTAGCACTGATTGAGTATTCGCAACATGAATTTCAGGAACGCGTCGAGAGGCGCTTTCGGCTCTTCGGCCGCGAGCGACCATTCCGCAGTATTGAAAGGATTCGGCGGGTCTATAACAACGAAATCGAGCGTTTCCTTCGGTAGACTGAAAATGAGATGCAGACAGTCGCCCTCTACAAGTTTCTGTCGTTGAATATCATGTTTCTTGCAAATCCTATAATAGATATCAACCCACTTCGAGTTGATTTCAAACGCGATCGCCTTGCGGCCGAGCAACGATGCGGCTATGAGCGACGATCCGGTTCCCGCGAACGGATCGAAAACAAGATCATCCCGCCGCGTAAAGAATGATATAAGTTGTCCGAAGAGATGCGGGCTTTTATAGTCCGGATGCGCGCGGCGCAGCTCATGGCCTATGACTTTCGGAAACTTAGAGGAGAAAACAGTGCGAGTGAACTGCAGCCATTCGCCGCTGGAAAGATCGTTCATGCTGTTTCGCGGATCGATCTCGAATGTGCGCTCCTTAAGGAACGGGAAATGCGCCATGTAGTCGAATTCAGGCGGTTTCGCCTCGTATTTAAACATACGAAGTATGTTAAGAAGGTCCTGACAGTTCTCGGCGTGCGTGCAGGTCGAACACATGAAAATCGGACTGCGGCAGTGGAAACTGACAGTCTCGAGAGAGTTCGTTTCTTCGTCCATCAGTAAATCGGTTCTTTCTTAAAATCGGCTGTCTCGCCGAGATAGAGGTCTTTCGAACTGAGCATGTTGAGAGTTTTGCCGGCGACAATCTTGTTCGGGTCCGCGATGCATTCTATAAGTTCGACAATCGGCCGGTCAGGACGTCCGGGATTCTGTTCAACGATACGGCATTTAAAAACCGGCGTGGGCGATTTCACATGGTAAATATCCACCTTCTCGCCAATCTCATAGAGCATCAGGATTCGCTCGAAGCACAGCACAAGTTCGCGTTCGAACATCGGCTCCAGCATGGTGCCGTCCTCGGTCGTTTTCTGTTTCGAGTTTTCATACAACCATTCGAGAACCTTCGAGCGCGCGAATTTCTTGCGCCACGGCCTGTCGGTTGTCATTGAGTCAAAAACGTCCAGCATTCCGAGTATCTTTGAGAAGAAATGAAAATTTTTGCTGCCCTTCGGATATCCCTTGCCGTCGAGCCGTTCGTGATGGTTTTCGATCACGTTTTTGGCGAGAGGCCGGTTAGCGAAAAATATGTGGTATTGAATGAGGTTGATTGAAACCTCGACGTGTTTTTTTAGAACGTTGTGTTCTTCAGGCGATATTGAGCCATGCTTGAATAGAATTTCCGGCATGCCGTCGTGAAGGTAACCGACATCATGCATGAATGCGCCGATCGCGCCGCTCATCACTTCCTCGTCTGAATAATAGAAAAGCGTTTCTTTGCGCTTTCTGTGATCGAATGCGGCCGAATATTTTAGTTCAGAACTTACCGCGCCCTTTTTCTTCAGGTCGGCGTTATGCCTCGCGAGTGTCGCCAGAAAATATAACCCGGTATTTGCCATGTGGTTGAAAATATAGTTGCCTTCAACGCGGTTGTCATTCAAATTGATCAGCGCTTTGTCGATATTTAGCGGCGAAAGCGGCCCTTCAAGCAAGTCGCGGCAGGTTTTAAGAAAGTTTTCGAGCCTCACCGGGCTGATTATCGACTCCGAAAACTGTTTGATGACCTTGATTTCGGTTGTTGAGCGGTTCGGATCGAGAACGGTGAGAGACCCTTTTTTCATCGCACCCATGCTGCGCGTCATGCTCCTCACCCTCATAATCTCGCGTTCCGGATCCTTCTCCGTCATTATTTCGGACAAACTCGTCGCTATGTCCTGCTTGATTCTCAGGAATTTTTCGGTCTGCGTAAGTTCAACATCGTCGCAGCCGGTCAGAACCTGCTGCTGTTCTTCATCCACTGTGCGCACCCAGACTTCCGTGAAGCCGAGTTCCTTTAGCTTCTGCGCCACCCGTTCCGTCAATTGGACGCCTGAATTCAGCCCTTTGACGCCCGAACCGAGTATAACCGGCCGCGCCAAAACCAAATTTTCGCCCGTCTTGATCTCATCTAAAGACAATTTCTGCATATATTCCCTTCTCTCTCTAACTATTAATATCGTCAGAATACTTAAAAAGATTTACTTTTGTGGAAAGAATGTTGTAAAAACGCCTGTTTTTAGATTATTTTTCGCGTTCATTCATTCTTATGCCGTCATATATGGTCATATTGCCGCGCTTCTTTAACCATCTGTGCTGGTTGCAGTCTCGCTTATCGCATTCCTATTATTTCAACGCTGACTGCCGTTATAAATATAAACTTTTGTGCTGTCTTATTGGAGAAGATCATTGTTTTAACGAATTCTTTTGGAGCAGCCGCTTTTGATTATCATTTCCCCTGCAACATCTGAACCCGATGTCGTCTTTCTTCAGCAGACCGATCTGTGCGGGGTAATAATACAATATCCAATCGCATCTGTTGCAAGACTTGCAGCCTGACCGCGTTCCCGGCCCCATAATTCCGAATAAATCCTGATTCCGCAACTCAACGATCTCCCATACGTTTCCCACCATGTCAAATACGCCAAACTCATTTTTGCATTCGGGATATGAGCCGCTCGCGCCGATATGATTCCTGTCCATTGCGCATTTCTTCGAAAGAAGATCGTCAGCTTTGTTAGGATCATCTGTCAGGAATAGTTCGAAGTTGCGTGTCCCGGACATACAGGCCACCGCCCATTCGTCCGGATCGCACAAGCGTTTCCCTTCAGATTTACAAAAATTTCGCGCCTCTTCGACGTTAACTCCTGTTTGGGGTTTCATTCCCTCTTTGTTCGGATATTCGTAACGGTCGATATAAAATGGCTTTCCCTGTCCGGAAACGAAAACTTCTCCTTCTCGCTCCTCGTGTTCATAGCCTTCGATTTTTATAGGCAGATTTGTGCGCGGAATACTAAACCCGGTTTCCAATCCCGCGTCCTGTTTCCCTGTTTTTATCAGAAACGCCGCCAATACAACCATTAAGACCATCGCCGATAAGGCCAGTAATTGGGGTTTCAGCATCAACCTCAACCGCTTTTGTCTTACGCGCTCTTTGGGATGCTCACTAAAAAATATTCTCACTCCCAAAAGCCCGTCCGCCGCTCCGGCCAGCGCGAGCAGCCACATGATTTCTTCCATGAACAACGATAAGCTGAATATAATAAAAATATACGCCGTCGATAGATTGAAACGCCGCGACAGAGCAACGAGCGTTCCGAGTCCTTGAACAACTAAAATCGCTATTGCAACTGGAAACAGATACAGCCACGGCGCCTCATGAATGTCCAAAAAAACAAATCGCCAGCTCACCAGCGATAGAACAGATGCAAAAAAGATGACAAACGGAACCCTGATTGCAGCGATATCCGGCGGCGGGGTGACTCTCGGCGCATATCTGTTTAAAGCAAGCAGCGTTATGTACGCATAACATATGCAGAGGTAAAGGCCGAGCGCGGCGGAATAGCGGTGCCAGTAAAGCGCTGTCGACGTTATAAAACCTTCAGCCGCCATGGCAAAAATCCGGTTCTGAAACGCTGGCGCTGCTGAAATAATGTTGAACGGAGTGGAAAGCAGAAGATTAAAATAGTGCAGTTTGACGGCAGGCACGGACAGCCCAATGCCGGCAAGCCCTCCGAATGTTATGAAACAGAAAAAGAACGTTAGAACCGCGAATCTGACGGATGATCCTATTCTCTTCGTTGTTAAAAAATAATAAAGTATCGAATACGAAAAAAGCAGGCCTCCTAAGAGAAGCGTCGGCGGAAAGAACGCAAATGCTAATGATGCCAGCGATAATCCGGCAATCCATTTCGCAATGCTTTCCCTGAGATTGAGCAATCGGATCAGAATATAAAAGAACGCAAGCTGAAGAATCACAGCATTAACAAACATGAAAAACATCATCTTAGCGCTCAATGCGTATTGTCCCCTTTCGAGGATCGAGCAATAATCTGTCGCCAGTGCGCGCTTTAGAGCACGCGCCCGCAGCGCCCACAAAAACAGGTATCTCCGCTTCCATCGCCAGAATCGCCAAGTGCGACAGCGGGCTGCCTCTCTCAATAATCAGAGCTGATATATGTCCGATCATGATTCCATACGCCGGATCAGGCCGTGGTATTACCAATATTGGCTTCTCATCGCCTGAGTTTTTTTTCAATATTTCATCGACCAGCGCCACGCCTTCAACAGTTTTTTTGCCGATCCCCATGCAGCATATGACATCCGAATGTTCTTCTCCGGCGGCTTCATCTTCCGGCTCATGCGCAACCGCCGCGCCCACCGACTTCAATCCTTCCTCATATTCGTGTTTCCGCTTCTCAATAACTCCTCGTTCCGGATATTCGCCCTCAATCTCGTCAATAGTCGCGAAAAACACGCTATCGTCCCTCGCCGATTCAAGAGCCGCGACTCTCGCCCTGCTTACAGCCAGATTTAACGTCTCCCTTACGTCCTCTCTTGCCATAAATGCGTTTTTGTATCTGCTACAAAGCAACTTGTGCGCCAACTTCCCGATATTTATGGGATACCCTTTCCAGCGTTCGTCAAACTGCGACGATATCTCGCCATGCGCATCTTTTTTGTTTACGATCGAAACGGCGCCGTTTTGAGCGGCAGCCGCGCATGCCCATTTTTCGGGCTCCTCCGCAAGCCTCGGCTCGCCGGCTTCCGCTTCAAATTCACTCCAGTGGCCAAACTCTTCCCGGAACTTTTCTATCTGCTCCGGGTTGTCATGGGCCAAACATGCGGCGGCCCTCAGCAGTTTCCTGTATGGCGTTTCCCGCTCCTGCCCGAGGATAAGCTCCATCTCCCGTTCGACATTATGACCTTCTCCGAAAATACTTGTCAGGTATTTCCTAATGCGTTTTTCAAGCGCATCGACGAGATAGAACATATCCATCTGCATATTAAAAAGCGGCAGCGCGTATTCGTCCCGCAAAACTTTCAGGACAGAGTTGTTCGTTTTTAATAGCTCGGCTCTCAGTTTTAACGCATTCATTCTGTCTCTTTTAATTAGAATCGCCTTCATGGCGACATACAAATTTTCGGCAAACGCGCCTACCGAAAACTTCGCCGCGGATAAATAGTATGGGTTCAGGTAATTGCGAATTAAATTATAACGCAGGTAATACCTTCCGTTACGCCGTACAATTAGCTCCTCGGCTCCTGAGTCTCCGAAGCGCCTGAGTCGAGCCGCCAATTTATTTCTGACGCTATCGGGCAAATTGAACAGGCTCTCCGAAAAAGGCGTCAACGGACGGTCTATAATATCAATTACAAAAGAATTCACAAAGGTTTCCACGCCCTCAAAAGCCGTGAGCGGCCGCGCCTGAAAGAAATACAGCGCGCCGCCTTTCAAACCGGCTTCTATCTGCACTGGCGTTCCGAACCGCGCTTCAAGGCGCCGCAATGCGGCGACGATTTCGACAGTTATATCAGTTTCGAATGGCAAATCCACCGGCTCAGCGGCGACAAAAATGCCATTCGTCAAATAACTATATGCCGCTACGCCTGCTTTGCCTGTAATCGTCTCGTAGTCAATCAGCGCTTCTTCGGTATGTCCATTGAGCGCATTAACCGAACTGGCGATAATACTCACTTCACTCCTGATCTTCTTCTGGACAATGACGGGAAGCGAATAATAGCCGGGATCGATGCCGTTATTTCTACGGGCATGTTCGGCTGTCAATGAGAAATATGACGCCCAGACCTCGGTTATAGCGTCTATCACGCTATCTAATTCCGATTTCGCGGACACCGATTTGTAAACGCCCGCCATGCTTGTCCTGAGGCCGTCTTCATCGAGGAATGAAGAACGCGCTATCAATTCCTCGTTTTTGAAATATTTCAATTCTCTTTTTATCGCGCGTTTCACCTTTCGCGGAAGCGGTCGCTCCAGAAGCAGTCTCTTAAATCCTCCGGCGGCGTCATCCGATAGCCTGAAGGATTCAATCTCATCAACAAGCCGGCTCCTGCGAACCCATCTGCCGAACACGGCTCCGTTTATAACAAACCCGGTTGGGGTTTGAAGCCCTTCGTTTATAATCGCGCCCAGACCTTTGGATTTCATCCCGACGCTTTTTCGTTTCATGCACGGCAACGCCATCAGCGGGATGACCGGAGAATTCCAGTAAGATATCCGAACAAAAAACGGCATCAAATACTTTCGGCACAAAACTGCCATAATAATCAGCAACCCGGCGGCAGGAAGAAACATAGCAAATTCTTCGCTGAGGCCAAGCGCGAACTTCAACGGCATCATTATGACTGTGAGCAGAACGATCAGTATCGCCGAAAAGAAAAATCCCGCAGTAACCGGCAGTGACAGAAAACCCGCTACAAACGCATGAAAACCATCCACGAACGGCGCATCACGCAGAAGCTGCGAACTAAAAATATCGGCCACCAGACCAGCAAATATTGATAATATATTCGTAAGTTCTCTCATTATCATCTGCGCATTCTCTTTCTTCCACTCCGGAAATGTTACCGGAGAAATACGCGTATTATAAATTATTCATTCTGCATAATTATCATATAACATATCACGCTGCGGCGGCAACAATACCCCCCGTACCCTCGCTTAGCGATTGCTGTTATAATGTCTGTAACATGCGTCATAAAGAGGCGGTTATGAAGAAAATACGATATGCGATTTGCACGATTTGCGGAGCGGCATGCGGACTGATAGCTGATGTCGAGAACAACAAGGTTGTAAGCCTGCGCGGAGATAAAGATGATTCGCACAGCCGGGGGAACATATGCCCCAAAGGACTGTCGCTTCCTGATCAGATCGCCGACCCGGATAGAATCGTCGAACCGATTCGCAAGAAAGCTTACGGCGCTTGGGAGTCGGTGAAATGGGAGACGGCTTTCGACGACATCGCCGGCCGCTTGTCCGATATCATCAAGAAACATGGCCGCGACTCTATCGCCATATACGCGGGCGACGCCACTACTCACAACTACGCTGAGCTTTTCGCCACTGCCTTGTTCGTTCTCTCTATCGACACGAAAAATTTTTTCACTCCAAATTCGCTCGACTCGCTTCCGCGCCAACTTGCGTCCGCCCTTCTCTACGACAATTCTGGAATGCTGCCCGTTCCGGACGTATCGCGCACAGATTACCTTCTAATCATCGGCGGCAATCCAGTGAACACCAACGGCAGCATTATGACGGCGCCGGGTTTCGCGAGGCATATTAAAGAACTTCAGGCGCGCGGAGGCAGACTCGTCGTCATCGACCCGCGGCGCAGCGAAACAGCCCGGCTCGCCGACGCGCATCACTTCATCCGACCAGGAACAGACGCTCTTTTCCTTCTTGCAGCCATAAATACAATTTTCGATGAGAAATTAGACAAACCGCTCGTTTCGAATATTAAAACTATCGGTCGCGTCGATTTGAAACGCGTCGCGAGCGAATTCACTCCGGAACGAGTCGCCGCGGCGACAGGCGTTGCGGCTGAAACGATTCGCGGGATCGCGCGCGATTTTGCCGGAGCCGGTTCGGCCGCCTGTTACAGCCGGATGGGAATCTGCGCGCAAACTTTCGGAACCACCGCCACCTGGCTCGTGGACGCGATTAATATCATTACAGGAAACTTCGACCGCCCCGGCGGCCTGATGTTCCCGTCGCCGGCTGTCGATTTAGCCGCGCTGATGACAATGCTCGGCATGAAAGGCCAACTCGGACGCTGGCGCACACGGGTAAGCAAATTGCCGGAATTCAACGGCGAAATACCCTCCGTGGCGATGGCCGAAGAGATCGAAACCACGGGAGAACGCAAAATTCGGGCCCTCATCACAATCGGAGGCAATCCCGCGCTCGTCATTCCAAACAGCGCGCGACTGAACGCCGCTCTCGGCAATCTCGAATTCATGGTTTCCATCGATCCTTACATCAACGCCACGACACGGCATGCCGACTACATTCTGCCGCCTTCTATCAGCCTCGAACACGACTGCTATCCGATGGTTTCATACGCGACCGCAATCCGCAACTCCGCAAGATATGCCGAAGCAACAGTGGAGCCGCCTCCAGGCGTTCTGCCGGACTGGGATATTCTTTGGGAAATAACGCAGCGGCTGACAGCGCGCCGCGCAGGAACGCCGAGACCTATCGAAGATTTAGCTGTAAAACTCGGAAATAAATTCAAACCGAAAACAATACTTCGCTTATTGCTGAAAATCGGACCGAACGGCGCGCCCGCCATTCTTTCAAAAGAGCGGCGCGTCAATTTGAAAATCCTTAATGAGAATGTGCATGGCATAGACCTCGGACCGCTCACGCCGCAGGCGCCGAAGCTCATGGGCAAAAAGAGCGTCAACCTCGCGCCGGCCCTGTTGGTTTCAGACCTCGAACGCCTCCGCAACCGTCTCGCCGAACTCGACTCCAGCCATGAGACCCATAAACACGAATTACTATTCATAAGCCGCAGGCAACTCCGATTCATGAACGCGCAACTCCATAACATCGAAAAACTCTCAAACGGACATGAGCAATGCGAATTGGAAATGAATCCAGCCGACGCCGCCGCGCGCGGCATATCAGACGGCGACCGCGTTGTCGTCACGACAAAAAACGGGTCGCTTGAAACCGGCGCACGAGTCACCGAAAACATAATGCCAGGCGTCGCCAGTTTTCCATTCGGCTGGAACGGAATCAAACCGGGAACACGGATGAACGTCTCCGATCGCAACCCCGGTTCGAGCGTCAACGATATCACCGACGAAACGCTCATCGACGCCGTCTGCGGCATGAGCGCCTTCAACGAAACAAAAGTCAAAGTTACGAAAGTATAGTTGTCTCTTTCATATTCCGCTTTATTTATTCCTGTGATTTATGCGGCATTTTAGCATTTCGCTATCCGGTAATTTTTGCACAAGCTTAGTTTGATATATATAAACGTAAACACCGTCATTTAGAGGTCCAGTTTGTCAAAGGCGCGAAATCCCTGCGAGAAAGCGCGCTTGGGAATGTTGGATTTTTTATTAAAATATATTTAGTAGATTAGAAATGCCATTAAGAATGAAATACGGGAAGACGGCCGCGAGAAGAAGTTTTGTTTTTTTTACGCTGCCCGGCATGTTAATATGCCGCGTTAGTGACTTATTGATAACAAGAAGGATGTGATCATTATGAAAAGAATTGTTGTTATCACGTCGATCATCGTTTGTGTCATTTGCTTAAAGAATGTTTCAATTCATGGACAGAAAACGACCGACTGGTCTTCGATGGACAATTTTATAAGCCGCCTCGGAATTTCCAGCGAAGACCTTGACGTGATAAAGAACCTTATCGATAGACGCTCTCAACCGATGGTGAGAAGCGTTACGATAAATCCTGAAAACCCAAATGAAGATGAGGCGATTTCCATAATCGCTTCCATCGTTACGCCTCGCAACCCGAACGGCGGGGAAGTATTCGAGGCATATATCAACTACAGCGTTGACGATGGAAAAACCATGTCGAGAATTGTTATGGAAAAAGAGACGGATGACGGTAATACATGGAAAGGAATAATTCCAGGCCAGCCATCAGGCGCTAATGTTATATTCGGGATACAAGCGGTCAACGCTTTCGATGAAACGTATGTTGAAATCTTGTGCGAAACTGACGGAATATTTAATACAGACAACAATGTGTCTGACGACTGCAAAAACAGCAAAAATACGGAATATTGTGACGCTCAAAAGCCTAAAAGCTGCTTGTTCCCGATGTCAATCTCATCAGATAAACTCGACGCTTATTCGGAGGAAATGAGCAAAATCCCTCCAGCGCTCTACATCAAAACAATGAAAGTCGGCTTCAACGAAAATAAGTTGTTTTTGGAAATGAACGCTAAAGACAAGGTTTCTCCAGGCAGTTATTCGCCGATGGATATATTTATTTACGTCGCCGGTTGGCTTAACCCGGACAAAACCAGCAGCGAAACCGGCATTAACTCCATCCTCAGACAGGGCGCCATAATTATCTATGCTCCGCTGAACACTTCAGACAAATGCGCAATATACTACCTGCGCGGCGGACTTGATGTTCAAACGGACAATCAATCCGTCGCCTGCTCTCCACAGGGCAATAGATTATTGCTTTCGCTCGATCGGAAAGCTATTGAGCCAAACCCGAGCAAAACCTTGGAATTCGTTTTTTTGACCTTCAGAATGATTCAATTGAGCCCTTCCAAAGTTGATCTGCAGGATTCAACGCTCTTCACAAGAGTGGTTTTTGAAAAACGCGGTTTTAAAACGCGCTGACAATCGATATATGCTTTTAGAGCGTTGGTATTACTATATATGCTGTTTCTCAAGATGAGCCGGATGTTGAGCAGCGTCGTCAAACTCATTTAGCCGCAACAGGAACTCTTTCCGCCGCCACAGTCGCACGTCGGCTCTGTTCCCTTGAGCTTTCCTTGAATTACCGCAGCCGCGCATCCCACACCCGCGTTCACTGTTATCGCCCCAACCGCACAGTTCCGCTCGCACGCTCCGCACTCCATGCATGCGTCGAGGTCCGTTATCCGGCTCTTGCGATTCTTAATCTCAAACACGGCGTGCGGGCAGACATCTGCGCACATTGCGCACCCGACGCATTTCTCGACGTTCAATTTCAACGTCACCACATTTGGAATGTATTTTAGTCCGTTCATTGGGTTCCCCTTTTTCGATTATACAAAGCGGCCGGCGATCCATAATATGAGTCCCGCGCCGGCGCTTATCGCCTGAGCAGGCATCGCTATGTTCATTTCCTTCTTTACTCCGGAAAGCGAAGTGTATGTCGAAGCGCCTGTGAAATTCATTGCTGCGAAACTCGAAATCGCCGGAATTACCAACAGCCATGCCGCCGCGCTCAGCCAACTGCCGAGAATCGCTGGATGCGCAAATGCATAAACTTCAACAGCCGCGGCGATCGCTATTCCTGCCAATGCGCCCTTGACGGAAAACGCTCGGCCGGGCAGCCATGGCAACAACGCCGGAGTAAGCGCCACGCCGCTCAAAAAAGATATGAAAATTAATGCTGCAGCGATGCCGCCGATTCCTGCAACACGACCGATAGAATAGCCTCCCCTGCTAAGTCCGGACAATATCAGAAATATCACCGCCGCTATAAAAGCAAGCTTCATCCCTATCATAAACTCAACCGGAATTAAAACTATACGATCGCGAAATGTGAAATTAACGCGCCTCATTTCCGCAGTAGCTTTCATTCCGGCGTCGATGTAGGCGTTTATGTCGCCAGCTCTCACTGGACCGTACTTGACCCTGAAACCGCTCCCGCGCTGAACTTCCTGTGCGCTAACGCCGGGCGCCCCCAACTGCGGAACTATGATAGTTTTGTGAGCGACAATTTCTGATAACCGAGTAGATTCAATGCGTCGCACGATCTCTTCTGTTCCAAACGTGCCCTTCCCGGCCGCGCACCAAACATTTATCCCTTTTGTGTCCAGAACAAGAATCCACGCATCCCTGCCGCTTAAGTTGCTCCGCAACACATCGAAACTCAATTTGTAGTTTGCGGACACAAGAACCGGCGATTTCGTTCCAGGAGAACCGACAGCGTATAATCCCGGCGCCAATGAGTATTGCATTCTGCCGATCCCAAGTCTTGTTTTAACGACGCCAATCTTATCGTCAAGCAAAAGTACAGTTGAAACTTTCGGTATATAGCCCGCGCATGTATTTATCGCGCCTATAATCCAGTGGAGATTCTCAGAGCGTTGATATGTCTGCTCTTGCGGTTTTTCGCAGCAGCAACTTGCCGCTCCGGTTTCTGTTTCGTTCAATGCATAGCCGTTATTGTCGTTTTCCATCCAACGACCTCCGATTCCATTAATTATTATAATTAAATATCTCTCATTAATGGTGATATCATGTTCTTCGCCATCACCGCCATTTCATCGGCTTTAATCAGCACAATGCAGCATATTTTCCCTTCCTTCTCCCATGTAACAAGTCCAAGTTTATCCCCTGCTGATATGCCCGCCCTGTCCCTGAGCGATTTCGGCAGCACCATCTGTCCTCTTTCATCGACGCTCAACAGCGACTCAACCCGACAACAGCTTCCCGTAACAACGTCTTCAGGCGTGCAACACACATCCGCTTTCGTTCGCTTTTCTTTTTTCGCCATCCTTCACCTCCGCATCGATTGCAATCCGCCGTATTATCAGCGTTTACTGATTACACTGATTATTATGACGTTGCTGATTTATATGTCAAGAAAATATCTCGAAAAATATTCGAATTACGATAAGAAGTATGTACACAGCTAAGAGGTTCAGACCATAGCGGCGATTGGCGTCTCGGTCGGCACATCTATTTTGAGGATGGCAGGAAAAGAAATGGAAATAAAAATCAGCGCTGCGAGACATGCCAAACCGCCGTACATTACCGCATGGGGAGCCCCGATGAAATGAGCGACGGATCCCATAATGAAATTGCCGAAAGGCATCATACCCAGAAAAACGAAAACGTACATTGACATAACTCGCCCGCGCAGATGAGCTGGCGCGATAAGCTGTATCGTGCTGTTCACCATGGCGATTCCGGATATGGCGCCGAATCCAGCGACAGCCAGCGCGGGGAGCGAAATATAAAAATTCTTTATGAATGTGAACAAAATCATAGCGACACAGAATAGCGAAATAGATAAAATTATTTTCAGGCCCTGTTTGCGGCTCTTTTTAGCGAAAGCCATGCTAAATGCCGCAATGAAAGACCCGACTCCTGCGGCTGCGAACAAATATCCAAGTCCGTCGGCCTGCAAATGCAACACTGTGCGCGCGAACACAGGCAGAAATGTCATCGCCGGCAGCCCTAAAATGCTTACGACCATCAAAACGCTTAGAACTCCGAGGATGCGCTTTTCTCCAAGTATATATTTGAAACTTTCCTTAAGCTCCGATTTAGGTTTTACATGCCCCTGCCCGGTCCTATTGCCTGCTTTAAAAAGTTCTTTATCCCGCATCATCAACATTCCTATTATCACAGCAATGAAACTTACAGCGTTGCTGTAGAAACACCCTGATTCTCCTATCGCTTTCACAAGAAGGCCGCCTATCGCCGGCCCTATCGTGCGCGCAGCGTTGAACACCGCTGAATTCAGCGCCACTGCGCTCAGAACATGATCTTTTGGCACCATCTCCGAAACAAAACTTTGCCTCGTGGGCGCATCGAACGCCTGTATCACGCCCGCCGCAAACGTGAAAGCCAAAAGCGACCATATGTTGTAATAACCTGTTGAAACAGATATGGCCAGAAGCATCGCCTGAACAGTAAACGCGGACTGTGTTATGATTACCAGACGGCGCTTATCCACTCGGTCCGCGATTATGCCGGCGAACAACGAAAACATCAGAATCGGCAGAGAGTTCATCGTCATCATGAGGCCGAGATAAAACGGTGAATTCGTGATTCGATAGATAAGCCATCCGAGCGCCACATTCTGCATCCACGTGCCGGTTGTGGAAATCATCTGCCCACACCAGAAAAGCCGGAAATTTCTATGTTGTAACGCAGGAAGCGCGCCGGAAATCGAAGTGAACGAAACTTTCATTTATCAGCCTGCGGGCCGTCCGCGGCGCCTTTGAAATCAGCGGGCTTTATAGTGTCGAGCCAGCGCCGGAACTCGTTATGTTCGAAATCCCTGATATTGTTGCCGCGCGGCGTGAAAACAACATATATATTCGCCCGGTTCTCTTCCATCTCCGCCCAGCCCTGAAGCGGCAGATACTCATCAAGCATGTCGAGAAACTCCTGAGGCGGGTTGGCGACAAGGTCCTCGATTTTTTCCGCGAGTCTGAAAAACTGCAAAAGTTTCGTCAGTTCGCCGCCGTCTGATTTATAAAACGAAATTTTGAACGATTTCATAGGGGACTCCCCCTTCTTGCCGCTGCTCTCGAAAACTTCAGTTCTGTCCGAGCCGCATCGGATCTCTGAATATCGAATGGTACATCAACGAAAAGAACTGGTTCTCTCCTATTACTGTGTCGACCAGCCTTCCTCTTTTATCAATGAAAAACGCCATCGGCACCGACTTAACGCCGAAGTCATTGGCCACCGCATCCGTTGGAGCCAGCACAACCGGGAAAGTCAGCATCTTCTCTCCGATAACCTCTTTAACTTTCTTCTCGCCTTCCTTGCCGCCTGATTGTGTCACCGCCAGAACTTCAAAATTATAACGAGCCTTATTATTCACATAAAAGTCCTGAACGCGCGGAAGTTCCAACAGGCAATGCGGGCAGGCCGGGCTGAAGAAAACTAAAATAACGTTTTTTCCTCTGTATTTGGAAAGAGTGTATTTC
>Ga0172379_10004131_pt1 | contig 21906 bp, 13 predicted proteins | sample GrowelOW334metaG_FD_119756 | JGI IMG/M metagenome (GOLD analysis project Ga0172379, IMG submission 119756) | Groundwater microbial communities from an aquifer near a municipal landfill in Southern Ontario, Canada - Groundwater well OW334 metaG | ecosystem: Environmental > Aquatic > Deep... | reverse complement strand
GCACCGCGGCCGCGCTCCCGCTCAGGCGGAAGTAGTGTCCGTAGTAAACCTCTGGTAGCGTAGTCCACTCGGCGCTTGCGTAAGCCTCGGCTTGCGCGACGGCCCGTCAGCCCCACACCCCCGTCATCCCGCTCCAAGTTATTCACCTGCCGCGTACCTAATATTTAACATATCCCCGCCCTTAATTATGATACAGCACAATTAACCCCGCCCGGTGGTTTCTGCACCTGACAAAAATAGTTGTTGATGCTGTCACAGAAAAATTTAAGGAAACGGCAGGCCTGCTGGTTCGCGGGCGTGCCGAGGGTATGGAGCTGCCGGGCACGTTACCGGACACACGCGGTTTCAGGCGGGCTTTTCTTTGTGCCGCGGTATGGGTTTTTTTTCAAGCGCGCAGGTGGTGCTGAGTATGGGCAGGGAAAAATGGAACCTGGAATATTTGCCTTGTTCGCTTTCAATTTCCAGCCTGCTGCCGTGCAGTAAAAGCAGCTGGTTGGAGATCTTAAGCCCGAGTCCGAACCCCGCGGCCGCGGCCCGCCCGTCTTCGGTCCGGTAGAACCCGGCTTTGATCCTTTCTATATCGTCTTTTGAAATGCCCGCGCCTGTGTTTTCCACCTGGAAGATCACCATCTGGGGCGTGTCTTCGTGCGGGATGATCCTTACCTTGACTTTGCCGTTCTTCGGCGTGTATTTAACGGCGTTGCCTATGAGATTTGCGATCACTATGGCCAGGGCTTCCTGGTCGGCGCTGACCAGCAGCCTGCAGCCGCGGGGCAGGTGCATCGAGACCGCGATGCTCTTCTGGCGGATAAGTTCGTTCATGGCGGTCATGGATTCTTCGGTCAGGTCTATGAGGGCCAGCGGCACTTTTTCTATCCTGAATTTTCCGGACTCCATGCGCGCTTCGTTCAGGATATTTTTCACATAAAGCCTGAGAGATTTGCGCGAGTCGGCCAGGGTGCGGTAAACGCCGCTGCGCGATTGGTCGCTGCCGGCCGGTTCCGTTTCTTCCAGCAGGAAGATGCAGGCGTCGATGGTCGCCAGCGCGTTGTTGAACTCGTGGCTGACCAGGTGGACCATGTCGGATTTGAGTTTCGCCGCCCGCTGTTCCCGCCTGATCAGGACCATTATCGCGGCTATCATGACCAGCGCCAGCAGGGCGGCCAGAAGGATGACGGCAAGTTTTTTCCTTGTGTCCGACAGGGAGGCGTCTATCGTCACGGTGTTTACGGCCGCCGCCGCCGTGCCGAGACGCTTGCCTCCGAGGGTTATCGGAGCGGAAAAATAATAATAATCCAGGTTGTCGGCCCCGTGGAAGGCGCGCATGAGCGGGCCGGAAGCTTTCCTGGCGGCCCGGCCTTCGGGAGTGTTGTCTATCTCTCCGATCCGTTCCGGCAGGGAATGTGAAAGGATCTTGCCGCCCGCATCCGAGATAAGGACATACCGCGCCGCTTTCGTCCGCGCGAATTCATTAACCAGGAAATGCAGCCAAAACCTGTCCAGTTTGGGGGAAAAGGCTTCTCTTGAAGAGCGCGCGAAAGAGCCGGTGCGCGCGGACATATCCGCCAGGAGGTTCGTTTTAGCGTCCTTCAGGATATAACCCGCCGTCCAGGCTATCACCGCGAAGACGACAAGCACGAACAGCGCGGAAATTTTTATCGCCAGATCGCCGGTCCTTTTCATTTGTTCTCCCGGGGATATGGTACCTAATTTTTAACGCCGGACAAACCGTCCGACGGACGGTATGCGGTTCAGCGGGAGGGTTGCGTGGGAGCGGACTGTGTGGAAGCGGGCGGGGTTCCCTGTGTCGCCGTTTTTTGCCCGGCAAGCTTTATTTTTTCAGCAAGCTCGCGGGCCGGGGCGTACTGGGACGTTATTGCGGAGATCTCTTTCAGGTACAGGGCGGCGCCTTCAAGGTTGTCCATGCTGTAGGCGTCCACGGCCTGGTAATAGAGCCGTTCCACTTTTTTGGCGTCTTCAGGGGAAAGCCGCGGTTTGGCGGGCGCCTCGACCCGGACGGGCTCTTTTTTAATGTTCACCGGAGCGGCGACGGTCCCGCACGCGGCCAGCAGCGGGAAGGCTAAAAGCGGAAATAATAATTCTTTCGATCGCATAAGCTTACAATGAAGTGTACCAAAAATAAAGCCGACGGCCCACCTCCTTCCGCATTAATTTAAAAATTTTCGCGCCTCACAACTTGCCGCCGCAGTCGGAGGCTATGTCTTTTTCCCAAAGTTCCTTAAGCTGGTCCCAGGTGAGCTGGCCTGGGCGGTCCGGCGGCGCTTCGGACTGTTCGGTCTTCCCAAGCATCAGGCCGGCCAGGAGCTGCCGGTGTTTCTGCATCTCCTGGTCCTGTTGCCTGAAAAACGCGCTGTTTAAGCCCGCTTTAAGACTTGCGATCCAGGCCGCGCCGTTTTGACCGTTGCATTTGGCTATAAGTTGTTCCAGGGACTGTCTGATGTCCCGCAATTCGGCTTCCGTATCGGGCAGTGTCTTCAGATTACCGACGAGGTTTTCTTTCCGCGTTAGAAAGGCCGCCGGGTCCATTTTGTGCACGGTTATCAGGTGCTCGATTATCCGGAGCCAGGTTTCATTGTTTTTCTTTTTGACCGGAATGTTTGCCAGCAGCTCGTCGGCGTCCGCCAGCCGTTCTTTAAAAGCGGCTTGGGGATCTTTCATTTCTTCCGAACTTAACATGGGCGCGTAACAAGACGCGCTCAATTTTACCTGATTAAGGTAGTCATCCGGGTCCGCCATGTATGTCCACGCCAGGGGGTTGGCTATATGTCTTCCCAGTTCCGCGTCCACCGTCCAACCTACCAGTCCTGCGTTGGCTTCATCGTTCAGGTTGTAATAATTGACATCCGCCACTCCGTACCTTTTCGCCCTGGCCTTCTCCAGCGCGTGTCCCAGCAGTTCGTGCGCAAGCGTTTGTTCAGGAGAACCCCAGTGCCGTTGGACTATCAGGTAGGCGCTGTTCAGGTCGACCTTTATGATGGGGTTCGTGTTCTGATGGAGGTGGCCGCCGGTGTTGTAGAATTCTTTTTTACCGTTGGCCTCGATAATCCGTGTGTCAGGGAGCTCTTCAAATGAGATCACCGCTTTTGCGTCTTCTTTTATAAATTGCCCCGCAAGTTCCCTGGCCGTAGGGCTGTCCATAAGGCGCGTCAAAATAGCGTTCAGAGCCGCGCCTTCGGCGGGTACGCCGCGGTCGTTTATAGTCACATGTTTTTTAAATTCCGTCAGAAGCTGCGCTTTATCCTGGGCGGAAGGCAAAGGTTTGGAAACCGTGGGGTAACGGCTCGCGCCGTCGAACCGTTGCGCGCCCGCCTGCGCCGCGGCGTCGAGGTCCTCCGCCCGCGCGCCCGCGGAAGCAAGGGTAAGGACCAGCAACAGTGTTAATATCCGGCGTTCCATAATATCCCAAGAATAGGTTAATGGACGCCCCCCCGCTTGTCAAGGGCCGATCGGTACATATCGCGGTGACACCTCACATAACAGTTGTGTGTCACCGAATTTCCCACCGAATTTCACCGAATTACTGCGGAGAGGTCTATTTCTGCGGTTTTTTCTAGGCTGTCGGAAAGATATGTTATTTTTATTCTGTCTCCGGGCGCGTATTTCTTCAGTTCCCGCGCATACGCGCGCAGGTCTTCCGTGGGAATATCGTTAATTTTGACAATAACATCGCCGGCTTTGAACCCTGTCCTCCACAGGGGAGAACCGTCGGCCACGGAGTCCGCTTTTACGCCCGTTCCCTGCCAGTCGAAAGAAGGCGTCAGCCCGGTGGAGGCTTTCCTCGGGGAAAGGCCGGGGGCCGGAGGCAGGGGATTGAGGGAGGACCGGGGCCGGGTGATGAAATCCGAGTCGCCGGCCAGATAATCCGCTATTTCCCTGATAAATTCGGCTTCTTTTACCATGCCGCCGTAATCAATTTTGTCGGCCGTGTCGGTGGCCTTGTGGTAGTCGGCGTTCACCCCGCTGAAAAGCTGGACGGCCGGCACTCCGGCTTTTATAAAACTTGCCTGGTCGCTTGAGTCCAGGTCCTGCTTCGAAGCTTCGTAGTCGTAGCCGGTGACGAATCCGGCGCCTCTCAGGATATGTACCCATTTATCGGAGGAACCGGAGTTTAAAAACATCATGTTCCCGCCGTCCAGGCGGCCGACGGAATCCAGGTTGATGTCCGCGTCGGTTTTGAGCGGCGCCAGCCGGCTTTTGACGAAGCGTTCGGATCCCAGCCGGCCTTCCTCCTCCCCGTCGAAAGCCGCGAATATTATGGAGCGGCCGGGCGCGTGCTTAGAATAATAATCCGCCAGTTCCAGCATCAGCGCCACTCCGGAGGCGTTGTCGTTGGCGCCCGGATAGCTCCTGCCGTGTTCCGGCGGGAGGTGGTCATAGTGGGCGCTTATGACCAGATACTCGTGTTTGCGCCCTGAACCCTGGACCATACCGGCTAGATTCGTGAGGGTCCGTCCGGAGTCCGTCCATTCCTGCGCGAACCCGCTTTCCGACAGCGGCATAAGGCCGTATCGGCGGAACATGGCGCTGATATATTTGCGGGCTTTTTCAAGGCCCGGTTCGCCGGGGCCGCGGCCTTCGGGGCCGGAGGCCAGATATAAAACATGCTGCTTCATGCGGTCCGCGGAGAAAGCGGAGGCGGGCGCAGCCAGCGGCTCGCGCGCCGGGTAGGCAGGCCGCGGCGCGCCGGGGTCCAGCACGGCGGCCAGGGGGGAATTTCCGGTTTCCCAGCCGCCCGCGGCCAGCGAGGTCATTTCTTCGTCGAAGACCAGGTAGCCGTATTTGCCGTAATGAGGCAGCCTGGAGGCCAGTAATTGCAGTTTTTCCGGTCTTGCGGCGAGGATGAGCCCGGTGGAATAGAGCGGGTTTTCGGGGTTAAGGTCCGCGAAAACGAATGTGCAGGACGATGATGGAAAGTCCCGGTTGCCGATCATGGTCCTGCCCCGCGAGAACCTGACGCCCCGCGGTTCCAGGCGGGCGGCTAAGGCGGGGTAGAATTTATTTTCCGCGCCGATCACCCAGGTCCGGCGGCCGGCGGGGAGTCCGGCGAGTTCCGAATCCCTCTTTATCTCCGGCAGATTGTTCTTATCCCTGGTCCAGGCAAGGGCGAAGGCTTCATAGGCCGCGCCCGCCGCGCCTGAAGCGGCGGAGGGAAGTATGATCAGCGGTTTTTCCGCGCCCAGCAGGCGGGACAGCGTGGGCGGGGTTTCAAGCGGGCTCAGTTTGCGGAAAAGGTCGAATTCCGGGTCTATTTCCACCCGGGCCGGGCGCATCGTGGAGGAATACTTGAAGTGTTCCTCTTTTTTTTTCATCGCCAGCCGCAGCAGGCGGGGGCGGCTTATGTTTTCAAGTTGTACCGCGACCGGCACCTCCAGTTTATAGGCCGGGCCGTCCTGTAGCTGCGCGATGGAGAACTCCAGCTCGAAGCCGTCGGTCCCGGGCGTGACCCTTACATCCTTCAGGGCAAGTTCCGGAGCCCCGGACCGGTCCACCCATTGTGCGAAAAACTCATCCAGCCCGGTCCCGCCGGTTTGTCCTTCAAAGGAGCGTTTCAGGTCCTCAAAGGACGCGTATTTGAACTTGTTCTTCTTATAAAAGTCCCGCAGGCCCGCTTTGAATTTTTCGTCTCCGAGACCGGCCCTGAGCATGTGGTAGAACATCAGCGCCTTGCCGTAGCCTACGGCTTCCGAGGCAGAGGAGTTCCGGGAACGGAAATCCCGCAGGGGAAGGTCTTTTCCCGAACGCACATAGTCGGCGTATTTCTGCAGGACGGTCATGCGGTATTCGCGGCCTTTGCCGCGGCCTTCGCTTATAAGATAGTCGGCAAGGTAGGCGGTCAGCCCTTCGCACCAGTTGCCTTTTTCATAATCGACGAACACTCCGTTGCCCCACCAGTTGTGCAGGATCTCGTGCGGGTAGGAGGAGTTGAGGATGAAAGGTAGACGGATGACTCTGGACCCCAGCAGGGTGAAGGAGGGGACGCCGTAGCCGGTTTCCCAGAAATTTTCCACGAGCGCGAATTTGCCGTATGGGTAAGGTCCGAGCAGGCCGGAGTACATCTCCACATACCGTCCGGCGGCGTCCAGATATTTCCGGGCCAGTTCGTCGTCGGGCGTCCTCAGGAAGACCTGCAGCTTGAGGTCCGCCTCCCCGGCGTCGTATTCCTTGTATCTGCCGCAGACAAGCGTTATCTCATCCTGGGGGGAAGCGGTTTTCCAGACCGTCAGGGTGCGGTCGCCGCGGACCGCGCGGGAGAGCCGGCCGCCGCCTGCGACCGACTCATAACCGTAAGGCAGGTCGGTTTCGAGCTTAAAAGCGGAGAGCCGGCCGTCGAACTGCGGATACCAGAAACTCGCGCCTGCCAGATAGACGCCGTCGGCGGTTATCAGGCCGGGGGTTTCGGAGAAGGACCGGGCGTAGTTTTCCGCCTGTTCGGCCTGAGGATGGTTTATCACCCCGGAGTATTTTATCGTGAACGAATTTACTCCGGGAGGCAGGAGCAGAGAATATTTTGCGGCGACGACGGTCCCAGTGGAGTAATTGAGGCCGTAGACCGCGCTGGACCCGTCGGGATCTAATTCCCTGAGGGTCGCGCCTTTGGTGAGGATCGACGGGGCTAGTCCCTTATGCAGGGAAAATATAATTCCGGCCTCGCCGTTCCCGGAGCGGGGGAGAGTTATGGTGTCTTCGGCCGCGAGGCTGTTTCGGGCGGGTTCGATCCTCACCTTGAGGTCGTGGGTGATGATTCCGGCGCTCAGGCTTCCCGGCCATAGGAAAATAAAAGCAACGAAGAAAGTTTTTACCATAGACGCTATCTTATTATTTATCGATCCCCGACGAATTTACAATATACTATAATTTCGGAATGGGCGGAAGAAAGAAAGGAGCCGTAATGAAAAGATCGCCGGTGGCTTTATTGCTGGTAATAGACGCGGTCGGCGTTTCCACGCTGGAATGCCTGCTTGAGGGCCGCAAAGGCCGGGTCCGCCTCCCGAACCTTTCCCGCCTCGGCCTGGGCGAGATCGTTTCTCCGCGGTTCAGGAGCCGTTTCGCGCCCAAATTCGCCGGGAAGTCGCACGCCGCAGCGATCCTTCAGGCCTCGGCCACGGCCGACAGCCTGGTCGGCCACCGGGAGATGATGGGGGTGCTGGATGACCGCACCTACGACCTCTTCAACGACGGTTTTCCGGAGAAATATCTCGCGGAGCTTGAAAAACGGATCGGCCGGAGGACTTTCTTCAATAAGATGGCCGCCGGGATGGAGGCAATAGAGCTGAACGCGGCGGAGCATGAACGGACCGGCATGCCTATCGCCTATGCCAGCAAGTGCGACCCGCTCATCCAGTTGGCCATGAACGAGGCCGTTATCCCGGTGGCGGAGCAGCACAGGATAGCCGATATCGCGTTCGCGCTGGCCATGGAAACGGGGCTGCCGATCACCCGCGCGATAGCGCGGTCCTATATAAGGGACTCGGCCGGGGGGATCGTCCGCACTTCCAACCGGCATGACGCCGTCCTGCCGATAGGCCGCAGGACCCTGGTGGATCTCCTGCGCGAAAATAATGTCTGGACGGAGGCCGTGGGCAAGACCAGCGACCTGGTCAATACGGCATATCACGCCAAGGTTAAACTTAACCACGCGAGCTTCCTCGACCCGGCCCTGGGCCTGCGTTTCGTGCATCCCGGGAAAAAGGATACCAACCCGTATTGCATCCAGGGGACCGTCAACGCGCTGGCCGGGGCGAAGCATGTCTACCGGCCTAAAGGCTCGTTCATCTTCACCAATCTGGTGGATACGGACAGCGTTTACGGCCATACGCGCGATATTCCGGGAGCGATCAGGGCCATAGAAGAGATCGACCGCGTGCTTCCCCTGTTCGAGAGCCGGCTGGGTAAAGGAGATCTGTTCATCATCACGGCCGACCACGGCATGGAGCATAGGAAGGATTACGGGTATCATTCCAGGGAACCGCTGCCGTTCCTCGCCGTACGCAAAGGCTTCGGCGGGGAACTGGGCGGATTGAAAACCGGGGACTGCCCCGGCCTTTCCGATATCGGGTCCGTGATCGCGCAGCTTTTCGGCGTGCAGAAGGCGTATCTGGAGATCGTCAACCACGCCTCAAGGTGACCCCTCCATAATGGGCGGTATGTGAAAATTTTACCGCTTAACTTTCGGCCGGGATTTTTTATGGAAAATATACGGAAATACGGGAAGGCCCCTTTTAAAGCCGCGCTTATCCACGGCGGGCCGGGCGCCGCGGGAGAGATGGCTCCGGTAGCGGCCGCTTTATCCGCGGATCTTTCCGTTCTGGAACCGTTGCAGACCGCCTGCTCCCTGGACGGGCAGGCGGAGGAGTTAAAGGAGCTCCTGCAGAAAGAAGGCGGCGGCCCCTTTGTCCTGGCGGGATTTTCCTGGGGAGCCTGGCTGGCTTTTATTCTGGCCTCCCGTCATCCGGGGCTGGTTAAAAAACTTATCCTTATCGGAAGCGGGCCTTTTGAGGAACAGTACTCCCACGCCGTCACCGGGACGCGCTTCGCGCGGCTAGGCGCCTCCGAGCGCGCCGAGGCCGGCGAGTTGATAAAACAGGTGGAGGGGCCCGCGAGCCCCGGGCAGACCGCGGCTTTTGCGCGCCTGGGGGGACTTCTTGCCAGGACCGACGCCTACGACCCTGAGCCCGAAGAGCCCGCCCGGGCGGGAGGGGTTGCATTCGACGCCGGGATCTTTCAGAAAGTTTGGAAGGACGCGGTCCGGTTCCGGCGCAGCGGCGCGCTGTTGTCTTCCGCCGCCCTGATAAAATGCCCGGTGACGGCCATTCACGGCGATCATGACCCGCATCCCGCGGCCGGGGTAAGCAAACCGCTGAAGGCCGCGCTCAAGGATTTTAAATTTATCCCGCTCAAGGATTGCGGCCACAGGCCCTGGATAGAAAAAGCCGCCAAACAGAACTTCTACGACATCCTCAAAAAAGAGATACTAACCTAAAAGCTAAGGTGCGATAAAATGTTGTAAAACAACATTTTATTCTCCCTTGCGGTAACCGGGCTCCACGAACGCACGGAAGGACTGGGCGGAAAGAGCCGTCCAGTTGTATTTGTTGGAAGCGTTCCAGAGGATCCAGCTTTCCAGCATGTTGTGCCGCGCGGCGATGATCTGCGCCCGCACCTCGTGCGGGCCGTAGTGCCAGCCCAGATTGAAATCCTGCAGATACGGCCGGAGTTTGGCGTAGTCCGGGCCCAGACGCTTCAGCGCGTCCTTAAGGCCGCGGTCGATGACCTTGTAGGGCTGGCTGTTGGGGTTTTTAAGGTTGTATTCCCCGGTGTAGTAGTGGGAGGGGTACATCATCGGGTAAACATAGTCCACATTCCTGGCGATGGTCCTGATATCCTGGCCTATGCCCATATCGTCCTTGGCGGTCGTGGTCAGGCCGAAGACATCGGCCGAGATCTTCACCTTGTAAGGTTTCAGGCGGCCGCGGGCATAGATGAGGAAGTCCTGCAGATTGGCGATGGCGTTCTTTGAAGTGTGCGGCCTGGCGTAGCGGCAAAGCGAGGTTTTACCTTCCGTCGGATAGCGGAGGTAGTCGAACTGGATCTCGTCGAAGCCCAGTGCCGCCGCGCGCTGCGCTATGTCCACGGTGTACGCCCAGACTTCCTTGTTATACGGGTCCAGCCAGGTGGCGCCTTTAGCTGCGCGCCAGACGCCGCCGTCCGGATTATGGACCGCCAGATCCGTGCGGGCCAGCGGCATCACTTTGTCTTTGAATACCACGATGCGCGCGATGGTGTACAGGCCCGCGTCCTTGAAATCCTTCAGCATTTTTTCCGGTTCGGAGATGGCGGGTTCGTAGGTGTTGTATTTGCGCGCCGTTTCCACGCCGGGAATATAGACCCTGCCGTCGACTTCTTTGATCGCCACGACCACGGTGTTGATGATCGAGCCGCGTATTTTCGCGATAAGCTCCCTGCGGAATTTCCCGGACCCGGCTCCCCAGGAGCTGAGATGGATGCCGCGCACCGCTTTTTCAGAAAGTATCTTCCGGTGGATGGCGTCGGTGGACACGGCCGGGACCGCTCCGCCGGACGGCGGTTTTGCGGGGTCCTGCTCCTTCGGAGTTCCAGGAGCGGAATAGGACGGGGGGGCGGGCGCAGTTGAAGTTCCGACTTCGGCTGAGACCGGGAATGCCGGCGCGAGTAGCAAAAAAAGTATTGTCTTAAGCATATGAATATATTTTACAATTTATGGATGAAGGGAATCTTGTCCGTAGTTCTTTCAGGGGTGTCATTCATGACCGTTAACCTTTATGCGCAGAGCGAGACCATCGTGCATTATAACCGTCTCAAAGGCGATTATAACGGCTGGAACCTGTGGGTCTGGGATGCGGGGGAGAAAAAAGAGGGATTTGAAGCCGTCCCGGCCGGGACCGACGGCTACGGCGCCGTCTTCAGGATCGATCTGAAACTCCGGAATCTCGTGGGACATGCCGTGGGGCTTATTCCTCGGTATAAAAACTGGGAAGCCAGGGACGGCGTCGACCGCGTGTATAAAAAAGCCGTCCCCGGCGGGATCTTTCTCGTCGAAGGCGACCCGGCAGTTTACACGGCGGCGCCGGAGATCTCCACCAGGATCGTTTCAGCCCTCCTTGAAAGTGAAAACGGGATCAAGGTGGTCTTCAACCGTCCGGTCGACCTGCCCTATGTTTCAAAACAAGGTTTTTACGCCACCAACGGCGAGGACACTTTTCATCCGCTTAAGGCCGCGTTCCCGGACAACGCGGCTTACGGCCGGGCCGCCTTTCTTATGTTCGACAGCCTCGGCAAGATAGATTACAAGGCGCTCAACTCCGGCCGCTGGCAGGTCCATTCCAGGGACCTGAAACCGGCGGCGTTGGGCCTGGGCGGCGCCGTTTACGGCGACTATTTCAAGAGCGACAAGGAAATGGGACTGCGCGTCAGGGACGGAAAGACTTATATAAGGGTTTTCGCTCCCACGGCGTCGAAGGTCGAGGCTCTTTTTTATTCCGCGCCCGCGGGCGGATCCGAGGGCGGCAAACGCGCGGCCGGCGGCCAAAAGGGCGGAGTTTCCGGAACTCCGCCGCGTCAGCACCCTGAGCTTTATGCGCTGGAGTGGAAGGAGAACGGCCTTTGGGAAACGGAGATCCCGTCCGACCTTACCGGCAGGTACTGGAAGCTTCGCACCGCGCAGAACGGCCGGTCATACGAGGGAACGGACCCCTACGCGGCTTCGGTGGCGGCCCACGACGGGCCGGCGTTCGCGGTCTCCGACGCTTCCCCTGTGGCGCCCGGACCGGTCTTCGGCCTGTCCGAGACCGTCCTGTACGAATTGCATATCAGGGATTTCAGCATAGACGGTTTTTCCGGAATGGAGCACAAGGGCAAGTACCTGGCCTTCACGGAGACCGGCACCGTGCATCCGGAGTACCGCGATATAAAGACCGGCATAGACCATCTCTCAGAGCTCGGCGTGAACGCCGTGCATCTCCTGCCTTTCCAGGATTTTGAGAACGACGAAAGTTCTTCGTCGTATAACTGGGGTTACATGCCGGTCAATTTTAATTCGCCGGAAGGCTGGTACGCCACCGGTCTTTACGGCGGCGAGCGGGTGAGAGAGGCCAAGGCTATGATAGACGCCCTGCACAAAAAGGGCATCAAGGTCGTTATGGATGTGGTTTACAATCACACGGCGGAGACCGGGGGCAAGGTTTTTAATTTCGACGCGCTCGCGAAAGACTATTACTACCGCGTCAGGGAGGACGGGACCCGCTGGAACGGCTCCGGCTGCGGCAACGAGTTCAAGTCCGAATCGCCGATGGGGCGCAAATTCATCATCGACAGCCTGCTGCACTGGGTCAATGAGTACAAGGTGGACGGTTTCCGTTTCGACCTGATGGGGCTTATCGACCAGGAGACGGCGTTCGCCATGGTAAAGCGCCTTAAAGAAGCGAAACCGGACATTCTGGTTTACGGGGAGCCTTGGGCCTCGGGCGACACCCCTGTGAGGGGCGTGCGGAAAGGGACCCAGCGGTCGAAAGGCTTCGCGGTGTTCAACGACGGCCTGCGCGACGCCCTCAAAGGCAGCGTTTTCAAGGCGGCGGAACCGGGTTTCGTGCAGGCGGCCGCCAACCGCGAAGCGGTGATGCGCGGGATCAAAGGCGCCATAGACGAATTCGCTGACTCGCCGCTCGAAACCCTGAATTATGTAAGCTGTCACGACAACCATACGCTCTGGGACCGTCTCGCCCTGTCGGCCGGCGACGAAACGAGGGAGAACCGTGTGCGGATGGACAAGCTGGCCCAGGCGGTCGTGCTTACTTCCCAGGGCATTCCGTTCCTTCACGCCGGGGAGGAATTCCTCCGCACCAAAAAAGGGGAGGAGAACTCCTACGACCGGCCGGACGAGATCAACAGGCTGGATTGGACGCTGAAAAAAAGCAACAACGGCGTGTTCGCCTTCTACCGCGATCTGATCGCCTTGCGCAAGGCCCATCCGGCTTTCAGGCTGAAGACGGCCCGGGAAGTCCGGGACGGTCTTAAATTCTACGAGGACCTCGGCCTGCCGGTAAGCACCCCCGAGATCGCATATGTGCTTAACGGCGCCCTGGCCGGAGACTCCTGGAACCGTATCGTGGTCCTGATCAATCCGCGCAAGGACGCGCGGAAGTTCGCCCTGCCGCTGGGGGAATATGAAAAGGCGCTGGATGAGAACGGCGCCTGCGCCGGCGGCCGCAAGTTCTCCGGCTTCGCGGAAGTGCCCCCGCTGTCCATGATGGTGCTGCATGATTAAAAATTTTTGCGGCAAAAATTTTTATCATGCCCCGCCCTTTAGGGCGGGGTTACCTTGTGGTAAGAGGGAGTTTGAGGGAGAAAGGAATTTCTCCCTCAACTCCGACACGGGGATGGATGAAACCCCGTGTCGGGTACGATAAAATGTCGTTTTACGACATTTTATTAAAAATTTTTGCGGCAAAAATTTTTAAATAAAATCCAGGAGGATCGAAATATGAAGAAGGTTGTGTTTATCTTGTCGTTGTTCGCGGTTCCTGCGGTCTGCGCGGCCGGCCAGGACGGCCCAGAAATACCCGTGCCCGGCGCTCCCATAGCTGCGGAGGACCTTGCGGCCCGGTTCAACAGGGCCGACGCCAATCTCGGGGCGCTTCGCAACAGCCTTACCTGGGTCAGCCGCGATCTGGACGAACTGGACAGGCGTGCGAACAACATCCTTCAGACGCATACGGCGGATTCTTTTTTCCAGTCCGACCTGGACAGGGCGTCCCGGGATATGTCCCGGCGCGTTGAGGATCTGCGGCTCCTGTCCGGTGAGATCAAAAACCTTCTTGATCTGGCGCAGAAGGATCCGCAGCTCAATAAAAGCGCCAAAAGCATGGACTGGTCGGCCCGCGATATTCTGGCCAGATCGTGGCCGACGATGCAGGATTCCGCCGGACGCCTGGAATCGACCGTAGGCTTCGGCGACCCCCAGCTCCTCGGTTATAACGCGCAGTGGCTGGCAAGGGATATCTCCCGCAATGCCAGGCAGTTCACCGACCTGGCCAGGACGGCGGCGGCCGATACCAAGAGCCTGGCGGCCAAAACGCAGCCGTAAAAATTTTTGCGGCAAAAATTTTTCCCTTCCGGCCGCCACGGCGGATGCGCCGGGTGCGCGGCGGTTAGGAAACGGCAGGCCTGCGGGTTCGCGGGCGTGCCGGGGGCATGGAGCTGCCGGGCACGCTATCGTCCACACCGTGGACGCGCTCCCGCTCGGGTTCGGCGCTTGCGTAAGCCTCACCCTGCGCGACGGCCCGTCAGCCCCACACCCCCGGCATCCCGCTCCAGTTATTCACCTGCCGCTTATTCAATATTTAACATATCCCCACCCTTAATTATGATAAAGCGCAATTAGCCCACCCGTCGGTTTCTGCAACCTGACGAAGATAGTTGTTGATGCTGTCCCGGAAAAAAGGAAACGGCAGGCCTGCGGGTTCGCGGGCGTGCCGGGGGCATGGGCCGCGTGTCCGGATAACGGAATTTCGTCATGAAAGCCGGCTGCCCATGCGGATATTTTGAGTGTAACCAATAAAGCATTGCCATTATCTTCGCCAAGTGTATATAATATTTGAATGCGCGCCAAAAGGGGACCTGTCACCCGGCTTTGGAGAAGGGGACTTATGCTGCTGCTGGCGTATTGCTTTGCGCCGGCGGCCGGACCCGGACATTGTTCCACGCCTTCTACCGTACAGTTTACCGGCGTCTCCACCCATACCGCGTCCTTGTCCTGGGTTCTGGACGCTCCCGGCTCCGAATATCCGCTGATGGTCATCTCCACCGCGCCGGATTTCAGCGTGGCGGTTTCTTCGGTCATCAGCTCTTTGCATAACCAGACCACCTCATATTACGGCCTGACCCCGAACACGACCTATTTTTTCAAGGTAAAAGTGTCCTCCGAGCCCGACGCCGCTTATTCTCTCCCGGCGTCGGCCGCCACGGACCCCAACCCCCCGGCTGAGCCGGCGATAACCGGCGTTTACGGCTCCAGTCTTGCCGTCGCCTGGTCCGATGCGGGCAATAATCCGGGGTCGGTCTACCTGGTCCGGGCGGCGCTGGATGAAGCTTTTACCGCGGTACCCGCCTCGACGCTGACCGCGGCCGGTTCCTATGCCTTCACGGGCCTGGCCCTCAACACCACATATTATATCCGCGCCCGTACCCTGGGTTTTTCCGGAGTGGAGAGCGGCGACGCCGTATTCGGTTCCACGATCACCCTGTCCGCCCGGCCCGTTTCACCCTCCTATACCGCCGTCTATTCCAGCGGGGCGCTGCTTTCCTGGGGCCCCAACGGCAACGCAGGCGGCACGGCGTATGTGATCGGGGTCTCCAGCGACGATTTCCTGACCCTGAATTATTCCTCCGTAACTACGGAATCGGGGCTGGCCGCCTATGGCCTGGCGCCCAATACCACTTATTATTTCAAGGCGGCCTCCCTGAATTCGGCGGGAGCGGGCTCCGGTTATCTGGTATTTCCGTCCACGCTGACCCGGGCGAATGTCCCCAAACTCCACGGGTCTGGGAGTTTTGCCGGGGAAACCTCCGATACTATAAATGTCCGCTGGCTTCAAAATTCCAATCCCGGCTACACCGAATATTTTCTGCATGTTTCTTCCTCTTCTGATTTTCAGGGCGACGAACATTGGGCCGGGAATTGGTCCGCCTGGGCGGCGCAGGTCGCCGTGGCGCCCCTGGATCCCGGAGTCACCTTCTATTTCGAGGTAAAAGCCCGCGACGCGCTGTTAAGGGAGACGGGCTGGCTGGATCTCGGAGCGGCCCCTACTTTGACCGGGGCGGATATGAGTCCGCCGTCCGTGATCGATCTGCAGGCCGGAGACGAGGCCTGGCGCGGCTCTTCAAGCGGCGTTTACAAGGTCCATTTTTCCGACCTCGGCTCCGGGCTTTCCCGGTTCGAGGTTAAACTGGCGGCCTCGCCCGGCCTGGCCGGGACGCCGCTGGCGGACTGGACGCAGGTCGTGACCGACATAAACTCCCGGAATTACGACACGGACTGGCAGCTCCCGGCCCCTGTTTTTCAGGCGATAACGGAGGGGGTTACGGCGTATGTCTCGGTCCGGGTCTACGACGCCGCCGTACCCGCCAATGTAACGGTCTCCACGGATGTTTTTTATGTCCGCCGCGACGCCACCCCTCCGGTGATCATCAACAACGCGGTTTCCCCGTCCGGCTGGCAGTTCTCGTTTTCCGGCGTTTTTAATGTGGATTTCGCGGACGCCCGTTCGGGGCTGGCTTCCATCCGGTACAGCGCGAGCGCTCTCCCCGGCACGGCCGACGCCTCGGTGCTCGGCTGGACCGACATCGACACGCCGGCCTCTTCAAGTTCTTATACGGCGGATTGGGGCGTGGACTTCGCTTCGCTGGCAGGAGGCGCGACCAATTACATCAGCGTGCGCGCCGTGGACGCCGCCGGCAACGCCGCGACGCTCATCGACGCTTTTAAGATCCTGAAGGCCGCGGGCAGTCCCGGAGTTTCGTTCATTTCTCCGTCCTCCGCGTATGTTTCCACCGTCACTGCGTTGTCGGGCGCGGCCACGGGCGGCAGCGACGGCATAACGGTAAGCTTCGTGGAAGCGGCGCTTAAGGAGCTCGCCGGCGGGAAATATTACGACGGCGCCTCCGGCGCGTTCACCGCGTCCGCGCCGGTCTGGCTCCGCGCGGCCGGCGGCCAGGCGTGGACCCTGAATGTTTCCACTTTCGGGCTTGTCGATCCGTCTTCCTATACCGCGTCGGCAAGGGCCAAGGACAGCCTGGGCCGCTATTCCCTGACCTACGCCACGGCGACATTCACGCTGGACCAGGACCCTCCGTCGGTGTATCTTTCCTCACCGGCCGCGCTCTCCACGGTTTATTCCCTGGACGCGGTGTCCGGCACGGCCGGCGACGCGGGCAGCGGTCCCGCCCTGGCGGAAGTGGGCGTCAAACGGGTGATAGACGGAAAGTGGTGGGATTTTCAGGCCCGGGCGTGGGGCTCCGTGAGGTCCTCCAGCCTTACGGCCGTTTCATTCGGGGCCTGGACCTTTTTCCCCGATGTTTATCTGCGCGGCAGCATGCTGAGCGGCTACGATTATTTTGTCGCGGCCGGCGTTTCGGACGCGGCGGCTCCCGCCAATCTTTCCATTTTCGGCCTGGCCGGTTCCACCTTCACGGTCCTGGATACCGTTCCTCCCGGGCAGACGGTACAGGTTTCGGCTTCCACCGATCCCGCCGCGGTCCCTCCGGGCCGGTTGCGCGTTTCCTGGGTGTTTCCCGGAGACGACGGGGCGGCCGGGCTCTTGGGCGCGGGCGAGTTCGCCGTCAAATATGCCACCTTCACCGGTTTCGCCTACAGTACGGCTTCGGCCCAGGCGCTTATTTCCACGGCTTCGGTAGTTCCGGGAACCACACGGAGCTGCCTTATCTCCGGACTTCTCAACTCAACAAGCTACTACCTCAGGCTCTGGACGAAAGACGACGCCGGTTTATGGTCGGCGGTTTCCCCCGAATTCTCCGGCTTGTCGGGAGAAGGCCTGCCCGATGAGATCGCGGGCCGCGTGCTCACCTCACCGGGGGCGGGGATAACCGGCGTGTTGGTGGAGGCGTTCGACGCTTCCGGCTCCTCCGCCCGCCAGGCGTATACCGTGGACGACGGAAGCGGGAGTTTCGCGGTGTCCCGCCTTGAAGCGGGCGTCTACAGGATCCAGGTCACCTGGCTGGAGAACGGGATTGCCAGTTCCGTCTCCAAGGACGGGATCCCCGTGGGCTATGCCGACGCCGACTTCACCCTTTCGGTGGATTACGCGCTGGCCGCCGTTTCGGGACGGCTGCCCGGCCCGGGGCCGCAGGCCGCGGGCGGAGAGCGGCGGACCGCCGGTTCCGGCCGCGTCGAATTATACAGGCAGGGGCGGCGCGTGGCGATAACGGAGGCGGAGGAGAACGGAGAGTTTAAAATAGCCGGCCTGCTGCCCGGCGATTATGAGCTGCGCGCATCCGGCCTGGCGCCGCTCGCGGTGCGTCTCAGGAGCGGGGAGGACCTGGTCGTGAAACCAGCCGGCGGACCGTTGACGGCCGATTCCCTTTACGCGTATCCCAATCCGGCCCGTAGTTTCGTGACCTTTCGTTTCCGGACCGGCGATCCGTCGGCCGAAAAGGAACTGAACATCTTCGATCTCTCCGGCCGCCTGATAAAAAAGGTTCGCGGCGACGACGCGGGCTGGACAGGGGCGGGGAACCCCTATGAATTCCGTTGGACCTTTTCGGATGCCGGACCGGCGCCGGGAGTCTACATTTACAAGCTTAATGTGAAATCTCCGGCCACGGGAAAGACCGGCGTAAAAACCGGCAAGTTCGCGGTGATCCGTTGAGACGAAGCCGCGTCTCACGCCGTCGAGAGGATAAGGGCGATAAACATGGATATACGGGATGAACGGGAGAACGATCCGCGGATTGCGCAGGTTGTCTCAGATCGCGGGATTACGCCGAATATTCGGTTTGGAGTGGAACGTACTATGAAAAAAATGTTGAGCTGGCTGATCTTGTCCGGATGTCTGGCGCGCGGGGCTTTTGCCGGTAATCTTACGGGCCATGTGGTCTCGGTCGTCGACGCGGGCGGCCTTCCGCGGACCTCGTTCTCCAATTCCGAGACCGTCACGCTCAGGCAGCAGGTTAATAACGCGGTGCAGGGCGCGGGCATGATAAATTTCACGTTCAAGGTCCTGAACCCCGCCGGCGCCGCGGCGTTCACCCATACCGGCAACGCGGCCCCCTCCACTCCCGGGCTCAGCCAGACCCAGATCTCCGGCGTGCCCATTTCAAGTTTCTATTCCACTCCGGGTAATTATTCGTTCCAGGGCACGGCGACCCTGGACGGGGAAACCTCCGCTCCGCCCGCGGCCGTTTTTACCGTCTCATCGCCGAACATCACGCTTATTTATCCGCCTTCGGGCGCCGTCGGACTTTCCGACACGCCGCTTATCTTCAGGTGGGTAGGCAGCGGCGCTTCCCAATACCGGATCACCGTAGGCGAGAACGCGGGGCTTTATAACCCGGTGCACCAGTCCGTCAACACGGGGGAAACTTTGTTCAGTTACCCGCAGAACCCTTCGGTGCCGCGCGAGCAGCTGGTCCCCCAGCAGCTCTATTACTGGAAAGTGGAGGGCCTGGACGCCGCGGGCAATACCATCTCGCAAAGCAATGTCTATAGCTTTTCGCTCAGGAACCAGGCCGCTTCCCAGTCGCGCAACATCACGGTGACGGACCTGAACCTCTCCACCCCGCTTTCGGACAGGACCAAACCGCTGAATTTCAAGGCCGTGGTCTATAACGCGGGCAACAGCGCCGAAACAAATGTCGGGATCAAGATGTCGCTCGGAGGACTCAGCGCCCAGGATTCTCCCAAACAAATACAGGTCCTGACCGGCGGCGAGCGAAAAGAAGTGCCCTTTACCGCGTTCATGCCCTCGGACCAGGATTCCAGCCTGGCGGTGGTCTGCGTGGATGTGTTCGACGACAACCTCACGGATAACTGCAGGACGAAATTAATAGCGAAGGAGACCGGCGGCGCCGGGGCGGGAGGAGGGCCTTCAAAAAAACTGAGCTATGACGAACTCTGGGCGGAACTGAAAAAACGGCTGGGGCCGGACGCGCTCCGTACGCTTGACGGCTATACCTTCCAGAGCATAGATTGCGCCGCCTGTTCGGGTTCCGAGCTTAACGACCTCCTCGCGGCCTTGATAAGCGGCGAAGCCACCCTCTCCGGCGCCAGCATACTTGAGACGGGCGGCGCCGCCGCGCCGGCGGCCCCGCAGGCTGGACCCGCGGCCGCGGCGGCCGCCGCCCAGGAAGAGCCGCCAGGCATGGATCTGGAGGTCCTTAAACAGTCCTCGTTCCAGGACGAATGGACGGGCTACGCTTCGGCGTTCTCGAAAAAAGAAACCTCCACCTTCGTAGTTGCGGAAAAGAAGGAATGGAAAAAATTGTGGCAGTCCTTGTCCGAGTCCGAGCTGCCCGAGGTTGATTTTTCGCATAAAATGGTGCTGGGCATAGTTTCCGCCGCCGACGACAGGGCCGAGACCATACGCATACTTTCCAGGAGAAGGACCGACGAGGGCCTTACGGTGGATTATTATTTCATACAGGCCCCCCAGGGAAAGGAACTCCCGGCCGCGGCTTATATCCTTAAAGCGACGGATAAGGAGGCGGGCAAGGTCAATTTCAGAAGACTGGACGGCGGAAAATAAATTCGGCAATTATAACGGAGGAACGATATATGAAACGCAAACAATGGAACAGATTCGCGCAACTGGCGCTCGCGGCGCTGCTGGGGGCGCTGTCTCTGCCGGCCGCAGGTTCGGCGGCGGGGAAGGTGAACGCTATCGTGGTTTATGTGAGCGGGGAGGTGCAGGTCAAGCGGTCCGGCGAAAACGCGTTCGCGGCTCTGGCCCTCAACGACCTGCTTTACGCGGGCGATGAGGTCAAGACCGGTCCGGCGGGCAAGGCGTCCCTGGCCACAAAGGGAGGCGCCGAGGTCCGGCTGAATGAGAACTCCACCTTTAACATCGAGCCGGGGGGCCGGATCAGGGAAATGATCCGTCTCAGCGTCGGGCAGCTCTGGACCAGGATGCTGCATAAGATGGCCAAGCTGGATGTCAGGACGCCTTCGGCGGTATGCGCCGTCCGCGGCACCGAGGCCGACATAGAACAACGGACCCAACTGACGGTAAAAGTTTACGAGGGCCATGTCGATGTCCAGAATCAGCTGGGCAAACGGTCCCTGGCCGCCGGCCAGATGAGCACCGTGGCGGGCGCCGGCGCGGCCCCCTCGGCGGCCAAAAAAATGAGTTCTTCCGAGCTGGGGAACTGGCAGGAAGGCGTTACGGCCAAGGATATGCAGAAATTCCTGGACGCGCTGAACGCCCAGGACGGAGGAGAAAAGAAATTGAAGCTCAGGATCGACAAGGACGGTAAAACAAAGGATGTGGAGATCCAACTGAAGAAGAAATAACGCAAAAGAGCGGGTGGACGCGGCGAAACACGGGGGGAATTCCCCGGACGCGCCGCCGGTCCGTTCTTCGTTATTTCTTCTGGATTTCCGCGGTTTCGCGATGTATACTATAACAGCCTTGCCCGGGATGCGGGTATAAAGCGGACGGGCGGGGCTGTCGGGTGCATGAGAGGCGGGACTTTATGCGACTTCCAAAGAACTTCAGGCCGGCGCCGCTGCTCTTCGGCATTCTTGCGCTTTTTTGCGCGAACGCCCGCGCCGCGGAAAGCTCAGCGGCGCAGTTCCTGAGCCTGGGTTTCGGCGCCAGGGCGCTGGGCATGGGCGAGGCTTTCACGGCGGTCGCCGACGACGCTTCGGCCGTCTACTACAATCCCGCCGGCCTGCCGGCCCGCCGCGCCGGCGGGGATAAAGCCGGCGGCGGCGAGCTCCTGGTCTCGCATTCCTGGCACATCCAGGATACGGGTCTCACGCAGCTGGCATACGCCCGCGGGCCCGCCGGTTTTTCGCTTACCTATTTTTCGGCGGGTTCGATGGAAGGCAGGGATGATTCCGGAAATCCCGCGTCGGATTTCACGGCGGAGGATTTCGCTTTTTCCGGCGGATATGCCGCGCGCATCGGGCGGTTGTCGGCCGGAGCGGCGCTTAAGGCCGTCCGGCAGAGCATAAAAAGCAGCGCGGCTTCGGCCGTCTGCGCCGATGCCGGCCTGCTGTACGGTTTTGAAACGGCGCCCGTCACCCTGGGCGTGTCCGTGTCCAACCTCGGTACAAAGATCAAATTCGAGGATGAACGGTTCCCGCTGCCGCTGGTTTATCGCGCGGGCCTTGCTGTGCGCGCCGGCCGGTCCTTCCCGGCCGTATTCTCGGCGCAAGCCGATTTCCCCAACGACTCCACCGCGGTGCTCCGCGCGGGCGCGGAGTATACGGGCTTTGACCTGATCGCCCTCAGAGCCGGTTACCGGACGGCCCCGGCGTCCCAGCGCCGCGCGATCCTGGGCAAAGGCTTCGGCGGTTCTTCAGGCCTTTCCGAGCTTTATGGCTTTTATATGGGCCTGGGCTTTGCCATAAACCCGGTAAAAATAGACTACGCCCTGCTCCCCTACGGCGAGCTGGGCAGTTCCCATCGCTTCTCGATCAGCGTCCGTTTCTAAATTCCGGGGACAGTGTGCTTAATTAAAAAGTTTTGCCGCAAAAATTTTTACGGTAAATATCATATGTGGAAAACGCTTCTTTCATGTCTTTTGCTGGCAGCCGGTTATAGTCTACCGGCTGCCGCCGCCGTGCCCGATCTTATCACTTACCAGGGCCGGTTGAAAGAGAACAGCCGGCCG